>Ga0209208_10009778_pt1 | contig 12561 bp, 11 predicted proteins | sample S1TSphfallax_3_FD_187694 | JGI IMG/M metagenome (GOLD analysis project Ga0209208, IMG submission 187694) | Host-associated microbial communities from peat moss isolated from Minnesota, USA - S1T2_Fd - Sphagnum fallax MG (SPAdes) (version 2) | ecosystem: Host-associated > Plants > Peat moss >...
TGTTCGCCTGCAGAAAGCAGAAAAAAGAGTGTAATAAATATGATCTAACTGCTGCTCAGTATTTCTGATTCGCCCATCATAATGATTGGTCCAGGTGGTTTGCTATTAGTACATAGTTCCCCCACCTATTTGCTTGTCCCAGTTTCAGTTTTCATGGGTGGGGTTCCAAAAGAGTACATAACTAAACTTGGATGTGAAATATAATTTTTGGAGGGTCACATATTGAGCACCACTGGAGATGCACTTAGGTGTTCAACTTCAAAGCAAGAACAGAGGTTGGTTGGTTGGTAGAAAAGCACTTGGAGAAATTTCCTAGTGTACTTGGCACTTTCTTCTGTCTGCAAAGCACTGGTATTCCTAGTGTACTTGGCACTTTCTGTCTGCAAAGCACTGGTAGAAACTTTCAAGAGTCTCTTGAGGACATGTCACCAAGGGGAAGTTTTCCTCTGCTGCTAAAGGGGGCCAGGCATTTTTGAAAAGTGGCATGCCTGTTCTGGTAGGTTTTTTTTTAATAATTTTTTTATATTTAAAAATTAATAAATTAAATTAAATTAAATTACTCTTTATTTTTTCATTTCCCCCTTAATATCTGCCAGGTATCATGGGAAAGAATGAAAAAAAAAAGAAACTGTCAGTTCTTTACTTTCACCAAATAGGTGGCCCGATTATGTTTGGGAACATAGGTGCTCTTCAAGCTCGTCACCCTACTCATGAATATCACTCTTCTTTTTTGCCACCTAGTGAAAGCATTCATGAATATCCTTAGAAAAGAGGATGGATATTACACCTATTCCTTGGTAGTGGTAAGGAAATGATGTCTACTTATACATCTAAGATCCCTCCCATTCATTTCATAAGGAGTAGTCATAAGAACCATCCCGCCTCCTAGATGCCTCATGAGCTACATATGTTTAGTTTCACGATAATTTTGCATTGTGCTTTACAAAGTCCACAAGCAAAGGGACATACCCAAAGGGCAGCCAGTTAGGTTTGAAGATTCCTTCCCCACCCCCCCAATCACCATTATTTTTGCTAGAATTAAAATTGCATTTGAAGGATAGGATAGGATAGGTAGGGTGTTCTTAGGAGGGGCTACCTATTAGTCCAGGCCAAAATTAGTGGCAGCAAATATTAAGAATAGATGAGGTTTGGCCAATTGAAAACTAGATACCCATCATGATTAATTTGGCTCAGCTACAAAAGGTACCTTGGCCTTTTCCAAAGTTAAAGAAACTCAACCTAATAACAATGATACCTAGACTCTAATGCCACTTCTTGCCACATAGAAAACACTCTCACACACACACACACATATCAAGTGTTGGAGCCCTAAAAGCAAGCAACCAGCAGGCCTGGGAACTCTGTCTGGACCAGTGTGGGTTGGGTACCAGAAAAATCTCCACACCCCACCGGGTATCAGCCTGGGTATACATACATCAGAACCGGCGGATGCAAACTTCTCAAAAACCCACCCCCACCTCATACCTTTCATTGGGATATAATCTTTATATATATCCATACTCAACTCGTGAGGTAAATAAAGGAAAGGGTATTTGTCAAATACCCAACTACCTTTGTAGGTGTATACCTGGCGGTGGTATACTTTAGGGTTAGGGTTTTAAAAGTTTTTGTGTACTTATGTTTAGGGTTAGGTTAGTTCTGTGTTTCATTTTGCATCTCCTCATTCATCTGTTCATTTGTGGTTTGTCAAATCTTGTATCTTGTCACCTTCAAGAAGTGCTTTTGCAACTTGGTGCTTTTGAATGTTGTGTGGTGGATGTTGTGGCACCATATTGTTTATTACTCAAGGTCTTGCAATCATCAATGTGAATTTATGAGTTTTTTGTTAGTGAAAAGCAAAAGCTATGGAGCTAATAGTCAATAGCACAGAAGAAAGTAAGCTTCTCAACCTTCTTGCTTGCATTCTATAAAGCTTGTGGGATTAATGTAGAAAGTCCCTTTGTGTTAAGAAAGAATGATCTTCGACTTCTTTCAAGTCTATGTTGGTTGGTCTTAGTTTCATGTTTCATCATTTCGTCCTAGATTTTGGGTTTCTATTAGGGTTATAATATGTGTAATGTGCTTCATGCTGCATTTGTTGTGATTGTGAAAAAGCTTGACAATCTACTTCAAATTTATCAATTCTACTTTGATTGTGGGTTTTGGTTTCTGGGTTGTCGATTCTTCACATTGTTTTGTTTAGTTTTTAGGTTTATGGATTACTTAGTTCCAATTTGTTTGAGTTAGTTACACTTGCATTTCTTTCCTCAACTAATACTCGTGGCTTCTTCAAGTTAACCTTTTTTGAAAATTGAGGGTTTCAATCTTAATGCAGACATTCCAATTTTTGCAAGGTATGATAGCAGCATGAGTGTTGAAATGTTGTCAAAAAAAGATGAAATGTTGCAAATTCTTGAGAATGCTACTCCTGGGAATGTTACTCTTGGGAATGTTGCTGAGGATGATGTTGAGGATGCTCCTAGTGTCAATGCATACATATCAAAGTTGTGTTTGACAAATTTGGAGAAATAACATGCAGCTTATAAACCTTACAATCACAGTTCACCAACGTGGATTTTTTTTTAGGTGAACAACAACCAACCCCTAGACCTTTCTTAGAACTAGATAATGCGGTGCATAGTATGCCATAACAATGTTGTTCGTCTTGGAAATTTTGCATTGTGCACCATGTTACATAAAGGTTTTTTGTTTACCACAAAGTCAAATGGCATAACAACCATGAAAAAACATTTAGAGTTTGAGCACAACACCTTAATTAAGAAGTTTTGTCCCAAAAAAATGATGTGGCTATTATATTTCATTATCTGGTGAGCCGGCCAAGAAGTGAATGCATGTGACTCTAAGTGTCATATTTGGTTTTTTTTCTTCTACAAACCAATTCAAAAAAATAAAATGAAAACAAAGTTTGTTTCTTGGAGGATGTGATGTTATTTGTGATTAAAGGTTATTTGCCCATGAGGCTTATTAAATCCATGTGGATACAGAGAATGACATAAAGGTTATGTTTAAAAGTGGTTTTACCTAGCAAAAAGGTATTTGTTGATGATATGCTTTCAAATTTGTGTTTATTGTTGTTTTTAACTTTTTGTCTAGCAAATGGGAGGCTAAGCACATCACTATCGAACTATTTGAAGTGTCTAACACTAATGGTGCAGCTATGGCTCCAAGGTCACAATAACTTATGGATAAGTTTTCTTTTACCCAAAAGATCCTTGTTTATGTTAAGGATGAGGGTTCTAATCTACAAACATGTGCAAGTGCTTTAAATTATATTATTTTGTGTGTTGGCTTAGCGATGATGGAGCCTTTTAATGGGTCATGTTTTGGGCATGCCTTATCAAAGGTTTCCCATTATGCCATTATAAATGAGGAGGTTGCCCAGGGATTGTCCTATGCATCTATAAATACCACCAAAGTTGACATTAAGAAGGGCATTACTTGGCTAAAGAAGTCTAGGAAAGGGAGACTCATATGGGATAAAACTTGCATGAATTCTAGCTTGAGGCCTAGAAAACTGAGTACACTTGTGAAAACAAGGTACGAAAATTCTTTGATATGTTGTTTTTGTTAATTTCATGGGCTTTAAAAATGGTAAAGATTTGATATCAAAGTATTTAATTTAATTTTGTTGTTGGTTGTAGGTTTTCAAGCCATGTTTTATTGTTCATTGATTTTCCAAATGCCATTGCACTTTGTTATAATCGACAAATTGTTGCATTATAAAGCCTCATACCTTCTCCTCTGACTTGGGTTGTTTGCAAATTTGTTGTGAAAGTTCTTTCACCCGTTGTGGGAGGGTGTGTTTTGAACTAGAGCCGAAGGCATTGGCTCCTTGGGGATGCCCTCCATTTTATTTTAACTACATGTTAGGAATTTCATGATGAACTTTCACACCAAAAGGTGCATGACAACCTTGCTAAAGAGGAGATAAATGTATTTGATTATGAATTGGAAAAGTTCATTTCTCATATGAAACACCAAGTGCTAAAGGTCCTTCTGCCTTTTATTTCCTTCATGCATGGTTTAAAAAAAAAAAACCATAACATGTTGGCTCTTATGTTGGATCCAAGGTACAAAAGTATGCATTTGGTGATTACTTATTTGGGTCATGAAGTTGCTACCACTCTTGTGGCAAATTATGATGAACAATTATTGTTACCTCTACTATTGGAGGCTTACAAAGGTTTGTTGCCAAATAGAGGGGATTGTTTGGATGAATTTGCCTCACTTGTGGATTCTTAGGATTTATTTCAACATATTAACACAATTGCAAATACCTACAAGGACATTGCATGTCTAGAATTTGGTTAATTCCATTGGTATCTTGTTGATGCATAAACTTGTTCATGTGCTTTGACATGGTGGCAAACATAAGAGCAAAAGTTTCCAATAGTGGCTGCACTTGCAAGATTGATTTTAGGAATATTAGCTAGCTAGATTGAGATTGAAAAAATCTTTCCCATTATTGGAGTCCTCATAGCACTTATGAGATGTTGGCTTCAAATTGACAATTTGGACAAGTTAATCTTTGTCCATGAGAATTGGCCATCTGATCATCATGTTGGTTGTTTGAAACCATTTGATTTGGTAGCTATTTGTGAAGCATAATTTAACTTGACAAATGAGTTGGATGTTAAATTCGTGGATGAAGTGGAGTGTGAAGAATATGCAAATGGAGATTTGTAGTTGTTAAAAGTCCTTCCTTACATGTGAGGACTAATTGAATATGAAAATGATGAATTGATTACATGTGTTAGGGTTTTGCGTAGAAAGTTTATCCATGTTTCTAGATTTTGAAGTCTTCAATCTTCATTGTGTTTCAATGTGAAACATGGACAATTTGAAGATTATGGATTCACGATCTTTGAGGTTCAATTTTTGTTGGTTTATAAAGTTTTTAATTTTTGAACTTTGAACTATTTTGAAAGGCTATTTGTGTCTTTGAGGATGTGTTGTCTGTTGTTTAGTTGTCTTTCTATTTGTGTTTTTATGTCTTTCAAGGTTACTTTGTGTTTGCCTTTTCAGAATATTTATGTTTGCGACATTTTGGGTTTGCGTTTTGCTTAAATTAGTCTTTTAGAGTCTATATGCAATGTCTGTGAAGGTTTATTGTATGTTTTTCTTTTAGGGCTTGCTAGTTGTTTGTCTTTCTAGGTTTGTTATCTACTCTTTGTTTATTTTGAAGGTCAACTATTTGTTGATTACTTGTATGTCTATCTATCTTTGAGGGTATATGTACAACATATGTATATTGTCTACTTGTTTGTTTATATTTGTCTTTGAAGGTTTGTTGTATATCTATTTATTTGTTTACATCATTTAGGGTTAAAGGTTGTGTCTGTCTTTGAAAGTTAGTATGTGTCTTTGTTTTTGAGGGACTAAGTGAAGGTGTTAGTCTTTGAGCTTAGTTGGATCAAGCTTTTGATTTCTAGAGCATGTTAGATAAAAGGAACATGGAATAGTTTGATACAAAAAACCATATCTAACAAAATAAACAATCACTCTGATTCATGCATGTTGGTTGGACATTACGATGAGTTCTTATAATTAGGTTTAGAATTTAGAAGTATAGAAAAAAGACAATGTTATGCCTTCTTTGTTAATAAAATTCTTTCTTTGAACTTTGGATTGTAGTTTCATAATCCATGAACCCTAAACCCTAAATGTCAATAAGTTTTGTGAAAGTAAAAAAAAAAAGAGTATTTCATTTGTAAAAACAGGGTAAAAAATCAAGAGTGATTCTGAGGGGTCTTGTCAAAGAACTAGATTAATTTAAAGAACTCAATAGGATATTGGGCAGGCTTTTTGATAAAATCACAAAATTGTTTACCTGCCTTCAAATGCATTGAACCCGTGGACCTGCCTCACACCCATTGTTCATTTACATTTAAAAAACCCAGACTTGACCTGTCATTTGAAATTTCTAATTTCCATAGACCCGGACCCATTGTGGATTTTTTGTTAAGAAAAATCTGAAACCCGGACCTGACTATTTTTTTAAAAATTACATACCCGCCCTACACTGGTCTGGACCCATGTCGTCTTTCTCAGCCTTGATTTTCTTTCTTTCCTTTTGGGTCACCCAGCCTTGTTGCAGAGTTCACATCAACCAGTAGGCCTTCAAAAGAAAGACAAAAAAGAGAGATAAAAAAACAACCCACATAATGAATGAATTAATTAATAATAAAAAGAGAAGCTTCAAGCGTGGGTGGGTGGCTGGGTGGGTGGATGGATGGATGGATGGCTTGTTGGTAAGAAATTTTGAAGAAGATTCTTATGGAATTTCTGCTGCTGGATTTTGACCTACTATAAAACATATTTCGACAGAAAAGCTCTTCCCATTTCCCTTTTGTTGAACAGAAGATTTGGTTATTATTCCTCAGTCTTTCAAATTCACAAGAGAAAGTTGGGTCTTGCACACAAGAATGTTGCAAATGGCAGGAGAAGCACAAGTTTGACAGGTTGAGGTTAATGCAGGTCCCACCCAAAGAATTTTGCTACAATTTCTCTTTCTTTTAGGTCTTGGGATCCTAAAAATAGAATAAACATGGGAGAGTTGCCTTCCACGTTCCTACCTACCAACCACCCATCCATGACGAGCCACACCACCCATTGAATTAAAGAATCCCAAATTATGTATGTGATGAAGAAATTTCTTGTTTCTGTGTGTCACAGAATCGATTAGGTCAAGTATTAGCACTAAGCAACCTCCTTGTTTAGAGTACTTACAAAATCATGTGATTAAGGGATTTGGGTCCTCCTAATTTCAAGTTTTTGTGTGCCTCCCAGTTGAATTTCCCCCAAGAGTAGGATCAAATAAGTCTTTATATTTGTCTCTCCAATTCTGCATTGGGTTGTGGAGTGGTAGCCAAAAATCTGTTGGCAACACACTTGAAATTCACCCAAAGTATTGAAGTAGTAGTTGTTGTTGTTGTGGTGGTGGTCAAGATTTTGTAGGTGTTGTTGTTGTTGTGGTGGTGGTGGTGGTGGTGGTGAAGATTTTGTAGTTGTTGTTTTTGTGGTGGTTGTAGTGGTGAAAATTTTAGCGGTGGTGTTGTTTTTGTGGTTGTGGTGGTGAAGATATTGTTGTTGTTGTGGTGGTGGTGGAAGTGTTGTTGTTGATATTGTTTTTGTTCTTGTTCTTGTTCTTGTTCTTGTGGGGGTGAAGTTTTTTTGTGGTTTTAAGGCTTTTATTGTGTGAGGAAGAATGGCAGGAGGAAGTGGGTTTGTGAAGGAATTGGGAAGCCACAGATGCGGACATACTCGAATGTCCCATCTTCTTCTTTGCCTACCATGGTAATGATTCTTAGCGAGTTAGAAGAATTGGGTCATTGTTGTTGTCGTCGTTGTAGTTTCTTCATCTCAACTATTGGGTGGGATTGTGCTTCTTCTGGGAGCCTGGTTTTGGAAGTGTTGTCTGTCCCAGCAGAAGAAGAAGACCTTCAAGGACTTGGAGATATGATCATGTGTGTGACAAAAGATTCTGTTTCTGCAGACATGGTCTGACACACAGGAGTGGGGGAATTGATTTGGAGGAGACGGATCGGGGTTGTGGGTGCTTTTGATTTGTGTGATTGGGGGATTGTGAAAGGAAAGTCAAAAGAAAAATGGAGTTCTGGCCTGAGTTTCTGGCAAGTACTTCAGGAAGTGAGTTTGTGGCAGGAGGGTCGGGAGGCATGGCAGGGGTGATGGCAGGTCATCCCTTGGACACAATTCGCATCCGTTTACAACAGCCCAGGTTGCCATCTTCCTCAGCTCCTGCCTCTGCCATTGCCCTGATCCGCCACATTGTTGCCACTGAAGGTCCCACTGCCCTCTTCAAAGGCATGGCCTCACCTCTTGCAACCATCGCCTTCCAGGTCAGTGGGGATGGCTTTTTTTTTTTTCCTTTTTTCTTTTAGTTCTGTGTCTTCTGCTGTTTCTAGCCTTTCTTCTGAGACATCTGCTCTGATGGGTTTGTTGTTGTTTTTATTATGGGTTGTTGTCTAAATGAAAAGCCCCTTGTTTGTTTGAATTTGGTTTTTTGCAGAATGCAGTTTCTTTTCAAACTTATGCACTTCTCTCAAGAGCTTTGGTAGATCCATCTGAGCAAGCCCAAGCTCAGCACCAGCAGCCTCTTTCGTACGAAAGAGTAGCTCTTGCAGGCATTGGAGCTGGTACAATACAAACCCTCATTCTCAGTCCAGTTGACTTGATCAAGATTAGGTTGCAGCTGCAAACGGCTCGGAGGTCGGTAAGGGGCACATCTTCTTTGGGCCCCTTGACCCTTGCCCGTAATATTTTTCGCAAGGAGGGTATCAGAGGACTGTATCGAGGATGGGGCATCACTGTCCTTCGAGATGCACCAAGCCATGGAGGTAAAACCAACTTTGACAGCCCTACTTTCCTTTTTGGCATGAAAGTGTGTGAGGCAGGTGGGGCATTGAGTTCATTCACTTCAATAGCAGCAGAAAGGCAGATTAATCTTGTTGAGAATCACAAACAAATAGATTTCTGGAAGACAATCAATTGCTTAATTATGCTTTCCTTTTTGGATCTGAACCATGTGGTGTTGTAAGCTTGATAGACCAGCCATGCAGTGTTGGCTAAAGGTGAAGCAACTCTGGATTCTCAGGTTTATGTGTTTTTTTGGATCACAAATTGTAAAGTAATCTTGGGTCACTGACTGATGCAGTTTACTTTGGATCATACGAGTTCATACGAGAGAAATTGCATCCAGGCTGCAGGAGCAATGGACAAGAGACACTACTGACGATGCTCACAGCAGGTGGGCTGGCTGGATCATTAAGCTGGCTTTGTTGCTACCCACTAGATGTGGTGAAGTCTCGCCTGCAGGCACAAGGAGGGGTTGGTGGCAGTGGCACCCGATACAAAGGCATCATTGATTGCTTCCAAATCAGCGTGCGAGAAGAAGGTTTCCACGTGCTTTTCCGTGGGTTAGGGACAAGCTTAGCTCGAGCATACCTGGTTAATGGCGCAATCTTTTCTGCATATGAATCAACACTACGCTTTCTTTCCCCTCGGTCACCTCCACAATCTGAAACCAATTTAGGACTTAGGCCAATTTCACCGTAACATCTACTAATAGGGCTCCAATCGTGGGCATCACCTTGGGTCTCAACCGGATACTAAGATCCTCAACGTCATCTTGCACCCAATTATGAGAGTTGCTAATCCAGCTGGAGATGTTTCATTTAGCACATAGGGAGCTTGGAAAGGAATAGGCTTTAGTTTAGTCAAGTCTTTCAATAGCCTACTTCTTTTACCTATTACAGAGATTGGGTGGCTGTCAATGCTACCAGCTCAGATTTTTTGGGGCATTCCATACAAGTGAATTTGGTGGAATGAATGACCTTGTATGAGTTTGTATTCACTTATGAGTCAGCAAAGGTAATTGGCTCTGTCTTGTTTACACCCCCAGTGCACTTGTTACTCTTGTGTGTTGTCAATTTTTTAGTAGCATGATTGATAGAGGTGTCTAAAGCTGGAACATGAAGCTAAGTCAAGCTTGTCTCATATGCTTATGGGAGACACTTTGAAATGGTATGTTGGGTGGGTGCCATCATGCTCCCCTATACACCACAGCATGCATCCAAGCACAATACAATTCCTGTTTCTGCAATGCAAAAATTGAAAAGTATGATGATTTGTACCTCGATTTCTTTCCTGTCCCCTTGACAGTCTTTCTTCCTCTTCTCAAAAACACTCCCACCTTTTGTCAGGGCTGCAATTGTGTTAAGGTTTGTTTGACCTTCATAGCATTGCTTGAACTTATCAACTTTGTCTGCATCCAGCAACAACAGTCTTGTTGCCCTGGTAGAAGATATGTTTTCTGACAATCCATCACACAGATGGAACAGGTGAAGAAGAAGAAGAAACAGCTAAATCCAGCAGCAAACAAGTCAGAGCATGACACAACTAGAAACAAAACTGTAGAAGTGTTGAGCATCCCAATGTTTCTACAGTACAACATATCAAGTGCATAGAAATCAAATTGTGAGATTGAGAGGCAGGACAAACCATGGGCAGTATTCAAGAGTCTGGAGGAGAAGAGAATGTGGAGGGAGACAGCCATGACCTGCACACACCTGCATCAACAACAACTCTACTAAATCACCCTGCAACTTTTGCTCCAACAATGCACAAAACACAACAAAAAAGACATAAATAAAGAATTGCCCACAGCAAATCCCACAAAGAGAAAGAGTCTCCAACAACACTAAAATTCACACTGCAAACCTTCTGCTCCAACAATGCACAAAACACACAAATGAAAAATTACTCATACCCAATCCCACAAGGAGAAGGAGTCTACCCAATCACTGAAAACCATATACACCACCCAACAACATCAGTATCCTTTCTGTCTCTTTGATTCATCGTCGTCGTCGTCATCAACAACATCTCTGATTCATCATCATCACTTCATCATTGGCATCTTTGATTCATTGTTGCAAACTTGTCTTCTTGATCCTCAGCAATCAACATCTCTACATACAACATACAACATTTCACTACACATTTGAAACAAAATCCTGGACAAACTGATCATCCCTCATTCTCGAAGATAACATTTGTATATATTATACATTCTTCATTCTAATTTCATGGGTAGTAGTAGTAGTAGTAGGTAGTAGTAGCAATGTAGAGTGGCCAATCAACCCAAGCAAAATATTTTACATTGGAATCTTGTGTGGATAGACTCTCTCTTCACTTGTGCTTTAGTTGCTTGTTCAGTTTGATGACGAACTAACTCATTTTCCTTTTCTTTGTTCAATGCTCAAATTGATTCAACATGTAATTTTGGAATGTGCCAAATCTCACCCATAATAGTCCTATTATGTGCCTTAGAAACCCAAAGTTTTCAAAAACTCAAGACTATACCAAATAATGGTTTTGTCAAAAAGGCATGTACTTGCAAAGAAACACATGCAACAAGGACAAAATGTTCTACACAAACATGTGCTTGCATTATCAAAAACATTAGTGACATTGTTGTATTAGGATAAGTTAGGTTCATTTAGGAGCAAAGGTGTGTTGTTAAGGTGGGTATTTTGGGAATGTAGAGGTATGTTTATTCATTTTGTTGCTTTGTGAATATATTTGCTTTTGTGGCAAAATATTAAGGACAAGGAATCGAATAAGATGATAACGTGTATGTTGAGATGACGTGATTCAATTGAGCTTTGCAATAGGTTTATGACCTTGATGCTTGTTGCTCTTTGGTGAGGTTCCAAAAGGCATAGAAATTACCAACTTCATTGTAGATCATACTAGTCATGAAACACATATCACCAAGCTTCACATGTTGAATATTGAATTTGAATTAATTCTCCCATTGGCTATTGCTAACTATATCATGTGCCTTAAGTACCTAGGTTTTTTCATTACCTAATGTTCATTGTCCATTGTTCATTGTCACTTGGTTTTTTGTAGTTATAAAAGTAAAAATCCGTTGCAAAAGGGAACAAAAGTTCATATTTACATCCCTAATTTTTCAAAGCTTGATCATAGGTTCTCGCATATGACCAATATTTCATTGCACTTATCTAGATGATGCCTTTGTGATTAGAAGACAATGAATTAGTTAGAAGGAATTGAAAACATAGGCAACCCCAAATAAAAACAACATAAATTTACTCATTTCGAATGCCAATTCATAAACTCTAATTATTTTTAATCTTGAAGTATCATCAATAATAAAGACAAACATATGAGACAAAATAAGCAAGTAAAAATGATTCTTAGTTTTTTTGCCACCACCTCACAATCATCATGTCAAAAAAAAGAATTGTTTCAACATAATCAAGAAACAATTGCCCTAACCTTGTTTACCAAGTTGGAGAAGGGGTGAAGTTGTTCGGTAACAACAAACACTTTTACTCAAAGGCATAAAAAAGACTTGTTTGAAAGTGAACAAGCATTGGGATCCTTTTACACAATTGTTTTCTTATTTTCTTCCTACTAGACAAGTTTGTGCAACAAGTTTTCCACATTCTTTCTTGTTAGGAGTCTGAAATGACCCTAGGAAATTAACATGATAGATCATTTGAGGTTATGCAAGAAAATGGAAAAAGGTTTCATCAATGGCAATAGAGGCATTTGTGGCACTTGTGAGCAAATGTGTAAGTAGTGTGTGTTAAAGGAATTACTAATTTGATGAGAGTCCACATCTTAAGTGGAATGTCTAAATGATAGAAAAGCAAAAGATTAAAGCAACAACAAACGAAAATAAAATGTAAATGCATTAAAGTTATCCTTAAAATCATCCTACCTTTTGGCCCATTTTCACCCCCAAGCTCCTCTTGGAGTCCCAAATGTTGTTATTTGCAAAAGGAGAAAATATTATTAAAATTGGGTGTTAAATATTGACATTTTTCATTTATTACACCCAATTTCTCAAAGCTTTGTCATTATTTGTACCTAATATCAATGAAGTTGCACAAGCTCAAGTGAAAACTAAGTTTTACCACTAGGAATGGGGTAAAAATAGATTCACACCTTTTTCAAGTTCAATGTAGTTTTTTAAGGAATAGTTTC
>Ga0209208_10009779_pt1 | contig 12561 bp, 12 predicted proteins | sample S1TSphfallax_3_FD_187694 | JGI IMG/M metagenome (GOLD analysis project Ga0209208, IMG submission 187694) | Host-associated microbial communities from peat moss isolated from Minnesota, USA - S1T2_Fd - Sphagnum fallax MG (SPAdes) (version 2) | ecosystem: Host-associated > Plants > Peat moss >...
GGAGGAATGCCTCCAACAAGATCTTAGTCTTTGATCCCTTAATGCACCCATACTTTCACAAGGAACTGAGATTTTGGACTTCACCTCCAGCTACATCTAGTGAGCATGATACCCATTCCACCACTAACTAGTGTTTCTGTCTCTCCCATACTATAGAACATAATTTTTTTCTGTGAATACAGAAGGCTGAGAAACAAGTGAATGAGTGCTGCTATAAATAAAAACACTAACTATGTGAGGACATAGATAAGACCCTGCAGACTACCCAGCAAGCGAGTCATGATGCAATACATAATTCCCCCCCACAAATGATCTCACCATACTTCTTGAAGTGGCTTGTGAGATGGTCTGTGCAGGGTTCTGAAAAAAAAGGTATTAGTGCAAGAACAACAAACAAAAGGCTAAACAAAGAGCCTTAATAGCAGCTGCCCTCTCACCCACAACAAAGAAACAACTCTCAGATGCATACATACAATCTCTACACACAAACAAAGAGGGACATGCAAGCAAGCAAGCATTGTTGACATATGATTCTGGGCCAGAGCATCTTGCAGAGCATCAGTAGGACCACCGCAAAGAATTAGCAAGAGAAAGAATGCTAGGCAGGTAGAATAGGATCTGCTACATACCTGTAGAAATGTCCCAGGAGAGGCCACCGATGAAGATCTTTCCTCTATAAGTGAATGGGTATAGGGAGCTAAGGGACTTTGGCTACTAACCCTGTACTGGAAGTTTTTTTTTCCTTCAAAGGCGGCGCTCATGCACATTTGCCTTCTTCTCTGTCTACCATAGCAGCATCTTTCGCTGTTCTTCCATTCTGAAAAATTCCCTCCTTCATCTCTTCTTCAGCCTGGTGCTGTAGCTCATTGTCTTCAGCCACATATTGTTGTCATTGCTGCTCATCCTCATCCTCTTCTTCCTCTTCTTCTAGTACATCATGCCAATCTGGTGCATCATCAAATTTGGCTAATTCCTCTTGTGGACGATCCTTGTGTGTCTACATCAAAAATTTGAAAAAAAGAAAAAAAAGAAAAAGAAAAAGCCTGGTCTTATAGCCAAAAGATGATGATGATCTATGTTCAAGAGCATGCAAATGCAAAAAAATGATGATTTGTAGTTTAAAACATGCTACAATAAGACATAAAAATACATACTATTTTTATTTTTATATATACTAGGAGAGTAGTGTAGTAAGGAGACTAGAAACCGTAAATAAATCTAAGTGAATTGTTAAGAGCCCATCAACCTTGTATAATGATCAAAACTTGGCATAAGGATTACAAGGACATGCCCTTCTTAGGTAGGATCCAAGAACCTTCACTTGAACCTCACTGCCATACTTTTAACAGATCTGTTGAGAATCAGTGATTGCACATTTAGTCTTAAGCTGCACAACTGCAACCAGCAATGTGGGACTCAATTGGTACAAAGGTTTTCACAAACCCTATTTTGCAGCTTTTGCATACTGGTCAAGGGTTACCTTACAAAGCAGTTGCATGCTCAAAGCCCAGTTTCCAGAGCCTGAAAGCCTGAAGAAATTTGACATCTCCTGTCAGTAGTGAACCAGACTGAACCATATGACAAGATCCAGAGCTGAGGCTCAATGTTTGTAAATGACAAGTCTAGACAGCCAATGTCATGTCTCTCTTAAGACCAGGAGAGAGCTCCACACTAAACACTTCTCAAACTGAACCTTGTCTCTGTTGATGATTGGGTAGATCTTGGAGATGCAGACTCAAGAGTAAGTGACAAACATGAGGTTTTCTAGTCAATATGTAAAACAGAAACATGATAACCTCTTTACTTGTTGCTTAGAATGGGGTTTAAAATCACGCACTCTAGGATGTGATGGTCTGTTCCAACCAAAGATTCCAATCCAGACACAGTGAGAGAAAAATCAAAAGTCATCAAAAGGAGTTCAAACGAAGGCTTTGTATATTTCCAAGAGCTGCATGTATGGATGCAAGGCATAATTTCCAGCCAAACTTGCCATTAAACCACAATGGTAACTTCTCAAGCACAAAGAACAACATACCTAATAACAGAGGGTGAACAAATGACCCTCTTTTTCAAAAGAATGCGTTATAGTGAGGAAACTATACAGCACAGCACTATGTGAGTGAGCTACAGGAGCCAGACATCAAACAAGCTATGTTTTACAAAAAATAGTCAGGAGTCTTCCGTGTTACATCTGGTTCACTCTGTCGTGGAGCTGGTTCAAACTGTAGAAAAGAGCGGCCCATGTTTTCATCTATCTCCATGATGGCTGCCATGTTCCCACAGCGGTAACAGTAGTTGGGTGCACTGAACACTGTCACCACATTCTTTTCCTGCATTCCATCCCCCTCCCCCCCACCCCCAAACCATGTGTCAGCTCACACTCAGCTCAAAAAACCTAAACGTGAATCTTATGGTGCACATGATAAGTGGCTTCCATGTGGATAAAATGCCAGATGAGAAGGAATTAGGTCATAAACATCTGTGCCTAATTTAGAGGCTCTTTCCCTCAACACTGTTCATCCAAACAATGCACACATCCTATACAGTTAGATTGAACAAGTGGCAACCAACAAACAGGACCTTGTTGGATTTTGAATCTCCTTTTCTTAGCAACTGCCTGGTAACATAAATAAAGAGTAAAGCAAGGTAATATATGAGACCTGGCACCAATTATAACCCTCCATGACCAGCTGGTGGGCACGAGCAACTAAATTGAGTCCATTCGTGTGATTAAATTGCTCTGCAATGTCCTGCCCAAATGTGTATCCTGCCCCTCGTGGGGAGATACCCCAGCCGCATCGGTCATCCGGGTCTGACCACAACAAATCACACATGGGCCCCTCATGTGGCACCTGCAAAGTGAAACACTGGCCAGTTTGATTACTTGCCCATGAACAGAGTTCTTGATGGAGCCAATCAATTTGCTTTTACTTAATATATGGAGATAGTGAAATGGAGATATGCAGGCAACCGGGCAGTTGCTTGTAATCCTCTGTTAAAACCAAACAATAAAGACAGCATACAAGATACTTGCTCAATATTGTAAAAGCACCAACCAGAAGGGATTTGAAGAATCCTAACCTCTTGAATGCGGTCCAAAGCTCGTATATGGTCAAGTGTATCAAGTGATGGTGAAAGGCCACCATGCAAGCAGAATATCTGGAGAGAAGAAGTTTTCAGTGAGCAGCGAATGCTAGATGTAAAAAGGATAACCTTCAGTAATTCATCAAGTTGGAAAACACTCCATGACCCCCATTAGACGATCAGGGAAGACTGAAAACAGCAGCAGATGTCTTTTGCAAGATAGCTAACATCCATACCTGATGTTCAATGAGTGCTGTGAGTGGCAGGTAGTCAAATAAGTCTGTGAAGTACTTCCATACGTTAGCATTGCCGTATTTCCTCAAGCATTCATCATAGAAACCATAACTGCAGTCCAAAGAGGACACAATTACACATCAAATTTCAATTTCCTGCTGGGGTGGACCCACTAAAACTTCTCATCATCAGAAAAACTCATTCTAGTGCATATGCAGATCATTATCCAGATATACCTAACAAACATATGATATCAGGCAGTTTGAACCAACACACTCCCCCATGGCTTGACATTGCACTGCTGATGTTCATGTTCTAGCCAACATAACAAGGGAAACTGTCTAAAGAAAAGCTCTGGCTGAGAGCACCATCCCCAAATTGTTCAAACACATCTTACTGTGAATCCAGAAGTATTTTCACTGCCACAATTGCTACAATCTTTACAATCCAGAAGGAAGGGGCCTGTCATTTCATCAAATGCAAAAAGCAGCTCTTTGTGACAACCAAGCCCTAGTACTAAGTTTTTGCAATAGAAAAGGGCAGAAGTTATTGAGTGTCCATGGGAAGCTTCTTACACTTGTGTAATCTGCCTGCTTTCATGGTTTCCTCGTAAGATTGTGATCCTATCCCTATATCGCACCTTGAGTGCCACTAACAGTGACACAGTCTCAACAGAATAATAGCCTCGATCTGCAATGTCAGGTAAAAGAAAAAATATTATTTTGGCAAGACGTGGACTTCAACACTATAAACTGAATCGTGGACCGCAAACAGTAGAGTTTTGGAGATGCCAGGTACACTTGAAAAATGCCGAACAAGAAAAAAGAAGGGTTAGCATGAAATAGGTCAAGGAAAATGCAAGAAGGGCAAAGGCAAAGAACCGACCAACATAATCACCCATGAACAAGTAGTTGGTGTCGGGCGCCTTTCCACCGATGCGAAAGAGTTCGATGAGATCATGGAACTGACCATGAATATCGCCACACACCGTCACCGGACATTTCACAGGTTGCACATTCCACTCCTCCACAAGGATGGACCGCGCTTGCTCACACAGGTTTTTCACCTCCAGTTCTGACAAAGGCTTGCATTCCGTTAGCTGCTCTATCTGTCGATCGACATCCGCATACGACGGCATCTCTATTCACCCCGTTTATCCTACTTCCCACAAAACCTAAAAAATCCGTTGCCGCAAAAGCAGATTCGGATACTCCCTTAACCTTGTAAAACCCACTCGAAATAGGTACACTCCGGTTGCGCCCTGGCTCATCTAAGTTACGCCCGCCAACTACTACTCCGGCTTTCACCCTCCTCTTCTCTGCACACAACCGGCCTTTTTCTTCCGTTTCACGAGCTTCTCCTCTCCCTCCTTTATTCAAATTTCCTTCTTCCACTCTTCAAAATAGCATTCCGAGTTTCCTTCGCAACGCTGAAAAATCTACACAATAACAAGAACGTAGAAGTTGCAAGACGCGGCGATGCGCGATCTCTAGATCCACGAAAAACGCGAGCGAGAAGAAATTTACACACACGCGTTGGGCGGGGGGAGGGCGGGGGGGTCCAAACAGAAGACGAGACAAACCCTAATTCCTCCACGGGTCGCCATATCACGGGTTACATGGAAAGCAGCAGCGTGTCCCTGAAACAGCAGGGTCCTTTCTTTGGGGATGGTGGTCGTCAGAGTTGGGCGGTTATTAGAAACAGGAACAGGACCCATAATTGCGGTTCTCAAGCGCAATTTAAAGAACCGGATCTAATCGACAATATATCCACTGTTCTCAAAAGAGTTTTTGGGAAAATCTCAAAATTTCACAAAAATCCAATAAAAGATCAATGACTAGAATTATCACAGGGAAGACAAAAAAGGAAGGCCAAAGAAAGGCCAAAAAATGCACAACTCACAGGAACCAAGAAAAAGGGAGAAATTTAATCCTTCTTGTGCTAAGAAGCTATCTCACCCATAGCTCCTCTAATGTCATTTGCAAATCATGAGATACTAATAGTAATGGGAAGATTAAAACAAGCATCACTTACTAATGCAATTTTCCATTTTATAGCAGAGGCTAAAGTATGTTAAAAAAATAATAATAACACATTGCTTGAAAATTTGAATGCAAAAAGACAAAAATAAATAATCTCTCGATCACCTATCGTGGAAAATACGAGCACACTCCTTGATGAAACAATCCGTATCATGTCTGGGTGCACCATGCACTTCCATGGTCATCAAAATAAAGTGTTGCCCCTCATGAAGCCCTTTATACTTGTGGATTTTAATAATGGCGTTAAATTTTGCAACTACACTTGTTGGTTGATTAATGACACTTGAAGCCATTGTCTTTCACATCGAATCAATAACCACCACATCGGCAACAAAGACTTGGTCTTTTCAAATCATGTAGAAATCAACTCATAATGAAACTCTTAATGTAAGCGCATGCCAATGTTTTTCCATACAGCGTGCCCACTTTTTCAAGCGAAGGCATACATGACATCTCAGATGGTGTCATGTGTGGCTATTTGTTGACCTCCAAACAAACAATTAGCTATGTCTTTGCCATATGCATCAAACATGTGTCCATACTCACATGTGAGAAAACTAAATGCCAAAGGTGAATCAAACTGAAACAAGAACACAATGTTGAGGTGAAAGTAAAATGTGCGATGCACAACGAATGGATAAATGGCCTAACAACCAACCATGACCATGCCCCCTTGCCCAAACAAGAATGAATACGGGCTTTGGATTCTAAGGAAATGGAATCATCCTCCAAGATAGACCCAAGGGATGTGTTGTGGTGGATGTCCATAAAAAATGCATGTAGACCTAGGGCATTATTAATTGTCAAACTCTCAAAAGAAGGGTGCAACTTCATGGATGCAAGAGGAAAACCATATCACGATGCATGTAAACATGACTAAAACAAGAGTAGGCCCCCTTCAACCTGAAAAACATACATTTCCAAAATAGGTCTATCAAAAATACAAAACCTAGAGCACAAATATGGAGTCACCAGAGCTTAACTCCTTATAAAAACAAATGGGGCACAATCCTCCATAAAAAGAAGGCTTATACCACCAAAGGATATCGGTAGTTAAGTTTGACGCTTTGTTAAAGGGTTTTTTAAAAGACTTTCACGACCCTAGACCCATTAGTCTTCACATACCTACATAACTCTCTTGTCAAAACCTGCCAAAAAACACAAGAAGGAAAAAAAGGGTATTGTCTGTGTGAGATAAAAAGGTCAATGAACTACACATGAAAACAGAATGCCCAAAGCAACCTTGGGATCTCCAAGGGAAAAAAAATCATTGATATGCACCATGTCTTGAAATAAAACCTCATCCAAAAAATGCATGGTAAAGTCATGAAAACCCACTAGCACACCCAAAATGTGTAAGCCATTTGTGACCAAAGCGCGGCCCTAAAGAACCTTTATGCCTAAAAAGAACCTTGATGGATTCCAAAGCTTGCATTTTGCCACCTTAACCCTAAGCCCAACTAGGGCTAATTGGGTCAAAAGGTGGTCAAAGGCATGAGTAATCTCATTCATAGGCCCCACGATGTGGCTAGCATCCGTTAGGGATGGAAAGACACAGTTGGGGGCTCGTGTTATGGTCTCTAAGAAAGCTTAATAATGGGCCAAAACAAATAAAGGACCTCCTAGGGGGTCACCCTACCTTACGCCTAAAAATAACTCAATAATGGTGACCCCCTTCACATGTTAGTAGTAAAGAGAAGAATGAACACCATAAAACAACATGGTAAAGGGGATAATGTTCTCCAAAGGCCCCCGGGCATCACACAATGTTTTTTAAATAACAGCTCAAAAAACGTTATTAAAAGTGTTTTCAACATTAACCTACATCATGGCTCGATTATGGTGTAAGTCAAAGAAGGTTCGAATGTCAAAAAAGATGGCCTCACAACCTCCAAAGGATGATACTCCAAATTGATGGGGGGATAGGTGTTCCTGAAACAACCCTCGAATATAAAATGATGGAATCACTAATAAATCAAAGAAACACCTCACCTACAATAATAGGACAAAGACCACCAATGTCCTTTGCCATTACTAACAATCTATTAACCCCAACACTAGGACCATTAATCTAGGGATATCCCCAAAAGCAATAGCAGCAACAACCTGGAATAATTCCAAAAACCTTGAGGATAGGTCTTCTGGTATGAAGCATCTCGAAAGATGTTCATATACCATCCCAAAAAGCCCACCCAAAGACAAATGGGGAATAGTGGCTAAAGCTTGGGCAAACAAAGTCCTATCTAAAACAAAGATTTGTTCAAACTAATAATTAAAAATAGGTGGAGGGACAAGGTTTAAAGGAGGCAGGTGTAATTAATGTAGGGTAACAACAATGTCCTTTAAAGGAATAGTTTGCATCATGGGTTGGAGAGCTTTGGCAATAGGACTATACACACCAACTCTCCCTAAAGTTATACATCGGCAAAAACGATTAACCGAAAAATCTTGCCATGAATGAAGTGCACATGAAGCACGTGAAAATTCTTCCTAGAGAAAAGACCAGTCGCCCACCATAAACCTCTTAAAATAAGCAAAAACCTTTCAATGACCTAAATGACCTCTTCGAATATAACGCAAACACCAACGGAAGAACAGAAGGAAAAGGAATTATGTTAACTCATCCATTAGGTCTCGAGCAATTTAGTCATGGGGTAAACAAGAAGCATGCCTAACCTTGTCCTAGATGACTCGAAAGATCCTATGAAACAAACAAAAGCATGTGAAACAAGATTTTCAAATAGCCCCAAAATGGCACTAGACTAAACTCAAAGCCAATCCTAAAAAAACAAGAGCAATAGAACTAGGGAGAAACACAAGAAAGGAGGACACCTGCAAAGATAAAATAACATGGCTAGCTTAGGAAACAAGGCTAAGAGGAGGGTGAACATTATTAACATGCTTCAAGAGGTCGCCTAAAATGTAAAGGCTATAACAATGAGGACAAGGGGTATCTCGAATTGACAAGGGATGCAAAGAGGGAGCCATTCAAAAAAAAAAAAGGTTACACACAAAACCCCTATGAAGCAAAAGACCAAACACCCCCCCAAAACAAAACAAAACCTTTAGAATAATAATAATAAATAAATAACCCAGTTCTAACATATTAACCATAATTCTCAAAAACCTTTTTTTAAATCAAATAACTATTGTAAAACTACTAGTTATTTTCCAGTTTTTTCATGAAAATCTTCAGTTCCTTCAATGTTTTTGAAATAAAGGGGACCTGTAGTTCTTTGATTCTCAAATATTTAAAATATTGGAATTGAACCAACAATTCATTATATATTGAAAAAACCACACAACACCAAGGGATTATGTTTTTAAAGTTGTCATGTTGCCACATTGGGCTATCATCCACAAGAGCATTTAGCCAAATTTGGCTATAGGTTTTTTTAAAAAATATTATTTTTAAAGAATCCTATTATATTTTGGCAATTTATTAGAAGTTGGAACCTATTATCTAAATATGGCAATTTCAAAATTTTGTTTTCCCTTCAAAATCAGGTGACTTTGGTGCATTTCTTTCCACAAAAATCTTTTGGGTGAATTGTAATGGATTTTCTTCGTTAACAAGTGGCAAAAATAGAAGTAAAAGCTTTTCTAGTGTGATTAAGGTTCCTTTTAGGGTTGTTTGTTATTTTACCAAAAAATATTATAGTGATTCTTTTGGGAACAAAAACAAGGTGTCACAAACACACTTGGACCTGTTAATAAATAAGATGTTGTACATCTACCTATTGTGTCCACACTTTCAACACCAAAAAAATATGTTCTAATTTAAACAATCTAAACATTTCACCAAAAAAACTAGTTCACCTAATGTGAAACTAGTTCTAATAAGGTAAAACTTCCAAAAGTTGGATTGAATGCAATAGTCCTTGTCCTTGTGGGGGCAATGCCCAACAAATTTCTTAGTTTGACTAAATTTTTTTTTGGGTTTCTTGCAATTTGAAAACTATTAGATTTTGTTCAATGTGTACCAAGGATAAGTTATATATCATAAGGTCACATTGGTGCCATACAAGGTCTTACACATTTCGTAAGGTCTCATGTAAGGCCCTAATCAAGGTGTCATCATAATCTTAGAGGATTTTTTAAGTGTAAAGTAAAGCCCAAGGCAATGGACTTTATTGGAATAATGGCTCACATGATGTGAGTTAAATGCAAGCCCCAATCTAACAAAACCAGTTGTGGAGTGAAAGGTTTTACTGAACATAAAGACTTCCTTTAAATTTCTATTTTTATTTGTTTCCAATGGTACTATAACTCTGAAATGACTTATTGGGGGTAAAGGTTATAAGTTTTGAAAATAATGAAACCCAAGGGTAATAGGAAGGGCAAGTATGAAAATAAATAATTCAATTTATGGGCCCTTACCCTAAAGGTCTTTGATTAAGGGCTTAAGCTTGGGTTTATATGAATAATTTAAGTAATTATTTTAAGTTGGAAATAGTTGGAAATGAATCATATGAACTTGATTAAATTTTAGGGACGAAGATTCTCAATTGAATGACTTGTTTGCAAGGTGATAATATGTGACGTACTATCAATGGTTTGTTGTGAATGAATGGGAATGTTTAATATACATGGATGAATGAAGAAAATAACCCATTCATTGTTCCTTTACAATATATAAGGGGTTGTGGATGGAGAACTAAACAAATATTTTTCTTCTCATAATTTCATGTTGTTAATTTTTGGATAAATTTTATGTGCAATAAACTTATGCCATAATAAACTTATGTGTTCTATTGATTATGAAAGTGTTCACAAGAAAAGACGTATGTGTTTTTGGTGAGCATTTCCAATTGAACAAAGTTTTTAAGCATGTGTGATATGCTCCTCAATGGGTGTAGCCCATATATATACCAAGTTGTAAACACATGAGTGACCCTATCAAAAAAATGTGTAAGGTTGTTTTCTTGCATTTTTTCTAAAGTATTTTTATGATGGGTGAATGTTATGCAAGAATTTAGTTATACACCTTGCTTGTGTGTTAATATGAATTTAATTAAAAAATAACCTTCATAATCTCAAACCTTGTATGGGCTACAATATTAGCTATGCATCACATGGAAAAAAAAGGAGGGTGAGAATTTTGAAAACTAAAATGCCTACTTTTGTGGACATTTTTTTTCAAATTACCCATTAAAAAATTATGCTAAAATGCCTTCCAACTACACTAACAAATTTGGAATAGGTTTTTATGTGAAGAGTAATGTCCAAGGCCATGGGCAATATTGGAATAAGGGCCCATGTGAAGTGGAGATGAAACAAACATGATTTCAGTAATGCCCACAGCTGAGGGAAGTAAACAACATAAAAATCAACATGTAGTTTTTCTTTTTTCTTTTTTCTACTATGATACCTAGTGAGTATTTGTTATGTATCATGGTTTGAAGAAAAGTAATGTGGGCACTTTGAAAGTGAAATGCCTATCTTTCTATGTACATTTCACTTTTCAAATTGCCCATTCGTTACTAATGTTCATGTTAGATCAACCGCAAATTGTAGACATTACATCACAATACCATGTATTTCAAAATCACAACAAATTTCACCTTGCCATGGTCATCATGGCCCATGATAGTGACAATTAGTGGACGAATAATGAGATGATCTAGTCCTCATCATCAAGAAATTCCATTGTCTTCTTGGCCATATTTTTAACCTTGAGCCTATTAGCCTCCACAACTTCTACCTCAAATTCTTGGCAAATAAGTTTGACGATTTTTTAATCCAATGTTCAATTCACTATAGTGGTAATCCCTTTCTTGAAAAGAACCTTGATAATTTCATTTTCATTCATAGTGAACTTTTGAGCCAACCCTTGGCATGAAAGTTTGTCCTTGTAAACCTCAAGTATGTCAACACATACAAGTGTTGTTGCTTTAGTTGCTTTAGTTGCTTCTACACACATGGTTTTACAACTAGCCTTATTCATCTTCTTACCACCCTTGCAAATTGGTGGTGTTATTGGAATGTCAACGTTCAAATTTGCAAATACAACATCCAAAGATTTTTTGTTGTAGGCAATCACTTTTTTCTTCACACCTTTAGAAGAATTGTTGGCCTTCTTGTGCCAATCTTCTTTACTTTTTGAAAATAGAAACCAAGGAAAAAACATCTCAAAATCATTACCACGAAGAAGAAGAAAATCCAAGTAATTTTCATCAAAAGTTTTTAAGCACCAACCTTAGGTGGGAAAGCTTTTGTAAAACCTTAGGTGGGAAAGCTTTTGTAAAAGCTTTAGTAGGCACAACCACGGCAACTGTAGTTATTATGGCAAAGTTTACACTTGTTCAAGCCAATGATGTAATATTTGGCCCCACTCCAACAGTCTCAACATGGGTCCTTGTATTCACTAACGCGCCCCCAAGTTCTTTGTTAGACCTAAAAAGGGTTCAACTATGTTAATGAGCGGAAGTAGTTGGAACTTGGTGCCGTTCCCAGCTTTCAGCACTAAAAGGGGTGAGAAGGGCGTGCTGAAAGCTCCGAGATTAGACTAGGAAGAAGGACAACTTATTTAGTTTTTCGGTCCTACATCAAAACCAACCAACAAGTTGGTTAGTTCACATTTGGTGTCGCAACCCCACTTTGGCCAAGTGTGGGGGTGAAGCCCAACACTTGGAAAAGTTGGGGATTTGGAGTCCTCCGGGACTCTCGAATGTTCAGAGCTCAATAGCAAGGGGAAAAACACCTCGCATTGGGGTGTTCTTGATGTCGTTGGAAAGGTCTTGAAACGTAGATATCGAAAATGCCCTCGCATTGGCAATTCGGACATCTACAGCCCAAGTTATGGGCAAAAGAAGGGCCGGGAGTCAAACTGGTAGTTTGACTCCCGACCACTAAAAGTCGGGAATCGATGCCTTCCCGACATCCGATCTGAGCGTGCGACATGGCGTTGGAAAGATCTCGACAAGGGCTACAACTTCGGTTTAAACCTCGTCGCGATCCAAGTCTGCAGTGGAGAGTTATGGCGGTTCAAAGTTCCGGGAGTCCCGCCGGGACAATTTCGGGACTCCATTTCGGGAGTCCCGGGAATTTGTGCCACTTGGATGTAGGTGCAGCGGAGCGTCGCAGAGTATACTATATGGGGGATGGTGGTGGTATCCCCCGAGTCCGGGCCGTGGTGAGTCTTGTGGTCCGAAGTGCCCGTGGCTTGTCCCAACACGAAAGGGTGTCCCGGAAAGAGAAC
>Ga0209208_10009780_pt1 | contig 12559 bp, 14 predicted proteins | sample S1TSphfallax_3_FD_187694 | JGI IMG/M metagenome (GOLD analysis project Ga0209208, IMG submission 187694) | Host-associated microbial communities from peat moss isolated from Minnesota, USA - S1T2_Fd - Sphagnum fallax MG (SPAdes) (version 2) | ecosystem: Host-associated > Plants > Peat moss >...
AATCAAGCAAATGGTGCAATTCTTTCCTCACAAAGCACATACCCAAAAAGAGTGAAAAATCAAGCAAATGGTGCAATTCTTTCCTCACAAAGCACATACCCAAAAAGAGTGAAAATCAAGCAAATGGTGCAATTCTTTCCTCACAAAGCACATACCCAAAAAGAGTGAAAAATCAAGCAAATGGTGCAATTCTTTCCTCACAAAGCACATACCCAAAAAGAGTGAAAATCAAGCAAATGGTGCAATTCTTTCCTCACAAAGCACATACCCAAAAAGAGTGAAAAATCAAGCAAATGGTGCAATTCTTTCCTCACAAAGCACATACCCAAAAAGAGTGAAAATCAAGCAAATGGGTCAATTCTTTTGGGGAGAGAAAAAAAAGGCAACAAGAGAGCTTCAACCCACAACCATCAACATAATGCAGAACACGAGAGGAGGAAGAAGAGAGAAGAAGAAGGGCAGGTGTGGCAGGAAGTTACAACACTTTGGTTTTCATTCAGTTGCTCCCTTCTCCCTTCTCCCTTCATCTTCTTCTTCTTCTTCTTCTTGTGCTTCTTTGCTATTTTTCGTTTGAGTTTTTATTATGTGGAAAGATCTTGTCCTTCTTCTTCATTGATTATTTTTGTTTTGGGTTTTTGGATGGGTCAGATTCTGTTTGATTTGTACTGGGCTGTTGTTGTTACTAGTGTTGGGTGGGTATGTTATGTTCATTTGAATACATACATATAAATCTTTGACTATAAAACCATAATAATTTAGTTCATTTGTGTAGGTATAAAGACACCAAACCATTGGTTCATTCGATACCACTCGCATTTAGTATCTTCAAATTCTTTAAAAAATGTAAGCATTTTTGTATTACAATTTTTTGCCATAACCACTATAGCCTATATAACATGATCAAATAGTCTTCATTACCTTTTTAGTAGACATGCCTTTCCTTCTTTTGCTTTTATTTGATTGTTTTAATATTTAGATCTTGTTTGATAGTAAAATGTTGTTCTCTATCCTTCTTCTCCATGTATGTTGTTTCTCTTTTGTCTTTTTTATTTATTACATTTGATTAATGTTGGATAGTTGGATTTTAATAAATATTTTAGTTTTGAGTTATTTGGTCTTGTTACATAGTTGATTGTTCTAGCCCATGTCTCATTAAAAATTATGCTCACTTCAATTTTGCATGGTTAAATGTTATTTCATGGAGGATTGTTTTTTTCTTTTCTTCATTTTTTTGGTTTGATATTAATTGGATGATATAATATTGTTTGATAGTGGAAGCTTGTTGTTTTTCATTCTTTTTCTTTGGTTTTCTTTGATTCTTGAATGGTTAGATGTTATTCAATATTTCAATATCATTGTCTTTTTTCTTTGCTTTGCTTATATTTGACTTTTGGAATGGTTAGATCTTGTTCAATGCTAGCTCTCCTTATTTGATGTTGTTTGATTCTTGAATGATCAAATTTTGTGTGTTCTTTTTGTTCTTATTTGCTTTGTTATTCTTTTGGAATTTTGGATTTTGTGCATTTAGTTTAGAATGTTTTTTTTTTGTTTGATTTTGAGTTTAGTGTGTGGTTAAAGCTTTTGACCCTTTTGTTAAGCAAAACAATTGGAGCAACCTTATATAATAGTTGAAATGAGAACCTTTTCCAATTAAATTCAAAAGTTTTTATCATCTTTTTCAAATTATGCAAGAAACCCATAAGAGTAAGTTCAACTATTTTTTAATATATATATTATCCACCCATCATCCATCCCTTATAGGGTGTCGATTAACTTTGTCTTGAAATGTATGCTATTGCATTTGTAATTATTTAAAAGCTTTATTTTCTTTATACTTATGAACAAATATTCAAAATAATTGCCACGGATTGCCACCATTCACATGTTTTCAACCTCATGGCTCAATGTGATTCATCATCCACTTTCTATTCACTTGGCATAACCTTTGAATTTTTTTCCCATTTGTATTAACCTTTCCTACACACCAATAATGTTAACATCATGTAATTGGATGAAAAGTTCATTTGATTGAATATATCCAATGACCAAATGGATATAGATCAAATGCATATTTGACATTTGTTTGGATGAATATTATGTTTCATCAATTGAGATACACATACATTGAACATTGATTACAGTAATGAATCGTTGAAATGTTCATCAATGCACAACTTATTTAACATTTTTTTCTATACAATCAAATTGATTTCAAGCAAAATCAAATTTGAAACATTTTTATTCATATTGTTTTGTTGGAAGGGCTACATTCATTGGTCCAAAATCAAACAATGCAACCTCTTTAAAATGGGAACATTATTAATGTAATTTGTTTATAATAATCAAAATGGTCTTCAAATATTGTTGAATGTTTTTAGTTATTTACATTAATTTTTTAAATCCATGAACTATAAAATCAACATGTATATCTAAATACTAAAGATCGCTATACAATGTTGATTTTTATAATAACATCAATTGCAAAGCAAATTCCAATAGCTTGAAGAACCACCATTACCATCATTTAACCACTATTAACCTTGAAAATGTTCCTTTACAATGTTGTATCAACCACCTTTGGGAATTAATCATTGTTATATGTAAAAATATTTTGATGTGCTTTCAAAGTCTTGGCACAAGGTATTGAGAACGTAAACTTTTTGATACATTTCAGTGTGGAAGACTTCAAAGTCCTAAGTGTGTTTTTTAACTTCTCACATTGGGGGGCTAGAAAGACATGCGAGAACTTTAAGATGGGATTAGGACTAGCTTTTCAAGTTGAACTCTTTGACATTTGAAAATGCACAAACCAAGAAAAATGACAATTTGTGAATTTGGAACCAAATTGGGTCATAGACTCACTTATACTTCACATGCTTTGGACTTGGGAGGAGTTCGTCACTTCCTCCTTTATAATAATACCATGTGATTGATTACAAAGTTTACATTGAAATGTTTAAATTTTTTAAGAATCTCCATGACTCCCCAAATTAAAACATGTAGTGTTTTGAAGCTTTGGAACCTTTTAAATCCCTTAAAACAAGTTTATTTTGAACATGTACATTATCTTATAGTCCTCATCAAGATCTTTTCAATGTTGTTTGAGATGCTTCAATTGGTGTGATTTGACTCATGTTTCTTGAGTTTTAGTGGTTGAGAGTCAAATTGTTGGTTTGATTTTCAACCCTTTTTTGGCCATTTAGTTCCTAACTCACAACTCTAAAAGGAAAATGTGAATTCATATTTGATATTTTATGTTTCAAGACATTAAACATATTATATTGGGGGTTCAATTTGGATTACTTACATTTTTGTCCCAATAATTTAAAACATTCCAAAACTCTAACTCCCAAATTGATTCCTACTTAAGAATGTTTAGGACTTTCTCCCAACTTTAAATTGACAAAATCCTCTCACAAGTTGACATTGAATATCCATAGTTGACAAGTTGACATTGGATATTTTATGGATGATAAGGTTAGGGTTAGGGTTAATTTTTGTGTTAACGCATTTTTTAAGGTTAGGGTTCATTTTTCATTTTGCATGTCCAACTTGAAATGACATATCAAACATTAAAAGTTATTTTTGCAAAGGACTCCCCTTTTGCCATCTTCATTGCCTTTTTGAATGTAATGCAATGGAATATTATTACCTTGGGTGTCTTGTTCATGAAGGCAAAGTAATGCAAGTTGACAAAGTTCATAGATTGTTGTTATACTTACAAATTTTAAAAGATTGTGAATAAGGTAAACTTGATTAACATTTGATATTTTTGTTTGATCATTTGTTGTTTATTCTTGAAGTTAATGTTTTTGCCATTGCATGTTTGTTTGTTTGTTTGTTCTAAAAACATTACCTTTACCATCATGATGCGAATGCTTGTTTGTTTACTCCTAAAGGTGGACATTGCCTTTGCCACCATGATGCGTGTGTTTTTCTGTTTGTTTTTGGAAATGTTATTTCTATCATTGAGACATGCTTGTTTGTTTGTTTGTTTTTAAAGGTGTTATGTCTACCATCATAACACACATGGTTCTATGTTTATTTTTAATCACCATTGTTTCTACCATGATTGCTTTTGGTTGGTGACCTTGGTGGTTTGTTTGGGTATTGTGGTTGTTGAAAACAACAAACTTGGAATAGTTGGCAACATGCCTGTGTTTTTATGTTTGTTTTTGGAAATGTTATTTCTATCATTGAGACATGCTCATTTGTTTGTTGTTTATTCCCAAAGTTGATGATTTTGACATCACCTTTGGTTGGTAATCACAATATTTTGTTGGGGTGTTATGATTGTTGAAGGCAACAATTTTTACAAACTTGTTGACTGCAAAAAAATGACAACAAGATAATATGGCATCTTCAAATAAAGTGAACTTTGAAAATGATCAAACTAACTTCAATCCATTCTTAATTGTATTTGCAAGTTGTGTGAATAATATCACCATTAACATTTTGCAAGTAGTTGATGTGATTGGAGGTGGGGACTTTTAGGCTAGAAATGTTACTATTGATGCACACTAAATTTAAATGCATTTGGAGGAGTTGAAAAAGTAGGTTTTTGTTTGGAAGCCTTGTATAGTCACAACTTTTTGACATGATTTTTTTTTCAAGGTATTCAACAATTAGCTTATAAATTTAAATGTCAACTAGATCATGAAATGCATAATCAACCATAATCATATGTGGGGCCTTGAAATTTTGGCCTTGTGCATAAGGTGTTGTAGAGGTTTGATTGCATACCACAAAGTTAATGGCATTATTGTTGTGAAAGAACATGTGGAGTTTTTGCATAAAACCTTGCTTACAAAGTATTTGGAACATGTAACTAATCAATTTTGATCAACACACTATTGGGAACCAATTAGTAAGAAGTCCCACATTACCCCCAGTACCATCTTTTATTTATATGCAATTACTACCCCATTTACAAAAAAACACTTCACACAAAAGGCTTTCATGGAAGATGTGATGTTATATGTGGTCAAGGAGTTTTTGCCATTGAAGATTGTGGAGTCCATTTGGTTCCGAAGGTTAGTATACAAGTTGTGTCGATGGTCTTCCCATCTTGAAAGGTTTTTGTTGAAAAAGTTTTGTTGGCATTAATGCAAAAAACTTTGGTGGAGTATGTGTAACCTACATTAGCCACTTGTGTGTTAACCATTTGTACCTTTGATCTTTGGATGAGTAAGGGAACACACAATGTGTTTGTTATGGTTATAAATTCCATCTTAAAGAATTGGTAACCCAAGCATGTAACAATTGGTTTATTTGAAGCATTTGATACTTTCGGTGTAGTTATGGTTCTTTCTGTCCAACAATTCCTTGACAAACTTTTTTTTAGTCAAAATGTTCTAGCTTATGTAAAAGATGAATGGGTTTAATTTGTAAATGTGTGCATTTCCCTTGAATTTTATCATTTCTTATAATGGGTTGGGGATGTTTGAACCTTTTTTTTTTAATGTATTTATTTTTTATGTTATGTATTTTTTGGTAGATTTTGTTTTGTGTTTTTTCCTCCAAATGTATGAGGATGCTTATAAATTGTTTTGATTTTTGGTGTTAGGCTAGGTTGTTTATTTTTTGGGTTAGTCATTAAAGGTTTGCAAGTTAAGTTTTGTTATTCCTTAACTTTCCATTCAACAATTGATTTGTGTTATTTTCAACAAATAGAAACATTGCAAAACCATGTACCATCTCCAAAGACCTCGGCAACATGTGAAATTGTTGTCAAACTATTGGCACCCATAATAATTAGGTGTGTGATGAAACAAAGTTGGACATTGTTTACTTAGAGATTCCTTGTAGTTTATACTTTTCACATGTTATGAACTAAACAATGAACTTGCACATCAAATTATTTGTGACAATTTGACTAATTTGGGTGCAATTGCTTTTTACGTAGAGTTGAAAGAACTCTAGATTTGCATGAAACATCAAAATTTGGAAATGTTTCTACCTTTCATTTGTTTTTTTGCATGATTTTAATAGGAAAAATGGTCACTAGATGTTAACAGTTATGCTAGGTCCTAAGTTTAAGAATATGCATTTAATCACATCATATGCTAGTTGTGAGAATGCAATTAGTTTGGTTGTCAATTATGGCTATAGTTGTTATTGCCTTTGTTTTGTAGTTTGACAAATCATTAATGCCTTTTGCAATTGAAGAGCTTTATGTGTTACCTTTACAAGTGGATTTTGAAATTTTATTTCATTATTGAAACAAATCTGAACACCTTGAAGTATTTTGATTTAAGGGAACTTGATGGATTTTGCTATTATCCCATTGAGGTGGATTACAAATGTGTCTTGAGTTGGTGGTGAACAAAATCACACAAATTCCCTATTGTTGCAAAGTTGGTGAAACACATGTTGAACATTCTAACTTCCTAAATCAAGATTGAAAAGATTTTTTCATTATTTGAATCCTCACATGACTTTACAGATGCCATTTTCAAATTGAGAATTTTGACAAATTAATATTTGTTAACAATAATTGCCCATTGGATCTATGCATTGGTTGTTGCAAACATTTTCACTTAGCAAGTGCATTGCGAAGCAAACTTTGATTTAACAAAAGAGCCTGAACTTGAATTTGACGATGGAATGGAACATGAGGGGTTCCTAAAAGTTTTTTGTGATGCCATTCATTTACCTCACTACCCAAGAAAGGCAAAACATGTCTTTGAATTTTCATTAAACAATTTTATTAGAGGTTTATTTTGTTTTCAATGTAGAATTTTTTTTTTTCTTTCAGGGGTTTACAAGTTTATAAAATTTGAAAAATGGATGGTGATATGCAGCTTCTTACAAACAAGTGCATTTTGCATCTTTATTTTTAGCATAGCCCATAGGTGGGCAGCCCCTAGTTTGTAGAAAAAAAAAAGTTTCCATGCTTAGTTTGGGTTGGATCCAAGTGTAGAATTTATTGGCAGAAAGCTTCATGAAACACAAGGCTCTACTGTCGCCCCAAATGTTGAAGATAATTTTGACTAAACATAAAATTTCCATCATGTTTCATCGGTTGAAAAATGAATTTAAAAAACTCAAAAGAAATTAGCTACTGTATTTTGGCACAATGTACAATAAACCAGAGTAGTTATACAGTCGGTCAATATTGAACTACTCTGGTTTATTGTACATTCGTTCTGCTGCAGAAATTGCTTAGACACAAAACCAGATCACAGTTTGGAGATGGGTTTTTGTGTGAGCTCTCTCCGCAGAATTTTGCCAGATGAGGATCTGGGTATGGCTTCTAAGAATGTCACCCTCCGCAGCTTTTTGTAAGGTGCAACCTGCACACCCCATGCATTCAATCAAGAGCATCATCAGTAGTGTGCACAAACACAAAGCCAATGAACAAACCACTCCTCTAGTTGTTTGATATCCTTGACTAATCCCTGATCAATAAAGTCTTTTCCAAACATAATTTTTCTCCAAGTTGTTGTCTAAATTACACAGGGGGAGTAGAAGAGCTAAGGGAGGAGTTGTTAATGTGATACACAGTCCAATAAATCTGTCTAAAAGACCTGACACAGAAAAAAGATATTGTAAAACTCCTGAGAGCAATGCAGGCATGTAAAAAAATCAAACCTGTTCAGCAACAAAGTCCAAAACTTGCTTTTCTGTTACTAGGCGTTCTGGATTGCAAACAATATATGCAATGGGTACTTGGCCGGTTCTTCATCTGGAAGTCTGGACATTAACAAAAACATGTGCATTAAGCAGTGATCACTGTCATGTTCATTGTGTTTACAAGAAAGAAGATTGTGTGAACTTCCTTTGTTTTTATGGAGTCCAACCTCACCTACAATCTTCTGCAGAAACTCTCATGGCCATTGCAGAAGTTCTACTTGCACAGGTGAATCTGAGTTAGTATTAGGGTTCTATGTGTTGCACCATTATGAGGATGGGTTTGTTGTTATTGTAGTTAATGATCATTGACAGCAACAGGTGTAAGCACTGACAAGGTAGAGCAACACACCATTCATTACTCATGACTGTAATTTGTTGATTAGAGAGGAAAGGGAAAAAATAAGCAGACAAATCAATTCAAACATAAGTTCTCAAGCGAAGCTATTGGGGAATCTTCTGATGAATTTTTTTGCAAGGGAAAAAATACATTCAAACGGAAATAGAAGGGCAATACAGAATCAACTTACGGGACAACTGCTGCATCAAAGATTGAAGGATGGGATGTCAAGATTGCCTCCAATTCAGCTGGTGCAACCTGTGCAGAAAAGTACAAGGGAGGTGAATTCCACAACTTGTGTCATTTGCCACAACATTTCAGTTCTTTTTGTCTTAAGAAATGACATCATTTGAGCAACTGTTCTTCCAGTCTTCTCCATTGCAAAATAATAACAACAAAAGTCCTTTGCAACACCATTTTTGGAAATGCATCACCAAAGGCAATGATCAATTTTCCCCTTACAAAAACATTCCTTGCACCCACAATATGCAAATCACCAGAAATGTCTGCCACCTTACAAAGACAGCAATCAATTTCTTTCCCCTTATAAATAAAATTCCTTGCACCCATGATATGAAAAATCACCTGGAAACCCTTGTATTTGATAAGTTCCTTGATGCGGTCCACAACAAAGAGGCAGCCATCGCTATCAATGTAAACCAAGTCTCCTGTGTGTAGCCAACCCTGTTTGTCTAATGTTGCTGCTGTTGCTTCCGCATTGTTCAAATACCCTATTGTTGTTCCACCACACCCAAAAATTGCCCAAAACCCCAGTGCACAGACAACATAATCATCATTAAATGTAAAAGTAAGACTGCAAAACCATAGTAGCAAGCAAGCTGGCTGCAAGATAAGGATCAATTGAAAAATTGGATAAAGAATATCCGAACAGCTTCCATGGACAAAAGGAAAACAACAAATTTATAAAAATAAAAAAAAAACAAACAAACAAACAAACAAACCAAGCAAGGAAAGAGGAAGAGAAGAGATGACAAAATTGGCATCGAGCAAGCATCCAAACAGCTTCCATGGACAAGAGAAAAACCAAAAAAAATAAAAACACCAAACAAACAAACTGAGTAAGGAAAGATGAAGAAAACAAAGAGACAAGGGAATTGGCACCAAGCAAGGATCACAGCTTCCATTGACAGAGAGGAAAACAGAAAAAGAAACAAACTGAGCAACTAAAGAGCAAGAGAAGAGAAAGAGACAACAGAATTAGCACTGAGCAAGCATCCAAACAGCTTCCATGGACAAAAGGAAAACAGAAAAAAGAAAAGAAACCAAGCAAAGAAAGAGGAAGAGAAGAGAAGATGATGATGATTGCATGAATCCCAAGTGATATTGCAACAGAAGCAGCAGCAGTAGTAGTGTGGCATCAGTTTGACAGAACTGTGAAGCAGAAAGTCATGCAGAGAGGAGGAGGAGGATCAGTTGTGAGGCTTCCTTACCTTGCATAAGAGAAGGACCGCGTATCCAAAGCTCGCCAGTGCAGTTAGGGGGAAGAAAGCGACCCGTCTCGACATCCACAACCATAGCTTCGAGCATGTTCACCAGCCAGCCAGCAGATCCGTAGCTCGATTTCAAGTCTCGTTTCCTGTCCTTGCTCACTGGAATGGTGCTTGTTCCCATGGACGTAGACTCTGTCAATCCATATCCCTAGAAACAACATGGAAACAAGCACAAAGTCCATGTTCAGCGGCGTTGTTGCAAAGCGCCGGTCCTTCGCACAGAGAGAGAGAGAGACAGAGAGAAACAGAGAGCGAGAAACTAGAGAAGAAGAGAGATAGACACCTACCTGGTTGATAGTTGCGTTCGGGAACTTTGCAGCGCAACGTTCGGTCAGTTCCTTACTGAGAGGAGCTGCGCCGCAGGCGATGTTGCTGACGGAGCTCACGTCGTATGCATCCATCACGCCGGGTCTGCAGAGAGCCAAAACGATGGGGGGAACGACGGGAAGACTCGTGACTCTGTACTTTTGAATGGTTTCCAGCATCTCGACGATGCCGAACTTGGACATGACGACCACTGTCGCACCGGCTCGAAGATCGGCGCATCCCATGAGAGCCAGCCCAAAGACATGGAAGAAAGGAACCAGGCCCAGCACCACCTCATGGGGCGGAAGGTCTCGGAATTCGTTGATTCCATCAGCAGCTATGATCTGAGCTGCGATGAAACTCTTGTGCGTGATGACGACGCCTTTGCTTGCTCCTGTGGTTCCCGAAGAATACAACAGCGCTGCGGTATCCGTCTGTCGAATGCGTACTCTCGGTGCTTTGTCTGGATTTGTTGCCAAGAGCTTAGAGAAAGGAGTGAAAGACAGTTTGTTGTTTTTGTTTTCTTCTGCTGCTGCTGCTGCTACACTCGACGACGATGGATTCTCCAAGAGAATCAAACCAAGAAGACTCTCCAAGCCTTCCACTTTGCTCACCAGCTGAGGGATGGTAATGAGAAAACGCGTGCGAGAGTCGCGCATCTGCTTCGCGATTTCGTATCGCGTGTTCAACGGATTCACGGTGGTGACGACGGCTCCTATGGACGTGATGGCCATGAAGATCACCGGGAAGAAAATCGAGTTTCCCAACAAAATCATCACCGTACTCCCTTGTCGCACCCCGAGCTCCGCGAGACCCGCAGCTATGGAGCGCACGGTAACACCAAGCTCCCCGAATGTCAGCTGCTCCCCTGTCTCGGCATCCACCAACGCCGCGGTGTTCGCCAACTGAGGGTCTCCTGCTTTCCCCGAGAACAGAAAAGTCACTAAATCCAACTCCGCTGCCTTGGGCATACTCAGCTTCGTCCGTAAATTGCGATAAATCCCATCAGTCCCATACCCACTCCTCCAATCCATTTCAAACCCACTCCCCAAATCCATTTTTTTGCGCACCAACAAAAATCAAAACAATCAACCTAAAAAAAAAATCGAGCCCGGATTCAACCTCTCTCAATCTACAAAAATCCACGATCTGTAAACAATTGCAGTCTAAGGCCAAGGATCCGCGATGTGCAAGAACTTCAGAAGCTAAGGATTTTGACAACAAACAACTCTCTTTTCTTTTCTATTCTTTTCTTTCAGACAACAAGGATTCCGTTGGTTCTGCGACTCGGCGAGATGAGAGAAGACAGAGAGAGAGAGAGAGAGAGAGAGAGAGAGAGCTGCAGAGGGATTTAAATTTGCAGCCGGCTGCTTTGACAAAATGCAGCAAGATGGGTGTGAGATTTATAAGAGTGAATTGATGTTTGGAAAATCAAGAAGGAGCGCAAGAATCATCGTGATTCTTTCGCAGTCATCTGTTTACAAAATTTTCTTTTGGATATTTGTCCTACCTTTTGCTTACGTCTGCTACAACATGATCACGATTCTTCTTCTTCTTCTTCATCCTCCTCCTCTCCTTGTGCGTGGCCGTCGCCGTCGGCGTCTGCTTCTTCAGCGTCGTCATCGCCGTCAACGTCTTCAGCGTCGCAGTCGTCGTCCGCTTCTTCGTTTTCTTTTTTTTTTCTTTTTCAGAAATTTTAAATTTTAAATTATTTATTTATTTTGGTTTTGTTTCTGGGTCTTGTGATTTTGTGATAACCGACATTCTCTTTGACAAAGTTTTGTTGGCCTTTTTCCACCAAATAAAAAACTGGGAAGATTTTGTGAATTTTTCGTTTTTTTAATATAAAAGAGAGTAAATTCGACTAATTTAGGTTATTTTGGAAAAACTCATTCGCCAAAAAAAAAATTAATACTACAAAACTGAAATTTATTTTATTAAAATTAAAGTACGAAAGAAAAAAAAAAAAGTTCTTCACATTTCTGGCTAAAGACTCAAAAACCAATACAGAAATCTTGCGAAATTTCAATTTTTATTTTTGTTTATTTTTGTTTTTTGGAAATTTGGCGACTAGGATTAATCAGGGAAAAATCATGCATGCCAAATACCCCAACCAAAAAAACCAAAAAAACAAAAAAAACAAAAACAAAAACAAAAAAGGGGCTTCAAATTCCTTTTTGGTGGTATTTAATTGTGTTTGTGCAGACAACGGAGTAATTTCCTACTCTTTTTTCTTTTTCTTTTGGGTATCTTTCTTTTGAGGCTCAAGAGTGAGAGTGTCGGCGGCGGCGGCGGGTGGCTGCATGCTGGCGCCTGCACCATCGGTTTTCTTTTCAAGTCTGTCTGGGGCAGGTAAGCTAACATACATCAAAGTTATTAGTCCGGGCTTCTTTTGAAAATTGCCATAGAAATTCAAGTCTAGTAAAGAGACTTTGGCTACTACGAAAGCAAATTAAAATGCTTGCTAGTCTTTTTTTTTGGAAAATTTTTAATTCACACCTTTTTTGGGTAAATTCACACCCTTTCTTCGCGCGTCCGATTATATGCAGATTAAATTTGAATGTTTCTGCCCCACCCCCCAATTGGAAAAAATTGTATAATATAAATTGGGGGAAAATTTTGTATAATATAAATTCCTAGGTGGGGCAGACACACTCAAATTTAATCTGCATATAATCGGACGCACGAAGAAAGAAAGGGTGTGAATTTAACCAAAAAAGGTGTGAATTAAAAAATTTCCTTTTTTTTTTTTTGGAAATGTAAAAAAAAA
>Ga0209208_10009781_pt1 | contig 12558 bp, 8 predicted proteins | sample S1TSphfallax_3_FD_187694 | JGI IMG/M metagenome (GOLD analysis project Ga0209208, IMG submission 187694) | Host-associated microbial communities from peat moss isolated from Minnesota, USA - S1T2_Fd - Sphagnum fallax MG (SPAdes) (version 2) | ecosystem: Host-associated > Plants > Peat moss >...
CAACTGGCACACCGACGTCACCTTCATAGAAACGCCGCCCTTCGGCTCCGTCCTATACGCGGACGACATCCCCCCCGCCGGCGGCGACACGATCTGGGCCAGCTCCTACGCCGCGTACGAGGCGCTCTCCCCCACCTTCCGCAACTTCCTCGGGACCCTGCACGCCGTGCACGACTTCGCGAAAAATTTCACCCCCGACCGCTTCCGCACCTACGGCGTCGATAACAAGCTTGAAGACACCTACAACAAGCACAAACCCGTCCAGCACCCGGTGGTCCGCACCAACCCGAAAACCGGCCGCAAAGGCCTGTTCGTCAACCGCAGCTTCACCTCCCACATCGCCGGCCTCGACCGCCGCGAAAGCGATGCCATCCTCAACTACCTCCTCACCCACCTGGAAACACCCGAATTCCAGGTCCGGTTCCGCTGGACCAAAGGCGCCGTCGCCTTCTGGGACAACCGCTTCACCCAGCACTACGCGGTCTCCGACTACTACCCCCACCACCGCCGCGTCCGCCGCGCCACGATCCTGGGCGATCGGCCCGTCTGATAAGCGAACAAGGCCAGCAGCCTCTCCCCCCTGGCCCCCTGCTAAGAGCACAGCCCTTAGTGCCGCTCCAAAAACTTGTTGAATGATAAAAATCGCGTTTGCCGCCAATCCAATCTCTTGCCGGATTTTCGATCAGGCCGTCAGGCGCAGATAGATCTGGGGCAGCTTCTCGGGCAGGCTCTCGATGCGGTCGATCTGGAAGACCCGATGGCGGCCGAAGATGCGGCCAAAATCGCTGCCGCCGCCGGCGTTCAGGCCGACGCAGAAGACATCGATGCCGCGGCGCGCAAGCTCCTGCACCGCTTGCCGCGCGTCTTCCGCCAGGTAGCGGCGGTCGCCGATGTCGATGTCGGAGGGCTCGCCGTCGGAGACCACCAACAGCAGACGGCGATATGCGGATTCGCGGGCCAGCTCCGCCCCGGCATGGCGCAAGGCGGCGCCGAGGCGGGTGGAGAGCGCGGCTTTCAGCCCGGCCAGATTGCGCTTGGAGTCATCATCGAACGGAGCGGCGAATTCCTTGATGGCGCAATAGCGCACATCGTGCCGGCCGTTCGAGCAGAAGGCGCTGATGGCGAAACGGTCGCCAAGGCTCTCCATCGCCTCCCCCAGCAAGGCAGCGGCGGCGCGTTCCAGCGCCAGAATGCTCAGCCCGCCGGGCAGGCGGTCATTGGCGGATTGCGAAACGTCGAGCAGAACCAGCGTGGCGAGGTCGCGGATCCGGCGTTCAACCCTGGTGTAGATGCGCGGGTCCGGCATCTCGCCCGCGCGCAGGCTGATGGCGGCGTTGATGCAGGCGTCGAGGTCGAGCGCGTCGCCTTCCGCCTGGTGGCGCAGCCGGCGCGGCCGGCTCGCGCAAGCGGTGCGGATGAGGGCGGAGAGTTTCCGCGCGACCGGCGCATGGTCGCCGATGATGCCGTCAATAGCGGCCTTGTCGCCGGGTTTCGGCTTGTAGGCGCGCAACGTCGTCCAGTTCGGCCGGGCCTGGCGGATCAGGAAATCCCATTCGGGGTAGGTGGCGATGGGCATGCCGGTGTCGTCGCCCGGGTCGGCCGGGCGGGTGGCGTTGGCGGGCTGGTTGTCCGGTTCGCCATCCTCGCCGCGCGGCGGTTCGGTTTCGGATTTTTCGGCCCGCGCGGCTTCCAGGATGGTTTCACTGTCGGCCGCGGGCGGCGCGGCGGCGGGGACCCAAAGGCCGAGATTATCGTCGCGATAGGCAGGCTCCACGATATACGCCTTGGCGTCGAACTGGACGCGCATCTGGCCGAGATCGTTGCCGAGCAGGCCACCGATGCGGCGGCTAACGGCCGGGTCGTGCCAGTCCTCGGCGGCGGCGAGGAACATCGCCCGGCCTTTCATCACCCAGAAATCGGGGTCCGCGTAATCCGGGTCGATCAGGGCGCGGGCAAGCCGGGCGAGCAACGCCGGGACCAGGGCGCCATGCGCGGGCTCGGCGACGTGGAACGGCAGGAACAGCCGGCGCAGCCCGGGGAATTCCCGCATCGCCAGATGCTCGACGCGAGCATCCTCGATCAGCGAGACCAGGGCGATTTGCAGCGGTTTCAGCCCGCCGGGCAGCAAGCGCGCGGTGGTGTAGCGCAGATGCGCGCCGGCATGAGCGAGGGCGGCGTGGAACAGGCGGGATTGAGCGTCCGGCGGGATGCCGCGAAACGCCTCGGGCACGCGGATGACCCCGTGGCCGAAATTGACGCGGCGGGGCGGGTCCAGCCCTTCCGGCGCCAAAGATTGCAGTTTGGGGTGTTGGGCCCAGAGCGCGCCGATGAAGCCGCCCAGCCGGCCCTGCAGGGCCGAGAAGCGCAGCGCGGCGTCGGCACTCACCGCAGGCAGGCGGCGACGGCGGCGGTGAGTGCCGCACGCATGTCGGCATCGTCGCTGATCGGCAAGATCAGCGCGACCTGACACGCATCTTCAACCGCCACGCCACGCGCCATCAACTGCCCGGCATGGATGAGCATGCGGGTGGAGGCGCCCTCGTTCAACCCATGGCCTTTCAAATTGCGGGCGCGTTCGCCGATCGCAACAAGCAGCCTGGCATCCGTGAGTCCGATACCGGCCTCATGGGCAACGATTTCAGCCTCCAGCGCCGCGTCCGGATAGACAAACTGCAAGGCCGCGAAACGCTGCTTGGTGGATTCCTTCAAATCCTTCAGCACGCTCTGATAGCCGGGATTGTAGGAGATCACGAGATGGAAATCCGGATGGGCGGTCACCAGCTCGCCGGTTTTCTCCAATGGCAGGACGCGCCGGTCATCCGCCAGGGGGTGGATGACCACGGTGGTGTCCTGCCTTGCCTCGACGATTTCATCAAGGTAACAAATCGCCCCATGGCGGACGGCGCGCGTGAGCGGGCCGTCATGCCAGACCGTGCCGTTGGAATCGAGCAGATACCGGCCCACCAGGTCAGAGGCCGTCATGTCCTCGTGGCAGGCGACCGTGATCAAAGGCTTGCCGAGCTTCCAGGCCATGTGTTCGACAAACCTGCTCTTGCCGCATCCGGTCGGGCCCTTCAGCATCATCGGCATGCGCGAGGCATAGGCCGCCTCGAACAACGTAATCTCGCCGCCAAGCGGGCGGTAATAGGGTTCGGCGGCGATGCGATGGTCGAGCAAATTCATCTCTGGGCGCTTTGCGTAGGAAAGAAAGCAAGACGTTCTTTTTTGAAAAAAACGCCAACTTTTGCTAACTAGGCGCGCGCCGGTGAACCCGCCCGTGCCCCGTTTCGCACAAGTTTTTTTGCTGCTTTTTTTTCAAAAAAAGAAGCGCTTACTTTCTCTACCGATGCCCCACTGTCGCTTGGTTAGGAATGCCGTCAATCGGGCATTCCTCGACGCCGACCGTGCTGCGCGTCATGGCTTCCACCATCTCGCGCGTGCCCTCCGGATCGCTGATCCATTTCTGGTAGAAATCATAAGGACATTCGGCGACGCCGGTTATCCCCTCCTGCGAATTGATCTTGCCGGTATAGCCGCGGTGCAGCAGCTTGAACAAATGGTTTTCGCTCTGGCCGGTGCGCCGCGCGTCGCGGATCAGCGACATTGAAAGCTGCGCGTAGTTGACGCCATATTCCTCCTCTCCGCATTCGCCCAGCGTGCGGCCGTCGAACCCGATGACGGCGGAATGGCCAAAATACGAATACACGCCGTCGAACCCGGTGGCGTTGGCGACGGCGACGTAGACGTTGTTGGCCCAGGCCATGGCTTTCGCCATCAGGATCTGCTGTTCCTTCGCGGGGTACATATAGCCCTGGCAGCGGACGATCAGCTCCGCGCCCTTCATCGCGCAGTCGCGCCAGATCTCCGGGTAGTTGCCGTCGTCGCAAATGATCAGGCTGATTTTCAGACCCTTCGGGCCTTCCGACATGTAGGTGCAATTGCCGGGGTACCAGCCTTCAATCGGCACCCAGGGCATGATCTTGCGGTATTTCTGAACGATCTCGCCCTTGTCGTTCATCAGGATGAGCGTGTTGTAAGGCGCCTTGTGCGGGTGTTCCTCATGCCGTTCGCCGGTCAGCGAGAACACCCCCCAGACCTTGGCCTTCCGGCAGGCGGCCGCAAAAATTTCGGTCTCCTCGCCGGGGCAGCTCGATGCGGTTTCGTACATTTCCGCCGCATCGTACATGATGCCGTGCGTGCTGTATTCGGGGAACACCACCAGGTCCATGCCTGGCAGTCCCTGCTTCATGCCGACCAGCATGTCGGCGATCTTCTGGGCATTGGCCAGCACCTCCGCCCTTGTATGCAGCCGCGGCATTTTGTAGTTCACCACGGCGACGCCCACCGTGTCCTTGCTGCTTGAAATATCACCGTGAAGCATTTTGCGAACTCCTGGAATTGGTCTTCAAAAAAACCCGGGGGCTAGACGCCCCCGGGGGACAAAACATCAATCGGCCGCTTCCGGCAGCGCCATTGCCGGCATGGCGTCGGGAGTCTTGCACATGTCGTGGCAGGCGGCGTCCAGCGAGCAGCAGAGCGAGCAGATATTGCCTTTGTGGAAGGGGCAGGTCGCCATGTCGGTCGGCTCGTATTCATAGCCGCAGGACACGCAGGCCAGGGTGGTTTTCGTGGTGGCTGGCAGGGTATCCGGGCGGGCAATGTAGTATTTGCCCTTGGTGGCGATGGCGATGATCGGCGAAAGAATAAAGGAGACCGCAAGCGCGATGAAGGCCGAGTAGGCGGTGCCGTAGACGCCGAACACCCCGAAGAAGGCGAGGACGGAAATTACCGAGGCAATCGCCATCGCCCCGAAGCCGACCGGGTTGAAGTTATAAAGATGCGCGCGCTTGAACTCGACATAGGACGGGCTGAGTTTCAGCAAAGGCTTGTTGATGACGAGATCGGCTGTGACGGCGCCAATCCAGGCGACCGCGACGTTGGAATAGAAGCCGAGAATATGCCCCAGGAAGGAGAACATGTTCAGCTCCATCATCGTCAGCGAAATGGCGACGTTGAAGAAGATGTAGACGACGCGGCCAGGATGGGCGTGGAAAATGCGCGAGAAGAAGTTGGACCAGGACAGCGAGCCGGAATAGGCGTTCGTCACGTTGATCTTGATCTGCGACAGGATGACGAAGAACGTCGCGACCGAAACCGCCGCAAAACCGCCGCCCAGAATATAGGTGAACCCGGTATGGTACATCTGGATCGGTTCGTTGGCTTTCGCGAGCGGCGTGCCATGGGTGAAGGCGAGCGAGGCGAAGAACGAGCCCATCAATTGCTTGGTGGCGCCCAGAATCACCCAGCCTGGCCCGGCGCCCAGCACCGCCAGCCACCAGCCAAACGAGTTTTTGGCAGTCTTGTCAGGCATGAACCGCAGATAATCCGCCTGCTCGCCGATCTGCGCGATCAGTGACAAGGCGATGCCGGCGGCCGAGCCGAACAGCAGCGGATTGAACGCGGCACCGCTGGAGGAGGAACCCCCGAAGCTGAACCAGTTGGAGAGCGCCGTCGGATCCGTCGCCAGCACCGCGATCGGCGGCGCGAACAGCAGGGTGAGCCAGACCGGTTGCGTCCAGACCTGCAGCTTTGAAAGCAGCGTCATGCCGAACGTGACCAGCGGAATGATGATCAGCGATCCCAGCGCGTAGCCGATCGGCAATGGAATGCCGAAATACAGGTTGAACGCCTGCGCCATGATCGAGCCTTCAAGCGCGAAGAAGATGAAGGTGAACGATGCGTAGATGACGGAGGTGATGGTCGAGCCCAGATAGCCGAAGCCGGCGCCGCGGGTCAGCAGATCGACGTCGACATTGTACTTGGCGCAATAATACGCAATCGGGATCCCGGTCAGAAAGATGATGACGGCGGCGGCGATGATGCCCCAGAACGCATTCTCGAAGCCGAACTGCACGGCAAGCGAGCCGCCGATCGCCTGGTCGGCGAGATAGGCGATGCCGCCGAGTGCGGCGGAAAACACCGCATATTGCGACCAGGTCCGGAAACTCTTCGGCGCGTAGCGGAGGGAATAGTCCTCGAACACCGGGTTGGCGACGAGTTTGTTGAATTTTCGCCGTGCGCCCGCCGGGGCCGCGGCAGTCTTGGTGGTCGTTGACATGCACAATCTCCTGAAGGGCGCTGAGCGCTGTTGACGTGACGGAGCCGGGGACTGGCACTCCCTCGTTTTTGTAAGATTTCGTTAATGTGGCGGCTTGTGAATTCGGTATTCTGCGCAGGACATGCGCGTTTATGCGTATGCGACTAACTCATGCGTTAGAGGGACAAGTAAGCACCGCTTTTTTTAAAAAAAAGCAGCAAAAAACTTTCGGTAAATGCGGGCCGTGGCCGCGCCGTCGCCACGGCCCCCAAGGACCGAAAGTTTTTTCGTTAGTGACTAATCATCCAGGGCCGAGACCCCGAAGCCTTCCGCTCCCGCGTCTTGGTGCAGCACCCGCAGCGCGGCGGGTGCTTGCCCGTGCGCCTCGTCGTCTCCGGCGCGTGCGAATTCTTCTCGTTCACCGCCTGCGCCCTGAACCGGCCGGACCCGGCGCCGAAATGCGGCACCGACAGCAACTGCCGCGGCGATGCCCGCCCGCATTCAGGGCATGGCGCATCGTCCTCGAACGCCGCCACCGGCCGGAACTCCGTGAATCCGCCGCAATCCCGGCATTCATAGTCATACAGCGGCATCTTACAAATCCGGCGAAAGCGGCAGGTCCGCGCCAGCCGCTGGAAACACCGCCGGCCCGTCGGCGCCCGGATTGATGTCGAACTCGAAAATTTCGGTCGGCAGGTACAGCGTGGCGCAGGCATTCGGCACGTCGACGATGCCCGAAATATGCCCCTGCACCGGTGCCGTGCCAAGGATTGAGTAGGCCTGAGCGCGCGAATAGCCGAACTTGGTCAAATAGTTGATCGCGTTCAGGCAGGCCTGCTGGTAGGCGGTAAACACGTCGAGATAATGCTGCGTCCCCGCATCATCGACCGAAATGCCTTCAAAAATCAAATAATCCTGGTAGTTCGGCTTGATCGGGCTGGGTTTGAAAATCGGGTTCTTGATGCCGTATTTCGCCATGCCGCCCTTGATCAGCGAATGGATGCCAAGATGGATGAACCCCGGCATCTCGATCGCCCCGCAAAAGGTGATTTCGCCGTCGCCCTGGCTGAAATGCAGGTCGCCGACCGACAGGCCCGCACCTTTGACGTAGACCGGGAAATACACCCGCGCGCCGCGCGAGAGGTCCTTGATGTCGCAATTGCCGCCATGCTCGCGCGGCGGCACGGTGCGCGCGCCGGTGGCGGCGGCGTGGTCGCGCGCCTCCCCGGTCATGCGGCCCATATGCGCGGTGCCGGCGAAAGGCGGGTTGGCGAGCCCGGGAATGCGGGTCGGATTGGTGTCAATAAGCGCCGCCTCGCGCGCGTTCCACATCGCCAGCATTTTCGGGTCCGGCAGGCAGCCGATCAGCCCAGGATGCACCAGCCCGGCGAAGCTGACGCCGGGGATATGCCGCGACGAGGTGAACATGCCCTTGATGTCCCAGATCGATTTCTGCGCCTGCGGAAAATAATCCGTCAGAAAGCCGCCGCCATTCTGCTTCGAGAAGAAGCCGTTGAACCCCCAGGAATTGCCCGGCAAAACGCCGATGTCAAGGAAATCCACCACCAGCAGGTCGCCGGGCTCGGCACCCTCCACCTCGATCGGACCCGACAGGTAATGCACGGTTGAAAGGTCGATGTCCCGCACATCATCGGCGCTGTCGTTGTTCTTGATGAAGCCGCCGGTCCAGTCATAGCATTCCAGGATGAAATCATCGCCCGGCTTGACCTTCGCCACCATCGGGATGTCCGGATGCCAGCGGTTGTGGATCATGTCGTTTTCCAGGGGCGATTTCGAAAGATCGACCTTGATCAGCGTTTCCGTCATCGGTTCCAGGTCTCCAGCTTGTTGTGGCGCGCGGGCGCCCTTGTACATGCAAGGCAAACGCCCATAAGGATGGTGTGAACAAACGGTAAGGCGCGGAATACGGAGAAGTGCGTATTCACCTGCGCGTTTTGCCCGGCCAAAACTAAGCTGATAGCCGTATCTGAAACGGCCGGCTCCCAGGGACATGGCGCCTCGAAGCGAAGTTGATGGTGGGAGGTGGCTTGATGCTAACGCAAAAAATTTCTTCGGTTCGGCGATCGTACAACCAGTTTGTCGCCAACGAGACGATGGAAGATTATGCGCTGCGCTACACCGCGCGGAGCGCCCGGAAATTCTCGAATGCCCGGGTCGCCAACACGGCGTTTGGCGCCACCTCGTTTCTGGCGCTGGAAGCGATCGGCGGCTCCATCACGCTGCAATACGGCACGGTCAACGCGGTTGCCGCCATCGTCACCGTCGGGCTGCTGATCGGGCTGATCTCGGGGCCGATCGCCTATGCGGCGGTGCGCGCCGGCGTGGATATCGACCTGCTGACCCGCGGCGCCGGGTTCGGCTATATCGGCTCCACCATCACCTCCCTCATCTACGCCTCGTTCACCTTCATTTTCTTCGCGATCGAAGCGTCGATTTTCGCGAACATGCTGTACCTCACCTTCGGCCTGCCGGCCCGGCTCGGCTATGTTCTCAGCGCGGTCGTGATCATTCCCCTGGTCGCCTGGGGAATGACCTTCATCAACCGCTTCCAGGCCTGGACGCAGCCATTCTGGCTGGTGCTGAATTTCGCGCCGCTGGCGCTGCTGCTGGCGCACCCGCCGGCGCTGGCGGTGTGGCGGCATTATCCGGGCCGCGCCGGCACCGTGGGGCTCTCCTTGCTGCCATTTGGCATGTGCGCCTCGGTGATCGCCTCGCTGATCGCGCAGGTCGGCGAACAGGTGGATTTTCTGCGCTTTCTGCCCCCGCCGGCGCCGGAGCGCCGCTGGCGCTGGTGGCTGGCGCTGATCGCCGCCGGCCCGGGCTGGATCGTGCCGGGCGTGGTCAAGTCGCTGGGCGGCTCCGTGCTCGCCGTGCTGGCGGTGGGTGCCGGTTTCGGCACGGCCGCCGCCGGCCAGCCGACGATCATGTACCAGGTCGCCTATGGCCAGATCCTGCCGCATGGCGTCGCCATCATCGCCACGGCGCTGCTGATCATCGTGGCGCAGACCAAGATCAACGTCACCAACGCCTATGCCGGCTCGATCGCCTGGTCGAATTTCTTCTCGCGCCTGACGCATCGGCATCCCGGGCGGGTGGTGTGGCTGGTGTTCAACGTCGCCATCGCGCTGCTGCTGATGGAGCTTGGCATCTACCGCAATATCGAGCCGATCCTGGCGCTGTATTCGGTGCTCGCCTGCGCCTGGATCGGCGCGCTCTGCGCCGATCTGCTGCTGGTCAAGGACACCCGGGCCGGCCCGCGCCGGCTGGAATTCAAGCGGGCGCATCTGTACGACATCAATCCCGTCGGCACCGGGGCGATGGCGGCGGCGGCTTTGCTGGGTGTCACCGCCAGCGCCGGCCTGCTGGGCGCGCTGGCGCAAGCCTACGCGCCGTTTCTGGCCCTGGCGCTCGCCTTCGCGCTGGTGCCGCTGATCGCGCGGGCAACGGGCCGAAAATTCTACATCGCCCGCAAGCCGCGGCGCAGCTGGAGCACCCATGGCAGTCAAAGCTGCGGCGTGTGCGGCAATGAATTCGAGGCGCCGGACCTGGCGTTCTGCCCGGCCTACGCGGCGCCGATCTGCTCGCTGTGCTGCACGCTGGACGGGCGCTGCCACGACGCCTGCAAGCCGCATGGCCGCTACGGCGCGCAGCTGAACTGGGTGGTGCAGGCCTGCCTGCCGGCCGCCTTGCGCCGCAAGCTGGACCCGGTGCTGCTGCGCTTCGTCGGCGTCTTCAGCCTGGCGGCGATGACCATCGGATTCATCATGCTCGCGGTCTACTGGCAGGCCGGCAGCCTGCGGCTGACGGATGACGCCATGCTGGCCAACGCGCTGCTGCGGGCGTTCTTCTGCCTGCTGCTGATCACCGGCGTGTTCGCCTGGCTGCAGGTGCTGGCGCGTGAATCCAGCCTCGCCTCGGAGGAAGAAAGCCGGCGCCAGACAAGGCTGCTGATGGCGGAGATCGACGCCCACCGGAAGACCGATGCGATGCTGATGCGCGCCCGGCAGGTCGCCGAATCGGCCAATCTGGCAAAGACGCGGTTCGTCGTCGGGGTCAGCCATGAATTGCGCACGCCGCTGAACGCCGTTCTGGGCTACGCCCAGCTCCTGGAAGTGGACCCCGCCATTCCGGCCCCGAAACGCGAGGCCATCCGCATCATCCGGCGCAGCGGCGAGCATCTGCACGGGCTGATCGAAGGGCTGATGGATATCTCGAAGATCGAGGCCGGCCGGATCGAGATCGACCGACGCGAGGTGAGGCTGCCGGAATTCCTCGACCAGATCGCCGGCATGTTCCGCCAGCAGGCGGCGGCCAAGGGCATCGAGTTCGCCTATGTCTGCCCGCGCAACCTGCCGGCCAGCGTGTTCACCGACGAAACCCGGCTGCGGCAGATCCTGATCAACCTGCTGTCGAACGCGCTGAAATTCACCGAGCATGGCCGCATTGGCCTCACCGTCCGCCTGCCCGGCCAGGTGATGGAATTCGAGATCAGCGATACCGGCCCCGGCATCGCGCCCGAGCATCTGGAGCGGATTTTCGAACCCTTCGAGCGTGTGCCTGCCGCATCCGGCGCGACGGTGCCGGGGATCGGGCTTGGCCTGACCATCACCAGGCTGCTGGTGCAGATCCTGGGCGGCCAGGTGACGGTGGCGAGCACGCCGGGCGCCGGCAGCGTGTTCCGGGTGCAGCTGCGGCTGCCGGCGGTCGCCTACCGTGCCGCCGCGGCGCCGGCGGCGCGGCCGGTCATCGGCTACGAAGGCAGGCCGCGCACCATCCTGGCGGCCGAGGACAACGCGGTCCATCGCTGCCTGCTGCAGGACGCGCTGGCCCCGCTCGGCTTCAAATTTCTCTCCGTCCCGGACGGCGCCAGTTGCCTGCGCGTCGCCGAGGATTGCGATGTCGATCTCTTTCTCCTCGACCTGTCCATGCCGAGCGCGGCCGCGCCGGAGCTTGACGGCATCGAGGTCGCCCGCCGCTTGCGCCGCTCCCGGCACGCGGCGACGCCGATCATCATCCTCTCGGCCCACGCGCCGGAGATCAGGCACCGGCCCGGCGCGCTTGCGCCCTATAATGCTTTGCTGGCGAAACCGATCGATATCCGCCGCCTGCTCGACCTGATCGCGGCGCAGCTTGGCCTCGCCTGGCAATATGCGCCGCAGGACGGCGCCGCCTCCGGCGAGCCGGTGCCCGAGGCGGCGCGCGCCGCGATGCAACCCTATCTGAAACAGCTGCGCTACCTGGCGGGCATCGGCTTCGTGCGCGGCATCAAGGAAACCCTGGCGCGCGCCAGCGACGAGGCGCCGGCCGCCGCCCCGCTCTCCGCAGCACTGCTGTTTCTCACCGAAAACCTGAAATTGCCGGAACTGATCAGCTCGATCGATGAGCTCGACGACGATGCCCGCTGAGCCCGACGCCAGGCCGACCGTGCTGGTGGTCGATGACCAGCCGGCGATGCTTAACCTCCTGATCGAGGCGTTCGAGCCGACCGGCTTCAACGTGCTGGTCGCCCTGCAGGGCGAGATGGCGCTGCGCATGATCGACCAGATCACGCCGGATGTGATCCTGCTCGACGCCGTCATGCCCGGCATCGACGGTTTCGAGACCTGCCGGCTGATCAAGCGCCGCCCGGCGCTGGCGTTGGTGCCGGTGATCTTCATGACCGGCCTGACCGAGACCGCCAACATCGTGGACGGCCTGGCCGCCGGCGGCGTCGACTACGTCACCAAGCCGGTGGCGCCGGACGAGGTGATCGCCAGGGTGCGCGTGCACCTGGCCAACGCCCAGCTGACCCGCAGCGCGCAGGCGGCGATGGACGCATCCGGCCGCTACCTGCTGGCCGCCGACACCCAAGGGCACTTGCGCTGGTGCACAAGGCAGGCCGCGCGGCTGCTGACGCAGCCCAGCCCCGGCGACCGGCTGCCGGCGGATGTGGCGGCCTGGCTGCAGGCACGCAGCACCGCCAGGCGCGAGCCGGTGCCCGACTCGATCACGATCCCCGGCGCCGAGCCGTCCGGACAGCTCGAATTCACGCTGATCGGCCAGCTTGCCAACGATGAGATGCTCCTGCGGGTGGTGGAGCGGGACGCCGATCAGGACCTCGACCGGCTGAACGCCCGCCTGCCATTGACCAGGCGGGAGGCAGAGGTGCTGCTCTGGCTGTCGCGCGGCAAATCCAACCGCGACATCGCGCAGATCCTCGATGTCAGCTTCCGCACGATCAACAAGCATCTCGAACAAATCTATCCCAAGCTCGGCGTCGAAACCCGCACCTCAGCCGTAGCCCTCGCCATCCGCGCCTTGGAGGGCGGATAACCCACCGAAAGCGGCCAGCCTCAGGGCTTGGCTCTCGGGTCTCATCGCCACCTATGATGACAAAATATTGCCTCTAGATACGCAAGCCGCGGCCATTGCGGGACAGCTCGAGGCGAAGGCGATCGTTG
>Ga0209208_10009782_pt1 | contig 12556 bp, 12 predicted proteins | sample S1TSphfallax_3_FD_187694 | JGI IMG/M metagenome (GOLD analysis project Ga0209208, IMG submission 187694) | Host-associated microbial communities from peat moss isolated from Minnesota, USA - S1T2_Fd - Sphagnum fallax MG (SPAdes) (version 2) | ecosystem: Host-associated > Plants > Peat moss >...
CCTTATAAATTCAAAAATTGTTTCAAATTTTTTTCAAAACTTCAAAGTTTCAAAAGCCTTTTATCACATATAGATGGGTTATAATGTACATGATTTATGAAAAAAAGTTATAGGTTAGAATATAACAAAACCAACAAATGTGAAATTTTAATTTTTGGTGATGGCTTTAAATTTTGATCATTTTTCAAAATGGAACATTGAATTTGCAATGAATCTACACACTTTCAAATTTTCATATCTAATCAATAATGACAACAAAAAAAAACGTGATATGTTGAAGAACATTTAAATATTTTTTAGAACAAGTTACAAAAAAATTCATTCAAAGTTTCATTTGCATGCAAAAACCTTTTTGGAGGAAAAAGATGTGCAATCCTTTTTCCAAAGTAATCCATTTGCCTCCTAGTTACATTTTTTGAGCCTTTTCCTTCAATATATCATATATGAAACCCCTATAAAATACCCTAAACAAAATTTGTAAAAATAAAAGGATTCTATATAAAGCCATAAACAAAAAAAAACCAATCCATATTTTTCAACTTCAAAAGTACATTACTATATATTTTTAAAATATGTGTTATGATTTTTAATAAATATTTTTTTCTTATTTAAATTTTAAAAATTAATTCAATAACAAATTTGACACAACAATGATTCTATGGCATGTTAATAACATGCTAATGCATTACTCCCAACAAAAACCTACAATGTAACACAAAAAGTGATTCACCTTATCTAGCAACTATCCAATAATGAAACTTTGCTAGAAAAAATAAAATTGATAACAACAGTGATAACCATTCCTAAAAAGATTTCAACTTCTTTGGCAACGCTTTTATACAATACCATTAAAACAATATCCAAGCATGTGACAACATACTTCCCCACACACACCCGTAGCCCCCTCCATACTTGATTTAAACCAACTTGAAAGATATAACCTAATGATAAGTGACTTGAGTGGTCGTGACCCAATAACGTATCACTATAAAAGAAAAAGTATAGTGAAAAGTCTGAAGTTGGCAATGTGGGGGCATTCTCAAAATACTACTTCAAGGCTGGTATTACCTCATGTCCCTACCAGGCAGGTAGGGGTCCGATGCTGGTACTCCCTTAAGTCTTACCAATCTAGTCTGCTCTTTGATACCAAGACACCTACCTATCAGCCATTTTACTGCTGCCAGTGGACCTGATCTTGTGCTGATAAAGTAAGCCCTCTTTCTTTCAGCGTGCAATCATTTGTTGGTAACAAGAAGTCGACATACCTCTAGACTTGCATTTGCCCAGTTGACGAAAGAAAAGGGTAGATGAACCAGACCTTGCTATGAATGCTCACATCAAACTCCAGTGACAAGGGTGACAACACATTCAACTGCATTCATGCAGCCATCCTGTGAATGGGGAGAGACTAACCCCCTCCTCCACCCCCACTACTTTGATGTGAATACATAAACACATGTAATGTAACCTCCTACACAAAGCTAATATTGTGTAGAGTGCGGGGTCAGGTAACAGGGGGCTCTTTAGGACCACACCTGAGTGATTTACTTCCTGTTGATTCCCCTACTGTGAAGTAAGTTGTGGGCAGGCAATGGTTGCCACCTAAGGTAAACAAATAAAACAAACCATCTGCTGCTCTTTTCACCTGTAGCTGTGTCTGCTAGTCACAACTGCCTGATTATGTATACACCTACCTGTTTTTTTAACAGTTACAATCTACAGACGATTGACAAAAGTCAAGATTTCTCCAAGACCTAGAGAGCACACAAGGGCAGTGCTAGTGAATATACTTCTACACTTCAGGATGCTGCAAACAGGAACACATTTTGTACACAGGTTGTTGCATGGAAAGGAGGGTAGTTGCCACTGTTCAGTCACTTACCAAGGCGGCCTCGCTGAAATCCAGTCTCCCCAAGCGCCTGCCATCCCAAACATCCCACATACTGTCATTTGAATCAGATAGTATTTCTGGAGCTGTTGAATCATAGACCAAGTTCAAAGCAAGAATAAGGCTATCAGATACTAAGGCCCATGGCCACACCTACTTATGCTTTGGTTAGCTCCAGAACCAGACCTCTTCTTCAGTTGGTTGTTGATAGCTGTCAAGTCCTTTGAAGGGCTTTGATATGCATATGCACTCTCTCCAACACATGCATATAGACTGTGCATGTGTGGTGATGTCAGGGAATCTGCCTGCAATATCATCTTCAGATATCAGTCCTGTTGCTGTAGCTCATACAAACACAGGAAATCGACTCACTGCTAGCCCTAGTAAGGGAACAAGATCCTGGAGTTGCATGCACTTGGCAAACAAAGGCAGGACATAAACTCAATTGGTCTTGGGAAAAGAGCATGACTGATTGATTATTAGCACAATACAAAAAAATCACATTACTGAGATTGCAGAGAGAACTCCACAACAACACTTTGAATACAACTGTACAGTAAGGTACAGTGAAACGGAAACTAATACAATGAGAATGAATGCAGTCATAACCTCATGAGTGTCACTCATAAAGTTTCAGACCAGCACCTTCATCATGAATAGAAGGGATCAGCTGCCATGACCACCCACTAACTTCATCAGCTGCCGATGGTGGGTACACAGAAATCTGCCCAAAATTTTGGGCAAACCATTGCATAAATATCTCTGTACTAAGTTTCAAACAAGGGGAAGACATAGTGTTGGCTAGCACTCGAGACATCAGACCAAATATATACATGCCAGGGCTGCAATTTGATACACCTTACAACTAGTTTAGCCATCTTTAAGAAGTCAATGCTCGTTGAAACTTTGGACAGAAAAGGACCAAGCAGGTGCTCCCTTCATTACAGGTCAATAAATAATAGAAAACAGCAAAGGTGACCAACACAACAGGCACACATTATTTACCTTATAAGTTGGGTTGTATTTCTGGACCACATACCTTCCTAGCCCGAAGTGGTGATACAAACACATTGTGCATGGCTGACACTTTTTTCGGAGACATGTCTGGAAGCACTGGAAAAGCAGGGCATCCTGGAGAGGCAGGTGACTCACCTGCATCGTACAATTGCCCTGTCCTAAAATTAGGAGAAGAAAATAACAAGAAGAAAGAAGTGACTGCACCATTGGGCTGCAGATTTGACAACATGGTTCAGAAATGTTTTGGTTCTCTGATAATTTTGCTATTTATTTGCTCTACAAGTATACCAGCAAAACTAACTCACAAGAAGTCCAACCTTTCCCTCATAGATTTGGCTTCAACCCTTCCATTATACTGGCAACAGGTACACCTTGCAAAACACGCACTTCACTGAAGAACCAGAAAAGAAACTGCTGTATAACACTCTTTATCCTGTTTTCACTGATGAGTCCAACATCATCAACAGCTGAGTTTAAAAAATTCATTTGAAAGAATGCAGGCCCAAAAGCCTGGACACATCTTCCTACCAGAAGTGCATGACAAACACACAGCCAGACCATATCTACAGCTTCACATGGACAGCCCCATCAAAACCTTCAGAAAGGCCAAGCTCCCTTACTGTTGGGACAATTTCCTTCATCTGAACCATGGGCATTGCTTGAAACAGGTGCGGAACCTATGTGGAGCAAAAATGTTTTGGTGGAATGTACAAAAATTTCATTGTAGAACTTGATGATATCACCCGTCTCCTGTCCTCCTCCCTTCTGCAATCAGAACAAGATTAAAACTGCTATGTAATAACAAACAGGAAAGTCTATGCAAACACAGTGAAGCAGATTGCACCTGAGACTAACCCTCCAACTGCAAAATATACTTCATTTCACAAGGCTGCAGAGTACATACCCCATTTCTCTGCCAGGGAGGTAAGTCAATGAAGACATTGCGAAATACATGAAATTTGCAATGTGGCTGCATTCGGTACTGATGTATAATGTCACGAAATGTAACTGTTACTTTGCTAACCTGTGCCAGTAAACCAACAACACTTCTCACAAGCCAGCAATTACACTGTGCTGGGGCATGTCTCTTTGTTGAGTATATGTGCTTCTTCTATTCAGAGGACTAACAGTGGGACAACTCAAAGAAGCTCTATTGAACTCAGCCTTTCCCTTCTGCTCAGAATGGGATACAGTGAAGACAAGAATCAAGTGCCCAACAAGGATGTGATAAAATCATGGTGGTGGGCTGACCTTGCAGACACCATAGATTGAGCAGAGTATGAGTTGATCAATGTGTCGATTGAAAAATAAACTAGTCTGACGTTGCAGTGTGTGCTGGAACACTCCATACACACGCTCAACTAACTGCTGTGACTGCCCAAGGCGTTCACATAAATTTCGTATTCTTACAGCTGCAAGAATAAGTACCTGCACATTAACTCATCACCACTTGAGGCTAATCCGGTGACAGATTGGAAGATGCTGATAGACATAGCCTGATAGATGCAGGTAGTTTAATACTTTGTGTACAGTAACCACAAGATAAAATTTCCTTGTCAACCCCTGGAAAGAAAAAAGAGAAGAAAGAAGTGATCAGACTTATTGCAAGCTTGAAGGAGGTTTAGAGCAATGGCAAGGACCATTGCACAAAATTCATTGCAGAAGCCACATAATTCAGTGAAATTCCTTTCCAATTAGAAAGCAGAGATAAGGCTTGATCCATACACAGGAGTGTATGTATGAACATGCAAAACAAAGAGAACCCAAGAAATTTCTGAGGTCAATGTCACCTTCTGAAAGAAAACATTGATAACTGTCTCTGCACAAGTCTCCCCGCCACCGAGTGGGCTTGGTCTCTGTGGGCTAAACAGTGCAAACAAAGAAACATTCTCATGTTGCTTGAAGTTTCAAGGGTAACAATAATGAAAAACTGACACTAAAAAAAAGAAAATCAGCTTATTTGTGCAGTTCAACCTCACATAAATGTGCACACCTGGCAAAGGCTGATTGCAGTGGAGCTCTCAAGCGGTTTCTCAAAGGAGGAGATGAAGGTAGAGAATGCTGACAGCCGTTCTTTCACTGGTGAATTAAAACATGCAGGTCCCGCTTGCTCAGCACTTCCATATGAACCTGCAGCTCCTCCATTTCGGGCAGGGGATGCTGCCACTGCTTTCTGTGTTAAAAACAAAGCTCCTGACATTTCCCCTGCAAAAAGTAGAGTTTCTCTTTTTTTCACTTGTGAACAAAAAACTGCAGGCCAGATTGACGTTCTTGTCTTGTATCCTCACAGACTCAAGCTGCTCAACACAATGTACAAATGAAAGGCAAGAGGATGTGCTTGAATCTCTATTCATGAACCAATGGATCACATTAACTAATCTGACAAATCAATCTGTGCTACTTCAACTGGTCAAGTGTTGAGAATGGACTCCAGCATGATTATCTTTGATACAGGGCAGTAGTTAAAGACCTCCTCTGGCCATGGAAAACTATGAGTAGCAGGACTTTTGATATAAATAATACTCTCAGGAACTGAGCGTACCTCCAGCCAAGCATTGTGTAGTTGCTGGTGTTGGACCCTCTTCTGAGCCAAGATTGTCCAATGATGGCATTGGATCAGCCATCAGACATAAGCGGTTAATTTCTGCTGCAAGATTTGGCTTTGCAAAAATGAGGGATGTATACATTGATGATCCCTTCTCCCAAGCCATGCTCTCTAGAAGTCTCTCTTCTATTGAGTTGAGGTGCCTCTTCAACTCCCGTGGCAGAGTATCCTCATGCCTCACAAAGTACTCAATTACTTTACTTAAGTCAAAGGCTGTTATTCCTGCTGGCTCTAAAACTGCTGGGAAAGTCATGGTTACTGTCTTGTGTGTGGCAAGGACAAGCTCAGCTGAGCAGGCAATCATGCAGCGGTGGAACCGCTCATTGGAAAGGAGAGAAGTAAGGTTGCTGTTTTGCAGTCTTTGTGCCTCAGACCGGCACATGGCCCCTATGACTCTGTAGTACAGCTTCAAGGCTTCAAGTCTACGTTGCTCCACCCAGATCGTGTCCTCTAGGCAACTTCCCTGCACCCCTCGCCAGTTCCCCACACCATTGCTGGGAAAGATTGATTCCAGCAAAACCTGTGCTCTGTTCCTCACATCACAGGAGATGTCCCTGTCACATGTCCGGAAGAAAAGCTGCAGCTCCAGAGAAGGCTCTGCTGGGAGTGGGGTTATGACATCACGGAGCCACTTAGCAGTGGTCATAGTGATACTAACTGGAGTAGGTGGGGCTATCTTGTTGCTATTGGCTGTTGAAGATCCTCCCATCTTGACTGGTGATGAACAAGGTGAAGCATTTACTGATGACAGCAGCACCCCTGTTGAAACTGCTGAACCCCGCACGGGTGATGATATTGTGTCATACTTACGCTGGAATTGAAAGACAGGAACCAATATTAATCAAAGTCAATTAGTGATTGAACAACCTCATGACAAGATACCTGGCATCTGTCCATGACAGGCAAGGTTATTGAGAAGTCTTCATCACAGGAAAGTAGGTCTGGAGGAAAGGAGAATTGGGGCAAAGTTTGCACCTTATAAGCAGAAATATCTGGTGAGTCACAAGAGACACAGCCCATCAAGCTCACTTCTCCATTGATGAATATCCGTTCATCTAGCTCCCCATGACTCTGGTAAGCCTCTTCATAATCCTTTTCCAAAATGTATAAATTTGATGTTATGCAGCCATTCTCCATCAAGCCCTCAAAGTAAGCAAGACCATCTGTCAACAGTAGAACAAAGGGCATAAATAACATGTCTCCCCCTTCAGAGGTGTATGCACATGATTGATCAATCTGGCAAAAAATGGCAAACCTTGCAATATATATTTAAGGTGGCAGGGATGATGTGAACTGACAATCTGACCTAAATCAATGCTGGCTATTTGCTTGGGATGACAAGATATGCTTTCATCACTTGGCTTCTTGTTAAATAAATCCGCAATCATGCTGTTTGCCTTCTCCACCATGCAAGACACATCCTCTGTGCATGCATAGTACATGTTGCAGAAGGATGCAACCAGATTGACACCTTTTGGACCTCGCTTAGCTGGTCAGCATGAAAGCCAGTTAGGTGTTTGCAGTACATGAGCATCATGTATTCAAGGCCTTGTAAGCCTCACAACTTGGCAAGCAGGGCACGCAATCCTGAAAAAGAGTCACTACTTACCAAATTTTGAAGTGTCTTTGACACAGACTTTCCTCAAATGAGGTGGCATGTGAAGCATCAAGATAACCTGTATCATTACAGCCATTGACATCCATAGACAATCAGACTCAAGGAAAAAACAATTACCATACAAGATTAGGAACATAAGGCTTTAAGCTACACTCAAATCATCAGAAAGGGTGCCAGTTTCTGGATGCCAAGTTACATGTTGTTTCTGAAAGTAAGGCACCTCATGCTTAGATAGCTAGATCTGCTGGACACATCAAATTATGACCAAGAGCTATTCCATTTCAAATGATAGGAGAAAGTAATCAAGACTTATCTATGAGATTACAGAGACAACTACAAAATAACACTTTGAAGGCAACTGTTGTGTCAGTTCCATCCACACATACAACAAGCATGATTGCAGTCATGATCTTGTGAGAGTCACCCACAAAGTATCAGACCATCACCTTCATCATGAATGGCAGTGATTACTCTGCCATTACTTCCCTCTACATAGGTGGTATTGGCTGGGACCTACTACACCCTGAACATATCATTTAAGCACATCGCTGGTGAGAAAGCAATTACATCTGTGCAAGTAGCCCTTAAGATGTACCTAGCTTGTTGAAGAAACACATTACAAGGGAATGGATGCATACAAAAATAGCCAGAAGTCCATTGGTGCAAGTCACCAGGTCAGTGAACTGATTGAGAACATGCATCCGTAGTGCCAGGAAAAGCATCCACCCAAATTGCATGTGAGGAGAAAAGCTGCCATTGACATTTGATGGAGACCCATTCACATTTCCAACAGAATATTCTGAAGAGAAGAAAAGTTCCTTATACACTCGATTGTAGTAGCTGCCAGAAACAAACCAATCTGTTGTCAGAAACAATCAAGAGCTTGTACTAAAAAGGTAAATGGAACTCTCAACTTCTTCTTCTTCTTCAAGACATGCATAGCTTCTGTGCAACTAAATACAGAAGACGAATGTAGGTCAATTGACCTCCTTACTTGAAGAGAACTGTCACATGGACAATATTGGCCTGCACTTCCTTCACCTGGTCCAGCACCAACAGGCAAAACATGTAGTGATTTCAAAACCATTTATCCAAGGTAGAATCACTTCCATTGAACCACAAGAACCACTTGACAAGAACCTCACCTGAAGATGCTTTTCCCAGCTATCTCCATACAAAGCTTCAAGAGTTGGGGCTGCTTTCACAAGAAACTGTGGAAGCTCCTTGAAAAGATCCATTACACTGATGTTCACAACAGATCAAGTCACAGAACAAATTAGAGAAACACACACAAACACACATGGGGCATGGAATGACCTCTCAAAGTGCACCTATCAACTCCCAACAATAGTAAGTATTCATGTGTGAACATTCAAAGGCATGAACATGAGTGAGCTATGTTGTAGACACACAGGAGCCAGAACAACCCACAACACAAACCTAATCTTGGTCACTCGCAGAAGTTGAGTAAGTGTAAATCCTGCTGCTGCACCACCTTCAACAGTGTCAGCATCCTCTCCAACACATGTTGCACTGCTCAACATCTTAACAGCATACAAAGTACATGCATTCCATAATCGCTCTGCCTCCTCGACCTGGTCATTGACAAAAACAAACTTAACTATCAGGTGATACTGGAATTTGGTTATGAAGATAAAATAGGAACATAAGAGGCAGAGGAACAACCAAATCTCTTCTTCAAAAGTCTACAACATGCACAACAAAATTCACACCAAGGAATATAAGCATTCACACCAAGGTGCTGCTTTATCATTTGCCGCAAAAACTGCTCCTTGAAATTACTAGCAAACAACATCTGGCGAGAACACAAAATCAAGCTAGTCCAAAGAACAACATAGTGCACACAAACGGAAACACACACATAGATACACTTACTGAGCCAGTTCCAAAGGTGTCTATGTTGGCGAGCAGGAGTGGCTTGCTGTCTTCGAAGAAACGTGAAACTCGCAGCAACATTTTCTCACCCAGACAAAGGCCAACCTGACAACAAAGCCACGCTAGTATCTATCACACACACACACACACTCACTCACTCTCTCTCTCTCTCTCTCTCTCTCTCTCTCTCTCAAATACAGAAACAAAAAAGAAGGAAATGAAAAGAGAGGGAGAGAGAGAGAGAGAGCAACAATGCTTAAGGGAGGGAGTGGTTTTCTCCTCGACAAAAAGGATTACTCGCTGCGATGCATCCAGCGATATGCACCTGACGCACTAGAGATTGATTCTTCATCTCAATCTGCTGATTGGGAAACACCTAAAGTAATCTACTTACCTTACAGCGCTCCATGAAGCGCGCCTCCATTCCGTCCCAGAAAGCTTGCGAATCTGCCCTTCTCAAAGACCGATTCAAGTCTCCTCCACCATTCCTCATAACTCCTCCACCCGCGACATCCATTTCCGCAGACTTCTTGTTGTTCGGCATCTTCCTGCTGCTGCTATTCTTACTTCTGTTGCTGAAGTCCACATCTCTTTAGAAGAAGAAGAAGAAGAAGAAGCTGCTCCTCCTCGTTTGCATCCCCTACTTTAGTGTTTCTTCTTCCCTTTGTTTTGAAGCCGCGTTTGTTTCTACTCAAGGGAAGGCGGAAAGGCACTATGGCAGTTGGGGAGGGGACGGTCATCGGACTCCCGATTGCAGACTCCAGACTGCGATGCGATACACACTCGTTCCTTGCTCGCCGGTCTCTGTGATCGATCATAGGTGCAACAGATCTGATCATTGAGGGCAGAGTCTCGAGACCTGATTGATTCGGTTCGGCCGCAAAACTTGCAAAAATACGCGGGAAAAAACCAGCGAGAACTGTGTTGCGGACGACGAAGGGATGGGTTTCCCGCCTTTCTGAGAGTGATACCTAGTGTGCACTGTGGGGCTTCTCTTGACAGGTGGTTGGCTTTTTGTCTTATTGAGACAAAATATATTGCCTGAGCTCCACACTGTTATTTCAAAGGTAGCAAGTCTCACTCTTGCTTGCTTGCTTGCTAACATCTTCTTTGAGTGTTGGGTTGTCCAGGAGTTGTTTCTATCTTAAGCAAGTCCTGCAAAAGAGCAAGCACAAAGGAAATAGAACCCCATTAAACCCTAAACCTGAGGCCTATACTCGTGCTTGCCAACATTACCTTTGAGGGTTGTCTTGTCCTGGACTCTTGTTTCTATCTTCAGGAAGTACTGCAATGGAGCAAACACAAAGGAAATAGAAGTAGAACCACCCCCATTAAACCCTAAACCTGGGTTCTATGCTCTTGTATGGTAGCAGTTTTTGTTTTGTTTTTTTCTTTGAAGGGGTCCTGAATCTGGTTGTCTGATGGCTGTCTCCTGCTTTAATACTACAGATTATCTTTACTCTGTGCTTCACAATGTCAGCTCATTTGAGGAAAGGAAGATGCAGTTCAAAACCCAGTAAGTTGTGACTCTTTTGCAAGATTGCATTGCACTTCTTGCTTGCCAGATTTTGAGGCTTTGGAGGTCTTTAAAACACACTGGATGGGTTTGTGTTCTCTCTAACTGGCTTTCTTTACTCAATAGCTGAATGAAGATGCAAGAGGTGTCTCAATCAGTAGCATCATCATTTTCATTATGTACCATGGTTGCACTGAGGATGCAGGCAAACTGTTTGTGCTTGGGGATTTATTCAACAAGAACCCAAAGTATTGAAAGTAGGTAGGTATATATTGTCATTTTGAGCAAATTGTTGGCACTTGATGCCATCATTGAACATGGACTGAAGTGTGTGCAACCATAGCTTCTTTGATGGCTCTTAAGCCATTGGTACATATGGCAAAGGTGTACCCTCTGCCAGTACAGTGGAAGCATTGTAGCCAGATGCATGAGGACAAGGTTGGACCTTTAGTGAGTTGTCTGCAGTTTTGATGGTATACTGTCACCTTGACATCAGTCTTCAAATATGTCTGGTTGAACAATGTGAATGAAATTATGTCCATGGAGATTCTTCATAGCTTAATGGTAGTATTTCTGCAGTTTTGTTTTCTTGCCTATTTCTTGATAGATAGCTTGTTCCTCTTGTTTGTTCTCGCAAGCTTTAAGGAATCAATTGACATCTCAATGAGTACTATTTGTGCAGTCCTTTAGCTAACTTCTAGCTCTTCCTTTTGAGCTTGATTCTTTGGTTTGTCTTAAAAAGTCTGATTTATCTCCAGTTTTTCTATGTAAGTTATCCTTGGTTCTCTCCTGCGAGTTTGATTTTTTGGATTCATCTTATTAAGTCTGATTCTGCAATTGGAATCTTCAGATGATGGTTTTAAAGGATTCTCAATCTTAATTGGGCAGCTTTTCTATGCCCACTTAGTAGTTCTTGGTCTCAACACCCTTAGATATCTATGTTTTGTTCATCCCTTCTTTTCTGGCATGACAGGACTCAACAGACATCACCAACCTAACTGAAGAAAAGGTCTGTTTCTAGGACAAACTGAAAAGTGGCCAGCAGTCTTGGTATCTGATTGCCTTGTTACCTTGAACTTGCTTTTTGGTTTGGCAGTCCAGGAATTTCTCCTTTGATTTGAGTGACAGTACTCGCCGCTTGGGTTGTTGCTTGATATGCCAGGCATCTTTGGAGACTGGAGTTGAATGAGTCAGCCTTGGTGAGAACTCAATGGTAGCAACTATCCTCATTGCATACAACTTTGTGTTTGCAATATGTGTCAACTCCTACATGCAGCAGTCTCATCCTGAAATGCAGTTAGTGTTCACTACCATTACACTTTTCAATGACAAAACACTTGTTTAACATTACAAACTACTAATTTTTAAGGTAACAATTTAGTACCACAGTAGAAATACATCAAAAGCTACAATATTTTTCTTTCTTTGGGTATTCTTGGTTTTGGAAAATTGATCAACTTGCTGATCTTCTATTTCTTTTCCTTGATTCTGTATATTGTCCTTTCAAAACCTTCAGCTATTCCCCTTAAAACAAAAAAATGTTCAGCTGTTATGGACCTTTCAATATTATTGAACCCCTTAAAATGCTAAAGAGTACAAGGTATTTTTCTACTGACATGTTTTGGAATTATGGTGATATCCGATTATAATTCTGAAACTCTAAAACCCAATTCAAAGTTCTAGAAATTGTGTGATCTACAAAACTTGTGACCGAGCTGCCTTGGACAGCATGATACTACACCAGCCTACACCTCTTGATGATCAAGATCACTTCAAGTTTATGTGACTCAGAGACACAGCAGTTCCAACACTCAGGTAATCAACTGACCATACCAGTATGAAATAAGAATCATCCATCTTCAGAGGAAAATTTGGTTTTAAATTTGTTGTGCGCTTCTTCAGGAGAGTTTAAGGTTTTCTTTAGTGTAAAGAATTCAAAAGCGAAATTCCTGCTTCCAACTTTGGTACATAGAAATGGAACCTTTTATCTAATCTCAGTACACATGGAACTATATT
>Ga0209208_10009783_pt1 | contig 12556 bp, 10 predicted proteins | sample S1TSphfallax_3_FD_187694 | JGI IMG/M metagenome (GOLD analysis project Ga0209208, IMG submission 187694) | Host-associated microbial communities from peat moss isolated from Minnesota, USA - S1T2_Fd - Sphagnum fallax MG (SPAdes) (version 2) | ecosystem: Host-associated > Plants > Peat moss >...
ACTAGTGTGGCCTGTGCCATTGGCTCAAGTGTTATCTCGTCCTCAACTGATTTTTCCTTCCAAAACCTGGTTTTTTGGAATTTATTGGAATTTTCAGCAGCAGAAATCACTTAACAATCAATATCTCCCACATTCTGAATTCAAATCTTACCAAATAAATTCCATGAAATCCTGCTCATCAAGATCTTTCCAATAGCACCAAACGCACATTCCAATCCCTCTGAAGTTTTCAGCTACAATTTAATTTAATTCAGCAAAGAAATCATTCAATATTCATGAACTTCTACACCACAAGTCCAAACGCCATGAAACCAAACCGATGCACCCCTTCTCCTCAAGAGCTTTCCAAAGAGACCAAGAATGTGATCTGAAGCATCCTGGTTCAGTGGATCTCATCAGTACACAACAAAACAAAACAAACAAACTACCTTCCTTCATAGATAGATTCCCAACATATTAGAGTTATCCATAAAATGGTGCCCTCTCATTGCCCATATCAACTCTTTGTTTTTGTCCTCATGGATTAAGAAGGCATTGATTTCTCAAACTCAGCCTGGATCCCCCCAAGGGAGTACCAAAACAATTTTTTTTCATCTATGGACTGCCCAACTTTACTCTATATTTTATAGGTCATAAAGCTTGTAGGCTATATAGGCTATGAGGTAATATAAAACTATGCATGCATGGGGCCATGGTGCTATATATAGAGTTATGAAGGCTTAAGGCTATGGAGTTATTATTAAGGGTAAAAAATTGTTCTATGTTGGTCAAACACCATGGGTGTTAAGAGATGGTAACATTGTTATTGGATGGTAGTTATCGTCAAATGGCAAAACAATTTCATCAAAATTCTAGAATTAAAGTGTTTTCAAACAATGATATCATTAGTATAATGAATTATTTTCATGGGGTAAAATAATCAGAACTTAATTCAAGGAGGAATTCTAATAGAAGTAATATTTGTTATTAAAACTAATATTTTAGTTTATTTAGAAGGGCATCCTAGTAACTATTTAATTATTAGTGATAAGTATCCTACTTACCATCTTTTATTTACCAAGGAATGAAATCATTTAGGTTAATTAATCCAAGTGGATAAAGGATGGATGGATTTCCCTTAATTAAGATGTGTGGGAAAGATTAGGATAAGAAAATTATGAAAATAAGGATACATTTTGTCTATGGTGAACATCCTTTTTAGGTTCCTTTTTTTTTTTGGTAGAAGTGAAGGATTTCATTAGAAGTTTAGATCATTAATTCTCATTATTCATGAAGCATTAGACATTTGATCACTAAGAGGATGCTTGTGATAGACACTCTTGTGTGAAAGAAAAGGAAAAAAACATGGGAGAAACTTATATTTGTCTTTATGTAATGAAAAATGGTTGAAGATTGTATGGATTCTATTTAGAGTGTGATAAAGGAAGGGAAAATAATTCATATTAAGTTTATATAAAGTTTTATTATTCTTATGTATTAGTTTTATTTTCCTTTTATAAACTTAGAATATTACCTACTTTCTATTATAATTGTAGAGTAGAAAATGCATTCTACTATAGGATGGTAATTGCCACTTGAAGGCAACAACAAGGAAGTAACCATTGAATTTAAGATTTAAAAAGGGTAGGGAATTGTTGTAAATGGTAAGTAGCAATTACAAAGCTTCTACATGTGCTACAAGTAGTAGGTAACAATTATAAAAGGTTTGTAAACAGTAAGTAGTAATTATATGAAACATTTTAATTCTTTTTTCAAATTTGCAAAAGACAATAGTTGCAACATGACTACAAGATGATAGGCGTAACAAAACAATAGGCAAACATAAAACATGCCTTACCTTCATGTGTTTTCATTTTTTTTATACAATAGCTCTTTCCTTGATAGTTTTAAGGCGTTGAATTTGCAGTTTTATAATCAATATAAGGTTTTGGGGCTTTATGGGTATATATATATAATAAATTACGAGTTTTGGGTTTTTTTAAAAACTTGTTTTAAGGTTTAAATTTTAAATTTTTTGTTTGGTATTTTTAAGGTTTAACTTTTGAAATGTTAAGTTTTAGGGTTTGGGGTTTTAGTTTTATTATTTGGGTCTTAAGGTTTGGATTTGTAAATTAAAAGTCAATTTTAAAATATTGAAAATGTATTTGAAATCACAAATTAACATTATGAATCACATTTCCAAAATAAAGTTTGAAGTGTGTAACATGGATTGAAGTTAGTGGTGGATTATGCTTATAAATGTAGTTTTAGGGTTTTGGTTTATGTGTATGTAGAACCATGAAATAAAATATTAGCCCCAAAGGAGTGAGTTTAGGTGTAGGCCAACTAGAATGTAAAAGTATAAGATGTAGACTAAGATTTTCATGAAGGTTATATAAGAAGGAACTTCTCCCAAACACTTTTTATTTTCATTTTCATTTGAAACCAAAAGATGTCTTCTTCAACTAAAAGCCACGCCTTTTTTTTTTCATAGTGTTCATTTTACATTAACTTCAAGTGATGAAAAGATATTGGACGATATGAACCAAAAAAACATCATGATTTTTCATCACATGTTAGTTGTTTATAACTTTCATGATTTTTTCAATTCACATGAAATGGAGGGGGGTGAAGTAATTAGTGGACCCAATGATTAATATTCAAGATGTCTTCGCTACATTATCAAACACATTGCATTTTTTCAAAACTTTGACCAACTTTACATTGGTGGAGTTCAGTGAATTGGTATTTTAATTGGTCCCCACAATCATAACCCATGCATGATCTATAGGTGAACCTTGTATCTCATCTTTAAAATTAGGGTTTAAATATGGTTTTTTAATTTTAACTTCATTTTTTAAATTTAAGGTTTAAGGTTTAGAGGTTTAATAATTTTAAGGTTTGCGTTAAAGTTAAGCTTTAGGGTCTGTGTTTTTTTTGTTTTGGCTTTAATTTTTGAACATCTAGGATTTATGCTTTTGTTTAGGGTTTGTTTTTGGGTTAAGGTAGGGTTTAAGGTTTGATTTTCTTTTTTTGGCTTCAAATTTTTCATTTAAAGATTAGGCTTTTGTTATTTAACATAGTTAGGGTTAAAGGTTTAGGGTCTAACTTTTTGGGCGAAGGTTTAAGTTTAGGTTTAAAGATGAAACCTAAATGGCATTTGAACATAACAAAGGAGACTATAGTTATGTCAAACATGTTGTACAATTTGATGCATGAACGACATTTCTTGAACTTCATATCACATATGAAACATAACAATGTGCATGTGACTATGCAGGACACCTTCATATAAAATTGGTCAAAATTGATTTTGTGATTATGCATTAATGATGCATTTATGGATGAAATCCATTAGTTGACACCTAAAAAATAAATTGTTTTACCTACCTAGTTGCAAAAGTTGCAAGGGTGTATTGGGTTCATAGATGAGACCTTGGCCAAAGTGGAAAAAATAATATTACATAAACACAACACAAAAAGAAAAATCTAAAATCACCATCAAAATTGGAGGAAAAAACACCAAATCAAAACATGAGTTAAGATTTTAGTGAAATCCCCAATGTTTGTTACATAATAAAAATGCACATCCAAATTATTGTTGCTTAGGGTATGATTATTGATAATGTCATTAAACCCTAAACATTATGTTGACCAACAATAACATTTTTTTGGTGGAGTGCAATTATAAAGAGGTCCATCTTAACATTCATAATGAACTATACCCAAGCCAATTTCACCCATGTTCATTTAAATGTTAGGAAATGTTGGCAAGATTCAAAATCAAGCCCTCCCCCTTGCAAAAGTTTTTTGATTATTGATGGGTTGGTTTTGAATATTGTAAAGTGAATGTGCTTATGTTCCATCACAATTGGTATGTCTCAAAGGTTTCTACATGGATGGCATAAATTTTTCTAACACTTGAATGATCGATGGAACAAACCCATGCTTCCATATAAAGTTGGCATCACACCTAATATTTATATTTTGGTTTCAACATTTTTCCAACAAACTCAATGTAAAAAAACACCTAGTTGAAGTTCTTATTTACATTTTACAAATTTTGCCATGTCCACCTTGCCAATTTGGACCACTCAAAACAAGTATAATCTTCAATGATGATGGCACCGTGACCCCTTGTTCTTGTGCTTCATTCAAGTTTGTCTTTTGTCCTTTCTCCATCCATAAAAGAACTTTTATTTTAATATTTGCAATTTCTTTTGGAAAAGCATCCACCATTTCACCTTCTTGTGCAAGACATGAATTTTGATTATTGAATCCTACTTCAATGGGTAAACTATTGACACCCATTGGACCAAGTTGAAAATAACATCCTTTAACTTTAATTCCTCCCATGGTAAATAATCCTCGCAACGACACAATCATCCCAAATCATCGTGGTTTGTTCATATACGTAAACATCGATTATTTCAAGTCCTATCATGATGTGAGCATCTTGCAACACTTAAACGTCTACAAGTATTAAAATTAATATTTCACATGTGGAGATGATTATTTTGAGTATCTATTAAGAGATCTAGGGTACATGGGCAAAAAAATGTTTATAATGTGTAAGATAGGATGATGAAAACTTGCCCCAAATGCAATGTGATCATTCACAATTCAAAATGCAAACATAGTGGGGGATTAGTGGGCTAAAGAAAAAATGGAAACATTTCATGAAGAAGTTCAACAAACCCAAAATATTCACATATATTCTTACCCACTTCACTAACATCCTACACATGTTATCCTACACAAGTGGTGTATGGACCAAACGTTAAAGGTCATTAGGGACCAAAACCTTAACCTAGTTGCACACAACTTATAGGGGGACTTTTAGTTGAAGGTCCAAAGCTATTTTAGTTTTTGATCTTTTTTTTTTTGAAATAACACCTAGATCTGTAACCTCTTTCAAGTTGTTGATTTTCACCTTTTTTTTTCCTTTCATTGTTTTCATTTTGTTCACCAAAAACAAAATTGGATTTAAAAGGTGAAAGCAAAATGAGATACCATTGTTGCCATGCTCTTGGATTGACTCTACAAGATTTCCACCTTGGTCATCATTTGCTCACCATCACTAGGTACATTCATAGATCAATAAACTAGAGGTGAGCCACAAGTAAGGAATTAGGTGATTATTTATTCTAATTTTTTTTTGGTCCATGCATTTGAAATATTCCATTTGTAAATTACAAAAAAACATTAAAAAAATCTTTTTCACCCAACAATATGTTACACTATATTATTATGTAAAGATGTGTTTTAAGAATCTCCCCAAAGTAATATCATTTTCAAGTCCTTTGAAGTTATTTAGGAGAGCTCATTAAGCAATAAAAACATAGGTTTCAATACGTAATGAATGTTTTTGAGTATTCTATTATCATTAGATTCATTCTAAATTATTCCACACATTTCCACAATATATTAGAAACATTATCATTTAAACACATTAAAAACATTTACAATTTTAGTTCAATTTTTGACATTAAAATTTGAAAAACCAAACACTAATTACACATTCCATGGCTCATTATTTTGTGAATGCATCCCACCTATTAATAGTTTAGAGTTTTAAGATGCATTGAGTTTAGTTGTAAAACCTTTAGGCTTAACCTGAAGTTAAAAGTAGGAGTTGTGTTTTGGAATTGGGAATGTCATCTATCATAGTTTTGCTTTTCTTTAGCATATTTTTTGAAGCATGTCCATATGTAGCTTTTATATACTCCAACATTTCACCACATTTAAATGTTTTAGGTTCTTTGACCCTTTTCCATTATAATTTTGTACTTTCAATTATTTCTAGATGTTATGTAGGTGATCCTTTAATGTCTCCTTCACAAACATACAATCTAGGTATTTAGTTTGGTAATCAGCGTACACTAATTTTCACACCTCCAATGGATCACAATTGGAATGCAAAAGGAATTGTATATACTTACATTTGATTTCAAGTTTGACTAACCATCCATTTAACCAAAATGGATCACAATTGGAATGCAAAGGGAATTGTAGATACTTACATTTGATTTCAAGTTTGACTAACCACCCATATAACCAAAATGGATCAAAATTGGAATGTAAAAAAAATCACATGCCTTTACACTTGGATTAAAATTCAATTGGGTGCCCTAAAACCATAATGGATCATAATTGGAATGAAAAAGAGTTGAAGATCTCTACTTTGGGTTCTAAATTGAAATGACCACCCATATATAACCAGAATGGATCATAATTGGAATGCAAGAAAGAGTTATAGATCCTTATTTTGCGTTTCAAGTTGAAATAACCACTTGGAGAACCAAAAGAAATCCTAATTGGAATGAAAAAGAGTTGTAGACCCCTACTAAGGGTTTCAAGTTGAAATAATTGCCCATAGAATTAAAATGGATCATAATTGGAATGTAGGAAAGGCTATAGACCATTACTTTAGGTTTCAAGTTGAAATAATCACCCATATATGTTACTAGAATGGATCCATTGCAATTTAATTTTTTTGTAAACACCTATGGTTTCAAGCTCAAAAAACCACCCATACACATAGAATGGATCATAATTGGAATGGTAAATGAGTTGCAAACCTCCCCACAAGGATTAAAGTTTAATTATAAACCCATAGAATCAAAATACATCATGATGAATATGCAAATCGGCTATCAAACCTCCCAAGATTCAAACATGTTGCCATACTTGCATAATGTACATGGTTGGATTTACAACAAAAATGTCAAGTGTCAATCATCTAGCAAGCAAAGTTTTAAACATGATTTCAAGTTGTGAATATTGTTTAAGAAATTGCCTCGGAACTCTTTGGGTTGCAATTTTGTGGTGGTAAGAGACATGATATTTCATAATATTTAGGGCATGTCATTTCACAGACTCACCCATGCAACGTTATGCCAACCTCAATTTATTCAACACATGCACCACATCATTGAAAATTATCCATGGGCAATTTTTTGAAAATGTGTTCAATCGTGAATGCATCTATTAGAAGAGGGAGTAGATGGCCAAGATATTCATTAAGTTTTTTGTGCCTATGGGTACATACGATTCTAGAGTTTGTGGAGGCAAAACAAGGTTTTCTATTCAAATTCACATTGCTTAAAGGATTCTTTAAGCCATCCACAAATTAAGGTTTGGAAAATTTCACAAACCTTGCAATAAAATATAAAATATGAAGAATGATCACAACAAGAGGAGAAATGCTTGCCAAAAGGTATGGTTTTCAGTGAGGAAATAAAAAATATACTCATCCTCTTTCATACCTTGAATTCTTAGAACCATGATTTCCTATGTTGGGGTTAAACCTCACCTTAAAAAAAACTATATAAGTGGGGCATTGTTGCAAAGCTTTAAACAAGAAACTTTCACACAAACTCTTTCTCAAAGAGTTGTATGTTGGACTCCTTAGGGTTGTGTCAATATCCATAAAAAGCTCATTCCAATGTCGTTTTCTTTCAACAAGTGAACTCTTGAGTGTTGCAAACCCCTTTCATGTCTCCCTCCTCTACAACTATATCCTTTTTCTCCTTTACACCTCAATCCTCTTAAACCTCTGTAACTACGTTGGCTTTTGTTGGAGAGCATGAATGCAACTAGTTCAAAGGAAATAGAAGAAGTTGGAGAGTGTTTCTTTCTAGAGCGTGTGTGAACAACAAAGCTAGGGAGCTCATGCAAGATACGAGCTTCCTGAGTTGGCATATGGATGAGAAACTTGGCATGAACTCACGTCAAGTTGAGGATGAAATTTGTGTTTTGGGCCCCATGTGTATTTGGCATCGTCTGAATTGGGCAAACACGGGTTCCTAGTTTTGTGTTTGCCCAACTTGGTGGATAACTCTATCATCAACATGGATATCACAATTTACTTCCCTAGTTCAGATCTCTTGTTCTCCTAAGAAATGTTGATCAAATTTATAATGGTCTTGGCAACCATTGCACCTATAAGGACATTTTTGTGTTAAGGATTGATTATGTCTTCAACCTAAGATATGTAAGTAATTAAGTTTCCAACCTTAAGACGCAATTGTTAAAAACACCCATCTATTACAACTGTAACATATTTGTAGTCTGCCCTTTCTTGGAGGTTGCTAGTTGCTGTTGGTGAGGCAGGAACTATTGATCTTACTTGCAGAGATTTCACTAATGGTTTCAAAAGACGGAATGCCCTCCAAGGACAAAGTAAGCCGAGGGGTTTGCTAAGAGCTTGAATCCACTGGCACTGAAGAGACAAAGCTGAGCTGATAACCTGTGACATGTAGGTTTTGGCTTCTCAGCTGATTGTAGTGGCAAGAGGATCTATCTCATCATGGTTGTTCATATCCTAAAACTTTTGTTCAACCATTTTGTATAGAAGCTTCAAGCCTGATCTCGTTTGGAACACCGGGTCCAGTTCCACTTACACTATTGTGTTCAACCCCAGTACAGAGACTATACATAGTACCACAACCAAATCAAATATGGCCACCAGACTCAAAATTACAACTCCGTGTCGACCTTTTCAAAAAAAGTACTACTTGTGTCCAGAACATTTGGAAAGAGAGACTGAAGCCATGCTCTGGTTCACATTTGAATTCCTGTAGGAGGCTGGTCTCACAGTCTGCTTCAAGATCCTGTTCTAGCATGGAGCTGGTCCTAGGGATTCATCCCAGTTCCAGTTCTAGAAAGAAGTTGGAAACATGCAATCTGGTTGTGGGGATTAGAACCAGACCAAATTCGATTAGAACCCAAAAAAATCTCAATCTGGCCAACACTGATTTGTTTGATCTTTGCCATGGCAAAGCTCTGAGCTCTATCTAGTTTTTAGTTCTGAATATGTATTATTGTTGGCTTCATGATCAGTGATTTTTCTTACAATTTTTTATTGGAATTTTTTGGGGGGAAAACTTTAGACTAATTTGTTTTGCTAGTGTAAATTTGAGTAATTTTTGGGGAAAAGTTCATTACATTTTTTATGTCACAAAATTCGGGGAAAAGCCCTGTTCATGATGTTTGTGCAAAATCATTTGTCATGCCCAGCCAAAAGGGCCACAGTGAACCAGCAACCACCAGTGCAGCCAGCATCCACTGGATGCCCGTTATTACTCAGTTCTGGATGAACCTTGACTGGGTTAATATTTGGTTTCACCTTGATAACCAATTCTGTAAGAAAATAGGTCTCATATATAGGTAGATAGGTAGGAAAATAGGTAATTTATACATAGGTAAAGGTTTTTTTTACTACCTAGCTACTAACAACCTCCTTGTGGGTTGTTAGTAGGTAGGTAGATTAAAAAATAGCAACTGAGGTAATCACCATGGTTAGGTAGAGAACTGGAACCCAACAGAAAACTGCTTCCTGACCACTTACCATTCATCCTTGGGGTGTGCTGGTAGGTGCTGCTGGTTCACTGTGGCCAGCCAAAAAGTAAGTAAGATGGATGCAAAGACAGAGAGCAAAAGTCAACATGTGAGAAGGCTTTGATAATCTGCATGTCCTTCCTTCTAGCACCCTTTAAGAAGCTTTACAGCTCTGTGGATAATTACATTGTTAACAGCTTTAGAATGGAAGAGAACTTGTTGATCAACAACAACCCTACATGGGAGGGGGAGGGGGGGGGAGCTGCCTGCTATGGTTGCAGGTTGAAGTAGACCAGCACCACTTCAACAGAGTTGCCCTGTGAGCCAGCCCAAGCCTTCTTCTTCCAGTGCACTTCTTCTGCAGGAAGACTGCAAATGTAATCAGTTCAGAAACAGAGACAAAAACCAAAAGGATTGACAACCTTGGTACACTTACTCACTCATGTATTTATGGAACATGCTGGGTGTACAGCCCATTGTGGCCAGTGAGGGAGGTAGGTTGGTAGGTAGGTAGGTGCCTCTGTGAGGAATTTTGGGTTAGCCTGGTGGGGCAAGCCAAAAAATTTCAGTAGGGTAACGCCTGAGGCCGCAGGCATTACTGGAATAAGGGCTCATGCAAGGCGAGGCACACCTGAGGTGGGCCTCGTTCTGATAATGCCTGCAGCCCAGGCCGTTACACAGCTTCAAAAAATCAATGCACCATTTTCTTCTTCTACTGGAAGACCAGACGGGGACCATCTGGGTATCACGGTAACAAATTTAGATACAAAGTAATGTGGGCATTGTGAAAAGTTGAAACGCCTGCCCGCCTCTGCGGCTGCGAAGAGGCTGGCATTTCACTTTTTTGTTGATGCTCAATTGCTGGTACATTACTGGTAAGTTAGTAAGTAATAAGTGTTCCACCTTTAGAACAACGGTAGGGACGTTCCATGCAGCATATAAGTAAGTAGTACTGGGCACACTCTGTGTTACTGGAAGTGTCCACCAGAAAAAAAAGAAGTGTGTATGATTCTATCACTCATTGTAACATGAAATTAAAGAAGTGGGGTCAGATGTGCCTTACAAACACTTGTGAAGAAGAGTACTTTACTACTAGCTTAATGGAGTACTTAGCTGTGTTGTACAGAGGACCCTGCACTAAGCAAAGCACTTAGCACTTGACCCGAGGAAAAAAACACAAATTGTGCTCAAAAGTTGATCACCCATTTAACCCTTTTTTTCATGAGTTTCTCTACTTATATTTGGGAGAGGAATTGGTAGGAATGAACCCTGCCTGGTGATCTGTTTGTCCTCAAAAGTGTGTAGTTAAGTTATTCCTCCCAGTTTCCCAACTTAAGCTTAGTCATTGAGGAGGGGGTCTTGTTGGACCTGGTTACAATAACACACAAGCTTAGTGAGTAAAGGGTCTTTGATAAGATGGTCACCAACTTAGTGATCTTGTGTTTCGAAATAATGGGCCCTTGGCCTCCAGCAATGGGGGCCTGTTTATTTTCAGAATGCCCCAACCCTAGGTTGTAACAACCCTACACTTATGACTTGATTTGTAGTGATCTCCCCCTTGCATTCAAGTGTAAGGTTAAAGCCCTAGGGTGGGGGCATCATGAGGCATAGGAGGGGAAGGGTTCTTATGTCTACTCTTGAAGCTTGGAAGGGATCTTATGCCTGCTTACATGCATAGGTATAGGCATACTTCCACCTACTTATAGGTATAGGTGTAAGATCTAAGATTCTGCCCAATCGTAAACAATTCCCCTTTTGATTTCTATGTGTATTTTGGCGGATCTGCCCAAGCAGAAGACCTAGAGCATTATACCGGGGGGGATCTCTTCTAATTTTTTATGTTCCCACATTCCCATGTTCCTATGTAATTTTATTTTTTCTGCAAAATGGGAAAGAAGCAAGGAAATAAAAAGAGAGTTGTTTACATAAGGGGAGGTTTCAGTACTCGTGCATTCTCCTGAGATTTGGGAACACTCAGGTGCTTTAGAAAATGCTGCATGTTTCCACCTTTCTCCATGGCTATGAGCAAACCACGTCTTGAATTGATTAAATTTATCACCATGTTGTAATTGCATGGCATGGGGCAACTGGTGCACTAAATTGATTTATTTCAAACATCCACCAAGTCACTAGAGTTTACAAGAAGTATCTCCTTCCCAGCTCGTAAGAGTATATTACAACATGATCTAGATGTGAATAACAAACATATCTGAGCTTTGTTTGAGTAGCAATAACGTCTCCTAATGAATCATGTGAAGTGCAACGGTAAATTAAATTATGTCTGGGAGGCTCTTGCAAAGTCGTAATATACGTTCTCTAGAGCCTGCAAAGTGCAGAGGTAATAATAATGTCCTGACTTATTTGAGTACGATAATAGCACGGGCAATATTGTGAGTATGCAGTACATGACAAGTGAGATACCTTTCTCTTTAGCCTGCAGGCCACAGGGTGGGTTTGGGGGGGGGGGTAATTTTCATGGTTTGTTTGAGTAGTAAACTTTAGAACAGAGCTTCATCTCTTTCCATACTTAGAGAGTCTTTCATCAACTTTAGTCTCACACCCAAATGCAATAAGTTTTTTTATAAACAAACTTTGGAAAGAAGAAGGCACTAAGAATGGGCCAAAAAAAGACCATAAGAATAGATACTCAAGTTCCCCAAGATGTTCCCAATAGCATGTCAGTTTTAATCCCATATTGTTTGGACACAATTCAACTTTCATGTATATAACTTGTAACGAGAGGCAATGAGAAGCGTGACTATGCATCTATGTTGGGGAGAGGAGGCCAAAGGGGTACCTCTATTTCAAGACTACTTTAACGATCCAATACAAATTGTGATGGGCCAATCAATGTGGCTTCTTCCAATAATAATATTAGTAATAATAAAAAATTTGTGGCCACCCATGAACTCTAATTAATAGAAGAATATGTTGAGAATGAACTTTGCAACATGGTGGGATGGAAAACAAGTACCAATTCATAGTTCATCATGAGATGGAGATTGATTCCCATTTGTAGTGAGAAATTGAGTTGATTCTGTCACAATGACCTCCAAATCACCTCCATAACCATATGTAACGACCTAACAGGCAAGCATTTTATTTTGCGAAATGCCCCCTAGTGGCCTGTTTTGATCATTACACCAGATAATGCCACAACATTACACTACTACAAAAATCTTTTTGCATAGGGGAAAAAAATGTTCAGAAACTTAACAAAGTACAGACGACACAT
>Ga0209208_10009785_pt1 | contig 12555 bp, 5 predicted proteins | sample S1TSphfallax_3_FD_187694 | JGI IMG/M metagenome (GOLD analysis project Ga0209208, IMG submission 187694) | Host-associated microbial communities from peat moss isolated from Minnesota, USA - S1T2_Fd - Sphagnum fallax MG (SPAdes) (version 2) | ecosystem: Host-associated > Plants > Peat moss >...
AAGTTATTGTGATGGAAAACTCGTTAAATTCTTCTGAAACTTCACCAGACAAGCGGTTTAGATTGCATCCAAAAAGTCTTGGTGACGATGGAGTTGATGTAAGTACTAAGTAGGTACAAGCTACTTAAAAGCAAAGCATCCCCAAGGGATGCTCTCAGGAGTTGGAGTATGTGAGCCTGAACATGGCCCAGCAGTTTTGCCGTGTGTGATGTTGCTCTAAGTAGAGCAGGGTCGCGATGCAGCTCGGGGATGCGAGTCACAGTATGTGACCCTGAACATGAACAAAAGTCAAAGCATGCCGATTTGACCCAGCAAAATGGTTTTGGCCAGCATTTTTTGTGGTGTGTGATGTTGCTCTAAGTAGAGCACGATCGCGATGCAGTAACAGCTAGCCCCACAAATAGAGTAGTAAACTGTTGTGACTCCGAAGCTCCTCTTTTAAATCAATCAAACTTAATTAGAACTTTGGTAACTAAATATCTTGTTATGACCCAAACGGTGGCTGCTGGCTTTGCTAACATATGTGGTTTGTTCACTAAGTTATTTCAAACAGTTCCGTCTGCTTTGCTGGCTGACGAGCTGGGCGGCCTCAATTCATGCAGCCGCCAAAGTCTAGCCACCTGGTGGATGTTGCGTAGTAGTTAAAAAAAAGAGTGGGGTCAATGGGGAGATCTACTCCGTCACCAAGATAAAGACCAGAACAGTGCACACCAAAGATATGAACAATAATTTTTCACTAATATTTAATGGTTTCTTTCCAGTTGTCTTTCAATCCTTCCAGGCACCTTCTTCTTCGTCCCATCGGTAGTCTTTTCAGGAGATCACGCGGAGTTTTCAGCTCCAGCTCTAAACTTTTGCTTTTGTTGTTTTCTCTTTGTTTCTATTTGTCTGGGTTTTGTTTCCAAGTCCTCCTCTCTCTCTCTCTCTCTCTCTCTCTCTCTCTCTCTCTCACTCTCAACTCTCAAGCTGAATCCCAACAACAACAACAAGATTCTATTGCACCATTTTTTGCGGTAGCAACCTCTGGTAAAGATTAGGAGTAGAAGATTCTTTTGCGACATTTTTGCGGTAGCAACTTCCGGTAAAGAGAAGGAGTAGCATGAACATCCAGGATCAGCAAAGCAGATCCGCCCTCATTTTTTCTTCGGTCACGTGCATCAGTCAACGAAAAAGGTGATCAGAGATGCTCCCCCGGGGAAGACTCAGGAATGCTTCCCCAGGCAACGTTCCATGCTGTCATGGATGAAACCCTACTCGGATGAAAAGAATACAGATGTCGACAAGATGTTCGTACATCTATCTAGTGTGTCCACACTTTGAACACCAAAAACAAAACCGTTCCAATTTAAACAGTCTAAACACTTTCACCAAAGAAACCGGTTCACCTAATGTGAAATTGGTTCCAACAAGGTAAAACTTCCAAAAGGAGATGGATATTTCTGAAGGATTGGAACTTCCAACATTTTATTTAAAGTGTGTGCATATTTTTCAGAAATATGAAAGTAGAAAAACTTAAGCATTCTTCAATATTGTAGATAAATTTTTATTTTATTTTTTTGAATTTTGATGAGTTTTTTTTTAAAAAAAAATTGGAGGAATTTTGTGACAATTTTTATTTTTTTTCCTTTCTTTGCAAAATGGTGAAATTTCATCACAAAAAATATTGGATCCTTGGTAGCATTGTTGATTCTTATGTGTATATTTTTTGCTTCTTTGACAAATGGATAGTATATACACCCTTGGTGCCATCCTCTTGAAGTGAGTTACTAACCTTGTCTCCTATGCAATGTGTAATAAAATTATTTATTTATTAGTTTTTCTCTGGTTAATAGATTTGTTGTAATGAACATTATTTTATTTTATGAATTTTTTGATGTAGTCAAAGTGGTTATTAGTTTGTATTCATAGGAAGAATTAGGCATATTTTTTGGCTAATTTTGGAACCATATATGGAAATTTGGTAAATTCTTTTTTTTTTGAAAAACTTGTCCCAATGGAAATGTCCAAAATGATTTTTTTTTCATTTTTTCTATTGGTGAAGTTTTGCTAATGCATTTGGCCATAATTTCACATTAGGTCATGGTTGTTTTATGTAGGTGTCAAAGCTTTATAAGGCAAAGCAATTGTCCAATACATTTCTTTTTGTGTGTGTTTATGGGCATATAATTGATACCATGAAATGTAGATTTCCAATATTAAGTTTTTTTTTTCTTTTATAAAGGTTTTGATTTAGTATTGATTGAAAAAAAATTTAACACATATATATAGGTGGTCAATATTTTTTTTTCATGATCAAGTTCCCTCCTCTTGTTGTGGATGCTATACTTTTGTTTGTGTGAAAGGTTTTCATTGTCTTGGATACCCTTGTGTGATTAGCTCTTGATATGAATTTTCAATAAAAAAATTGAACATGTTACATTTTAGCTTGCAAGGTAAAAAACTTCATGACATGGTTTTTGGGTTCCTTCTTTCAAATGAATGTTCTAACCTTCCCTTTGTTTTAAATCTATTGATTTTATCATGTTCCATTTTGTTGCATAGCTTACTAGGTTCCTTTGCTATACTTTTATAACCAAATTTTAAAAATTACATTGGAAGGATTCTTAGCTTTTTCTCATTAATTTGTCTTCCTTATAATATATCTTTGTGAATTGTTTGACAATCATGTGAAGCAAGTAGATGGGGATGTGACCACTTTTATTGAGGATTTCAAACAAGGCATATCTACCATTTGCTTGAAGCTAAACAAGTTGAATTGAAGTAAACTATTATGTGGATACAAATTATATTGTGGATTTAAGTAGACTTTATGATTAAATATAATTGAAAAGAAGTTGAATCATAGTTGTGAATGCATTTATGGTGTGTATTAGGTACTTTCACTTTTTCTTATTTCCTATTGCTTAAATATTTTATATGATTTACTATCATGTTTAAACTTTCAAGAATTATTAAATGCAATGATTATCTAGGTGGGTATTTTTTTGTTATTGTGGATTAAAACCAACGAATTATGATATTGTAAATGTTGTTTCACTAGTGCACCACTATCACTATTGTTGAAGATTAAGGAACACCCATTAGCATGTTAGTTGTGTGACTTCTATTAGGCCTTGCAACCTACCTTGATTATTTTTGGTTATTTCATGCACACCAACCTTCAACCTTTACGAGTTGATTGAATTTCCTTATATGTAAAATGTCTATATTTCAATTCTTACAAATAATATTGCAAGTCATAATCTCTCAGATAGTACGCAATAAAAGATCACCTTAACAACCTCCTAGCAAATGTTACTATCATGAAAGAATTGTTTGTTTTGGGTATGGATCAATTGAATTGAAAACATGGGCTCCTTCCCACCCACATACATTAGGGTTCGCATTGAACTTTGCAGGTTTAGGTTACATTCACCATCATTATATTCCATAGGAATCAACATCAAAACCAGCATATATGAACTCATCTACACATTAAAACTTGTGTTGCAAAGTAGACATTAATATTTGTTTAAAGCTAGGACATTTAACACCCCAAAACTTTTGCCCAATTCGTTGAGCACTTTGGAATCATATTGCTTAGTGTGAAACAAAATTGCATAACATCACAAACTTATCAAGCTTTGTAGGTTTGTACAAATTTGGTGTGAAAGTCAATTCTCATAAACATATACAAAAATCGGATGAATTTCATGCTATAGTTAATATGAATGATATTTGTACATATTCAATATTTTAAATATTCAAAAAAATTATACATTTCTTATAAATGATATACATGAATGTTCATGTTTAATACACAAAAATTGCATAATTTGAACTACATCCTGATAATTACACGTATTCAGTTAAAATGTAAATTGTATGTATTTCACATGAAAACAACATAAGTAGAAAATAAATATTATTTATATAAAAATAATATGTATATTTTTTTGTGCCATTTTGACATTTTAAAGTTGTCAAATTGTTTTATAATTTTCACACAGATTTTATTGAAATTTTGTGATATTGTAAGTTTGTGATGAACCTCCCCACTAAATGATTCATGTCAATCAATAACAAGTGCAATAGAAACTCCCCCTCATAACCAATATGTATTCACAAATTTCAATACTAATATTTAGTTCCCCATGTTCAATAAGGATTGTACTGGTTTTCAAAAGAATCATTGATTATATTTAGTCATTATGCTACTTAATCAACTTCTTATGCCAAGGACCTTAAGACAAATTTGCTATATTATTGATGTGAAGTCACATGTTTACCTCACATTGAAATAGCTTAGATTTTTAACCAACCAAGCAAGAAAACACCATACAATAGTTACCTAAAAAAGTAATCAAAATAGAATGCCCTTTCCAACACTTATAAAAAGATGGATTTTGCAACATAATGTTTTCTAGACAATGAACTCTTGCAATTAAAGACCTTATGAGAAAAGAAATTATATACATTTATGGCTAACCAATTGAAAACTACAATCTAATTTTCTAAAAGGTCATCATGTTTTACAAGGTGCAGTCACACAAACATGTACCTCTCTTGAATTTTGGATTATAAAAACATTATAAATTTATAAATGGATTTATTCTATAAAATTTTATTGTGAATATATTATGTACATATCATAAAAATTTGAAATTAATCTAATGAGTAAAAAATACACAATTTACACTTTAAAAAACTTGTAACCATTATTTAAAAACAATTTTGACACTAAAAGCACAATTTGACAAAAAAATTTGATGACATATTTTTGGATATTTTAAAACATAAACCTGACTATAATAGTATCAAGAAAAATTTAAATATTTTTAATTTTTTTTGGAAAGACATTAAAAAAATTCTAAGAAATGTTTTGAAAACCAACAAAAAAACAATGGTCTAAGGGGGTAGGTGTGACTCCTTATAACATGGTTGGACCCGCACCTATTCAACGATTCAAATCTCTTATGGTTTCATTCTCTTCAACATACTTGATAAATAATTATGATATTCGTTTCAATTTATTGGATGGTCCTCAAAGATTTTGTATAGACAAAGTATACACTTCTTAAAGACATGTACATAAGAATCTCATTATTCATATGCATGCATGTTCAAACTAAACACAATGTATAACTTCAAATTCAATAAATAACACGACAATTGTATGAATGTTATTGCAAATGAACAAAAATACAAAAGATTCAAACTCACCTCGTTAAATAAACTAGGTGGTTCTTAATAGTAACTAAAGTAGTTACCTAATTAATAAGTAGGAAGTAATATTTTAACTGATAACTAATTAGTTAATATATATCCAAATTATGACTTCAAACATATAGAGATAGAATTTGTACTTAATACATGTTAATATTTACCTATTAATTACATATTAACACTTGCAAGGTTAACATTATCCTTGTGTTTGTTCAATGTTTTTCCTATGATTTTTTTGTGGATCTATGGTCTTGTTTCCATGTGTTTTTCTTGTGGCTCTTTTATGGTTTTTGTTTGTGAATTTGTGGTTCTTAGTCAAATGATTTTAACAACAAATGATTTACCACATTGTCTAATTACAACATAAGTGAAAATGTACATGCAACAAACATTTGTTGTATTGGATTGACTACAATAGTGATGACATGTGGTTTACAAGTATGTTGTATAAAAACTACAAAAATTGTTACATGACAAGAATCTACAAGTAGTTTAATTACTGTAGTTTGGCTATCATTATGGAAATTATATCTATCAAAACCACACTACCCTGCAACAAAAGATCAAAAAAAAACTCACATACAACTATCATTCAACTATCCTTTAGGTATTTCGACTATTGTGCAATTATCCCCTTTGAAATACGAGGTATTAATAAATAAATTATTACATGAAAAAATTAGTTAGTTGTATTATAGTTGTAAATGAGTTGAAAATGGGTCTTTTATATGGTAATTTATAGACATTATACGTCCAAATGTGGTCAACCATGTTTGACTTTTTTAGAAGTTACATTGTAATTGCATGTGACAAGTATTTTAGAATTATTGTAAATGTGTCACTAAAGCAACAATTATGTTATAATTAATGTACAATGTATATTCATGCGATCATGCCATGTGTACACATTTCCACCACCCATTATGGGATACATTTGCAACTAATTTTCAAATATGATTCCCATTGATACAATTAGTAGGGCCACTAGTGCCCCATTATTAAAATGTTATTTCTCAATTATGTTATGACTATAGTGCAACCGCTTATAACTAAAATAAGAATACATATTCATATGTAATGTTTTATGAAGAATTATTGTTTTAATAATTTTATTTTAAAATATTATTAATAATTAATAACTTACTTATTATGAACTTATTGATTATACTGAATAACTTATTCAATATGAATGAATAAGTGTAACTCGTATAATTAGCTCAATTATAAATTAAAATAATTAATTATTTAATGACAATTATCTAAAGTCAAATAATTATCATTTGAAATAACTAACAAGTAAATTAGGTTGATTAATTCAAATAAATAGTTCAAATCACCATCTCAAATAACTAAATATTTAATTAAAAATCACATATTTAATTATCATATAAAATTAATTTAATTGTATAATTTACATAATGAAGCACAAAACATGTGAAAAATTATTTTTATAGTTGCAACTCAATTTGTTACTAAGGAAAAATTAAAAGATTTAATCAATATATTTTGCCTTTGAATCCCATGTTACAAATTATATAAAGAAGGCATGTTCTCTTATTTTTCTTATTAAAATACATGTGCCATTTTGGGATGTACTTAAAAAAACTTAACCTTGAAGCAAAACATAAAATTGTTAGAAAAAAATCATGGTTATTTGTTAATTCATTTAATCTTGTTTTCCTACCTACTTACTTACCTAGGTAATTAAGTAGGTAATATTTTTGTAGTTATTTATGTAGGTAGGTATGTAAGTAAGTCTTAGATAAATAGGTTTTAGGTAAGTACATAGGTATACATAGGTCTTAAAACCTACCAACCTCCCTACCTATGGTTATGTACCACCTATTTAGCTACTAAAATAGATATTTATTTTATTTATTTTTCCAAAATATAATTAACATGCCATGTGGCAATCTTAGATTGTGCCACGTGTCACAATTTCAGACCATTGTTAACAATCATAATGGACAATGGAAATCAATGCTTCAAAAAACAAATTTATATCCAAAAATCTTCATAATGCCATGTGTTAAATTTTAATTGATAGATGATAATTAATGATGTTTACATGACATCATGGGTATAGTTATAATGGAGTTGCATAGTAATTGAAAATGAGTTGTTTTGATTGAGTTGTAATTGAATGTTGCAATTCATGCAACTTGTCTATTAGCATTCATAGTGTATAAATATAGTGAATGGCAAATGTCCAATGCAATTCAAAAATTAAGTAGCAAGGCTTGTTGGAAAACACACCTTTTTTCATAATGTATGTTGTGGAATTAAACACCTTGTGAGCATTTGGCTAATGTGACAATGTAAAAATAGTTGGTTTTGTGTTTCTATCAAGTACTCAATGACATTCAATGCATTTTCAGGTATTAGAAATATGTGGTTTGCAATGTTTTGTTGTTGGAAAAATAATAATGTTGGTGAAAAGTTATGTGTAACAAACTCCTATTGTATTGTAACTACATATTGCTTAGTTCGCATCAATACAAAAGTGTGTTCAAGTGTTCTTTAGAAATTATGCATGATCATGTACAACACAACAATCAACCATTATATGCTTGGAAAAATCTATTTTGCTATTGGATATTCATTGTCATTATTTTTCAACAAATCGTTTTTGTTGCATCTTCTCAACAAGAACTCATAATAGCAATACTTCAACCAAGCTTTCCCCCATGAGCAACTATACCTATCAATGTGATTAAAAACATAGTAGATCCATTTTCGAAAAAGTTGGTATTCAACAATATTTTTTTAATCCTAAGACATAAGTTTTACAGTAGGTAGAAGGAATGAACCACATGTTCCCCCTTATGACTTGGATGCATAATCCTTACATCAAAATTATTTTGTTGAACTTTTTGTTTCCATGATCAAGAACTAGAATGTCGACAAAAATATGGGCATTATTTGTAAAAGAAAAATAAAAAATTATATAGGGTTTCATAAACATTTTTTATTTTTGTCATTCCTTTCATAGAGACACACAAATCTTGAATCCTAACCCAAAAGATGGTGTAAAACATTACAAATTCATAGAATTTTTGAAAGAATTCTAATTTTGATTGCCTATCATATAGAAATAAACAAAACCTTAAATCCTAGCCCAATATATGATCACCAAATGTTGATAAACAAAGTATACACTTCTAAAAAACATGTACACAAGAATCTCATTATTCCTACATTAAACACAATGTATATATTCAAATTCAAAGGAGAACAAAATAATTTTATGAATTTTATTGCAAATGAACAAGAATACAAAAGATTTAAACTCACCTCCTTCAATAGGCTACATGAATTTTATTAATAACTAAAGTCATTGCCTAACACTAATTCAAATATGAAACATTAACTAATAATTAAAGTTGTTACCTAACCAAATAGAAACTAATATACTAGCTAATAATGAATTAGTCAATACTTATTTAGATTTTGATTGAACATGTACAAAAGGAATATATATATTTAATACATGTTAATGTTGATTAATAACTACACATTAACATTTACATGGTTAACAAAGATTTTTTGTTGCATCTAGACATTGAATACCTTTAAAGTCAATAGGTGATGAAATAGGGAAGAGAAGTTTTGAAAGTGGTGAAGGATCTTTATACGCTGACTAAGTGTAAAGATTCACTTGAACCATGCCACAACTTCAATCTCATCATAAGCAACTTTATAAAGCTTAAGTCTACTGCAATTTAAACTTGTGTTCTATGAATGTTGAAGTTTTATCCAACATTTGAGACAATTGTTTTCCTTGCATTGCTTAGTTCATCAATCAATATGTTTGGCCATGTTTCAGTGATATCATATCTTGCAAAATATCTACATGCCTCTCTCTCAAGGAGATAAAGATGACAATATTCATAGTTAAGGCAAGCCTCCACAAGGATTAAGAACAATCTTCAAGACGAAGAACCATAGTAAGGCTTGGAAAAATAGTGTCTACCCCTTGCTTCGCAACTTGGGTATAGAAATGGTCAACTAAACACCACTTGGTAGTGGCCAACAACTTTTGGAAAAGAAAAATTTCAACAAGTCATATACCATGTGTTCAAATATATAAACACGTTTGAACCTATTAAAACATCAAAACAACTTCATAACTACCATTTGAGTACAACAAAGGATCTAACTTTGCTATTTTTGCAAAAATAATATGTTAATCTTTCATGAAATGTGAAAGAATTAAGTTCAATAATTCTTTGCAAATAACCAAAAATGTAGCGATCCAATATTGCAAAAACATTCAGATTTCCTCCCTTCTCCATTCTTGGGGAAGCTTTTGGAACAAATCAATAATCAAATAATTTGCTTCCATATCTACTTATATATCTTGTAACTTCAAATATATCTTTTGATTTTCATTTCACATTCTTTCCAAGGCTTCTACAATTGTTTTAACAAGCTTTACTTGAAGGTGGAAAAATGCTTCAACTATTGCAAAATTCCATAGAAGAATGAATGCAATTAATGAACATATGCACTTGGGAAACTCTTGTCATTTGATAAGAAAAAATTATTGGCAAAGGACCAATGTTCAACCTAAAACCTACAAGATTGAAATAAAAAGAAGGTTCAATAATGAAATTTACTATGCATTCATCTAAATTTATAAATAATGTCCCTAAGGATGAAATGTGTCTAGAGAAAAACCAATGTCAAATATTTAGGTTAACAATGGTGAAAATGAATTCCAAAGGTAACAAGAAGTTATAATGTAACAAGGTCAATATCTTCATAAATATTGGGAACTTATTATATTTATTATCAACTTGCATAAAATTCAAAGATGACCCAATTATAATGCTAAAGAGATTTCAAATTTGACAACAAATCAACAAAAAGGAAAATGAAAACAAAAAAGGGATGCAACTTCCAACCCTAATAAATAGATAACAAATTCAAGAAAATTTTGAACAACAATAACACATGGACAAAGACATATTGCATCAACTACTATTTATATTATAAAAGAATGAAAAAACTTTCAATTACATGCATGTAAATTTGTTCAGGTAATCAAATGGGGTTAATAGCCATTAGCCTTTGACACAATTTTTTGCACATTTTAATCTAAAAGATGATTTTTAAATGGAAACTTCCTTAGTGAAGTTGGTAGTTGGTTATCAAAAACAAAGTAAATTTTTTTGCCTCATGGTTGTCTACCATAACATAAATTGTGTCAATTTTTCAAAACAACATTATTTTAATGTTTATTCTAAATTTTCATAACCATTTGGAATTTAGCTATTGGCACCATAGGAATGAATTACATAAAAAGGAACCCAAATTCCCATAGGAAAAAGTTAGTCTCATTAAAGATTATTTTTATTTATTTTTTATTGAATTTTTAAGTTGTGTTTAAAATGTTTGAAAATCACCCATCCTTAATCTCCAATGTTTTGCTTCTATTTTGTGACATATATGCAAAACCTACAAGTAAATAATCCATTGATTCATCATCAAATTATGAACATAAGTGGCTAAAAGAAGGAAGAGGAAAACTTCTTCACAAAAAACACCTAATATGTTCAAATACTCCCTCATAAGTACATAACGCAATTGAGCTCATACCTTGTTCCCTTGAATTGGCCACAATAGTTTGAAGCCCTTCATCTCATAATTATAAGGTTCCAAGGTTAAGATTGCACTATCTTGGATTTCTACAAAACACTTTCTTTAGGTTGCATCCACCAAGAGAGCAATTGTTGTAATGCATAAAAGCATATCACAAATTTAATATCTACTTCACACCCTCTTTGCACTACATGTCTCAAAATGTGCTAGCCCACAGCCCACATGCTAAGCACAATGAGGTATTTGTTTTCAAACATGATATGACAATAAGCCAAAAGCATATTACATTGAAGCTATCCAAAAGAGATGTAAGCAATGAAATTTCTTGCGCTCTATATTGGTTTCCTTTAGACCACCATTCATTACCAAAAAGTTCCAAACCAAAGGCAACAAATCTTCTTTACAACCCATGCCCCTCCAATTTTATTGTTTTATTATTACTCGGTTTCTTTCTTACACTTCTTCACTTAAAATGTTCAAGTGAAAAGAAAAAAATCACCACCAACAATAAGAAAACAAACCTTTAAGGAACCACAAGTTCGCACTCTTCTTAAACTCCATAAATAACAAGCAAACAACAAGCTAGTTGTTTCTTGCACTTGGCAAACACCCAATTAAGGGCCACATTAGACAAGGGTTTAAAAGTCTAAGGTTTAATGAAATAGAACAATTCTATTGATTGAGAACCATAAATTGGACCCATGGTCTTTAGATGAGGATCCAAGACCAAAATGTGGCAATTTGAGGTTAAACATACATGGCACCATTTTGGAGAGAAAATGAATTGGTTCATACCCTAAAAAAAGAGGTCAAAAGGAGCTCATGATTAGGAGAACGAAGATGCAAGCTAGGGTCCAAGGCAAGGTCAAACTCAAGGATTCAATTTGTTTCAAACACGTCGAAGTTGGTTCCTAGGAATTTGGACCTCAAGTGTTGGTCTTGTGGACCATGATACAATTTCCTTGGGTTTCTACTATTCAATTTGAGATGACCACTTGGTGTGCCATCATCCACTTATCGAAGAAGACTAGAGGACTCCCCAATGTTGGAACAAAATTTGGTTAACACGAGACCAACCATCACCATTCAAATATCCTCTCTCGGTACTAACCAAAAAATTCAACTTTGTTTGGGGATCAATGACATGTTCAATGACAACGCAAGGTCTGGCAATACAAAGACTATGAGTCATGGTGTCTTCTATTTCAAATACTTGAACACAAGCTGTTCTTTAACTTCAAAGACGAGGAAATGGCACTTCTTTTCAGATATCCACATTGGGTTCTTTTCCAAAACTCAAATACCCACCCAACCTTTCACCAATCAAAACCCCCCCCCCACCCCCATCAATGAATTGAAACTAGTGTAAGCTTGGGCCATTGGCCCAAGTGTGAACACATTCTTTATTTGTCACAGTTTCAAAATTGAGGGCTCAACTGATTTTTCCTTCAAAACTATTTTTTTTAAAAATTCTAAACAACAAAATCCACTCAAATTTTAATAACTTCCACACCTTAGCCCTGATATTAAAGTTATCCGTAGTAAAGTCACCCTCTCTTTTCACCCTCTTTCAGTGGTATCCACAAAGTAAGGAAAGTTTATTAAAATCTCAATATGAAATGTTGAAACTCAGCATTTAATGCGCAAGGTTCGAGAGTTAAGTAATTATAGTAGGTGCATGCAAAGGAGCAGTGAAAAAAAAAAATTTAATTTTTTTTAATTTTTAATTTTTTAAATTAAAAATTA
>Ga0209208_10009786_pt1 | contig 12554 bp, 16 predicted proteins | sample S1TSphfallax_3_FD_187694 | JGI IMG/M metagenome (GOLD analysis project Ga0209208, IMG submission 187694) | Host-associated microbial communities from peat moss isolated from Minnesota, USA - S1T2_Fd - Sphagnum fallax MG (SPAdes) (version 2) | ecosystem: Host-associated > Plants > Peat moss >...
AACGTTGGCGCGGTTGCTAAGACGAACTCGCCAGGGCCGTCGAACGCGAAGCGCCGCTCTATCAGCGCGCGCTCGACGCCGGCGATGCGGACGAGACTGCGGTTTGGTTCGGCGAGGCGGCAGGACTGATTCACGCCATTCAGCCTGCCCAAACCATCATTGAAACCATGGTCGCCGTGGGTTTGGCGCTTCTGAAGACGAGGGCGCCCAACCTGGCGGCGACTCGGGCCTGAATCTGGTCCGCAGCCAAAACCGCGCCAACCGACGGCCAAGGCCGCCTCCCCCGCCGCGGCCCGGGATGCGATTGCGCTCACACTCCGTCGGCGGAGCGTTTATGCTTGGAGGCGCTCATCGGTGGTTTTGATAGGACGAGGAAAGGCGGCAATGAGCGACGCAATCGGCCCGGGGGATCTAGTACTCTGCGTCAACGCGGCTCCCAATCACGTAACCGGGCGACCGGTTCCGTTACAGGCCGGGGAGACCTATCGCGTCATCGAGGTGATGGACTTCGCCTGCCCCTGCGGGCGATCCGACGCGCTGCTGGACGTGGGGGTTGATTTCGCCTGGTGCCAAACCCGCTTCCGGCTCTTGCCCAAACCAAAGTCCCAGACCACGCCGCGCCGCGTCTCTGCGCCGAAAGAAAAAGAGACGGTCTGAAAAGGGACGGCGCGGCCTCTGAGCGTCGCCTGATGGGGGCGTCGCCGCGTCGAGACATCCAGACCGCGTCCTGGCGCGTCCCCTTTCTCGGGCCTCCTCGGGCCGACGGACGGCGGATGGAGCGGGGCGCCCGACCTAACGCATGGAAAGGGACGCGAACCCCAGATGGGTTCCCGCGTCCACCAATAGCGTTTCTCCCGTGATGTGCCGCGACGCCGGCGAGGCGAGAAACACCGCCGCCCCTGCGATGTCCTCAGCCTTCGAGGCCACGCCCAGGGGCACGCTCGCCGCAACGCCTTGTCGCAAGCGCTCGAGGGCCTCGGGCGTCATGGACTTTTCAAACCAAACCGTGTCGATGAAACCTGGACAGATGGCGTTGACGCGAATTTTCGGGGCAAGGGCGCGCGCGAGGGAGAGGGTCATGGTGGTCAGAGCGCCCTTAGAGGCGGCGTAGGGCACCGAAGAGCCGATGCCGGTGACGCCGGCGATGGAGGAGGTGTTCACCACGGCGCCGGGCGCAGGCGCAGCTTCCAGCAGGCTGCGAGCGGCCCTCACCATCTGGAAGGCGCCCACAACATTGACCTGGTAGAGCCGCAGGAAATCCTCGGCGTTCACAGCGTCAAGATCGGCATGCTTTTGGGCGAATTTGGTCACGCCTGCGTTGTTGAAAAGGGCGTCGATCCGTCCGAACGGCGCGGCCGCAGCGGCGATTTTTCGACACCCCTCGTCGTCCCCAACGTCGGCCTGGCAAAGGACCGCTTCTGCGCCCCTCGCCTGGACGAGGCCGGCCGTCTCCTCCGCCTCGCTAGCGCTGCGCGCATAGTTGACGACGACGGCGCGGGCCCCGCGGTCGGCGGTCTCCACAGCGATGGCCCGCCCAAGTCCGGTGGACGCTCCGGTGACAACAACCACACCGCCTTCGAAATCCTTAGCCATCCGATCCTCCGCCGCCGGCACGCACAATCCCTGCGATTGCGCCCCCTGCGATTGCGCCGCCGAGGGGATAAGACTACCTCGGGGATATGACCTCGGACACCTCAAATCTCAGCCAGCTCGGCAAGCTTGTCGCTATCGCTGAAAGTCCTGAGACGGCGGTTCTCGAGCGCGTGCCCAACCCCCACAAGGACGCTCTCTACCTTGCCCGGTTCACCGCCCCGGAGTTCACCTCCCTCTGCCCCGTGACCGGGCAGCCGGACTTCGCCCATCTCGTCGTGGATTATGCGCCCGCCGAATGGCTCATCGAATCCAAGTCCTTCAAGCTCTACCTCGGCGCGTTCCGCAATCATGGCGCCTTCCACGAGGACTGCACCGTCGGCATTGGCAAGAAGATCGTCTCCGTCGCCGCGCCCCGCTGGCTGCGCATCGCCGGCTACTGGTATCCTCGAGGCGGCATTCCCATCGACGTGTTCTGGCAGACCGGCCCGGTTCCGGACGGCCTGTGGGCGCCGGATCCCGGGGTCGCCCCCTACCGCGGTCGCGGCTAACGCGAACCCCAGCCGCCCCACCGTCAAGCCGGAAGCCGACCCCGGTTTTCATACGTAAGGGCGTCTCGCCGGTGCCGGCTCCTACACGTCCGGCGGCGGCATCCACTGGGACGTCAGGGGGGCGAGGTCTGGTCGGACGCGCTCCTGGGGCGCCTGGGCGGGCGTGCCCATATGGATGAAACCCGCCACCCGTTCGCCGTCCGCAACGCCAAGGAGCCTGAGCGCCTCGGGCTTGTAAGCGTACCAGTCCGTAATCCAGTTGGCGCCGTACCCCATGGCGCCCGCCGCCACCAACATCAGGGTGCAGACCGCTCCGGCCGAAAGCTCCTGCTCCCAGACGGGTTTGGCGTCGCCGCGAGGCGAGGAGATGACGAGCACCGTTACAGGCGGACGCGCTAGTTTTTGCAGAGCCGCCCTCGCCTTGTCCGGGTTGGGCGTCAGGTCGGCGAGGACGTCAAGACGCCGGACCAGCTCAGCCTTGGCCGCTCCCTGCAAAATGACGAAGCGCCAGGGGGCGAGCTTGCCGTGATCCGGCGCCCGGGCGGCCAGCGTGATGAGGGCGGAAAGTTGGGCGGGGTCGGGTCCCGGGGTCTCGAGGGCCTGGGCCGACGCGGAGCGGCGGCGGGACAGAAACTCCAGCACCGCCGGCGCTGGCGCCACGGGACAGGGGTCTCCGAAGGCCGGCGCATCGAGGTTGGGGAGGGACAGGACAGATGACATCTTGAGAACCATTCCTAACTGGCGCGGAAGGACAGCTACGAGTAATCAGGGTGGGATGCAACGCGGAGGGGCGGTGATGAAGGAAAAGACGCCAGCCTGGCTTTCGCCCCGAGGCCCCACATGGACGTCCGGGCCCAAAGCCCGCGTCCTGGACAATCCTTGGTTCTGCGTCGACCATTATCACGCGGTGGCCCCCACCGGCGCGCCCGCCGACTACTATGTCCAAGGCTTCAAGCGTTGGGCCGTGGGCGCCTTGCCCCTCCACGAGGATGGCAGCGTCACCCTTGTCGGCCAGTGGCGCTTCCCCTTTGGCGCCTACAGCTGGGAGATCCCCGAGGGCGGCGCACCCAAGGGGGAGGATCCGCTCGATGGCGCCAAGCGTGAGCTGCGCGAGGAGGCGGGGCTGGAGGCGGCCGATTGGCGTCCCGTCCTAGCGATGCACCTTTCCAACGCATCCTCCGACGAGGAAGCGTTTGGGTTTCTGGCCACAGGCCTCACGTCGGCGCCCGTTGAGCCTGACGCGACTGAGGACCTCGCGGTCGAGCGCGTCCCCTTCGCCGAGGCCCTGCGCGCGGCCGTAGGCGGACATATCCGGGACGCCATCACGGTGGCGATGCTGTTGCGCGTCCACCATATGGCGTATGAAGGCGAGCTGGATCCGAAGATCGCCGCAGCGATCCTCGGGAGATAGACGCGGCGAAGGGAGGCCAAGATGTCCCACCGTCTGGAAGTCGTACCCTCTGCGTCCGGGGAGCCGTCGGTCTGGGAGACCCTGCGCGATGAGGCGGAACGCGCCGCCCGCGCGGAGGCGCCCCTCGCCTCCATGTTGAGCACCACGATCCTCGCGCACCACGACCTCGGCGCGGCCCTCTCGTTTCAGCTCGCCCGAAAGCTTGGCGATCAGGACCTGCTGGCCATGAGCTTCCGCGAAGTGGCCGAGGAGGCCTTTGCGGCCGAACGCTCCATTCTTGACGGCGTCGCGCGGGACCTCGTGGCTGTGTTCGAGCGCGATCCCGCGTGCAAGGGCTATTTGCAACCCTTCCTCTTCTTCAAGGGCTTCCAAGCCCTCCAGACCCACCGTCTGGCCCACTGGCTTTGGGGTCAGGGCCGCGAAACCCTGGCCTTTTACCTGCAAAGCCGCTCTTCGGAGCTGTTTCAGGTGGACATCCATCCCGCCGCAAAGATCGGCTCTGGGGTGTTCATCGATCACGGCACAGGGATCACCATCGGAGAGACCGCCTCCATCGACGACGACGTCTCCATGCTCCACGGGGTGACCCTGGGCGGGACCAGCGCCATTCGCGGCGACCGCCATCCGAAAATCGGTCGGGGGGTGCTTATCGGGGCCGGCGCCACGGTCATCGGCGCCATTCGCATTGGCGACTATGCCAAAATCGCGGCAGGTTCGGTGGTCTTAAAGCCTGTGCCGCCCGGGTGCACGGCGGCTGGCGTGCCGGCGCGCCTCGTCAACTGTCCCTCCTCCGGCGACCCCGCGCGGACCATGGACCAGACCCTCGGCGAGGGCGACCTGGACTATGTGATTTGACGCAAATGACGCGGCCGGGGTTTTCCCGGCCGACGATCCGCCTTAGGGATGCCATCTGCACACCGCGGCGAGGGTTGGTTGGGTGAACGAGAACGACATCAAACGCCTTGAGGCGCACCTGAAGCGCACGTTCGGCAATCCGCACGTGGCGGTTAAGGCTCGGCCGAAACAAAAGGACTCGGCGGAAGTCGAGATGAAGGGCGAATTCATCGGCGTCATCTATCAGGACGAGGACGAGGACGGCTCGTTCATGTTCGAAATGGCCATCCTCGCCGAAGATCTCGAATAGCCGGACGTCTTGACCGAGGACCCGGTAGGGCGGCGCGCGCCGCCCTACCGATATGGGCCCGACGGGGAGGAACGCCCCCGCCGGACCGAATTGCCGGTCGACGGACGTTAGAGAACGCCGAGCATTTCCGCGACGAGGGGATGGCGCACAATGTCCACGTCCCGGAGCTTCACGACCGCGACCGTGGGCAGAGCCTCCAACCGGGCGGCCACTTCCGCAAGGCCCGAGATGCCTGGAAGGAGGTCCGACTGATGGGGGTCCCCCGTGACCACCATGGTGGAGCTCCAGCCCAGGCGCGTCAGGAGCATCTTCAGCTGCACATAGGTGCAGTTCTGCGCTTCATCGATGACGACGAAGGCGTTGTTTAGGGTGCGCCCGCGCATGAATCCCACCGGCGCGATCTCGATGAGACCTTCGGCCATGAGCGCCTTGACCCGCTTCATCGAGAGCCGGTCGGAAAGGGCGTCGTAGAGGGGGCGGAGGTAGGGGGCGAGCTTGTCCTCCATTTCGCCAGGGAGGAAGCCGATGGACTCGCCCGCCTCGACGGCCGGCCGAGAAAGGACGATGCGCCCGACCTTGCCCGCCTCAAGGGCCTCCACCGCCTTGGCGATGGCGAGATAGGTCTTCCCGGTTCCAGCGGGGCCAAGGGCCAAAACCAGACTCTTGGCGTCCATGGCTTCAAGGAGCCGTTCTTGGCCGGGCGATTTCGGCTTGATGGTTTTCAAGTACCCCTGTTCGCGCTCGTCGCCGCGATGGGCGTCGGCGCTGCTTCGAGGCTCACGCATCGGGGACCAGCCGCGCTCGACCGGCAGACGCCGGACTTTCGCTTCGTCTCCGAACTGGGAGAAGTCGACTTCGCCTTCACGCACCATACGCTTCAGGGCACGCTTGGTCATGGGAGCCTCCGGTTCTACGTGGTTCAGGGGACTAGATGAGAAAAGAAAAAAGGCGTCGTCCCAGGGACGACGCCTTGCGTCACGATCAATGGCGTTGAAGCGACGCCCCCGGGAGGGGAGGTCATCACCGTCGCTCCTGGCGGGCCCTCGGCCCGCCTCCATGAAGAAGGCTGCACACCATACTCCACGCCGCTCGAGGCGACCGTCGCCTCGAATCGCATCACGACTTTGAGGCTACATGCCTTTACAAGCAATTAACTACAAAGAATTGTGCATAGGACGGGAACGGATGAATTCAATGAGCAATGTCTATCGACTCGGGGACCGCTGCCCTACCCTACCGCCTGAAGGTGAATACTGGATTGCGCCCAATGCTGTTGTTCTTGGAAATGTCATATTAAAGCAGAATGCTTCAATTTGGTTCGGTGCGATACTCCGGGGCGACAACGATCCTATCATCGTTGGTGAAAATACCAACATACAGGATGGGTCTGTACTTCACACCGACGTTGGCTCTCCCCTCACGATCGGCGCCAACGTCACCGTTGGTCACAAAGTCATGCTGCATGGCTGCACGATCGGCGACGGCTCGCTCATCGGAATTGGATCGATAATTCTCAACGGCGCGAGAATTGGGCGCGGCTGCCTGATCGGCGCCAACGCCTTAATCACCGAGGGCAAGGAGATCCCCGACAACTCCCTGGTCATGGGCGCGCCAGGCAAGGTGGTGCGCGCCCTCGATGAGGCCGCAGCGGCTATGCTATCCCTGTCCGCCGCCCACTATGTTGAGAACTGGCGTCGCTACACGCGCGACCTTTACCCGGTCTAGGTTGGCCGGTTCAGTCTGGGTCGGGCGAGACCGCGCCCTAGTCTGACCACAGGGCCCTGGCCCGGCGTTCCTTTTCCGCGCTGAGATTAAACCAGGCGGTGCGATTGAGGGGCGCGTCCACGGCGATGAGGCGGTCGTCGGCGCGCAGTCGGCGGCTGAGAGCGTTTCTCAGGGCCGCCGGCGCAAGTCGCGTGCGAACCAGCCAAAGTCCGTCCTCCAGGCGCTCAAAGGGCCCGTGCTGGGCCAGAATCGATTCGAAGGCGGTAGGCGGCAGGCTCGCGAGGGCGGCGATCACAAGAATTGGGCGCGACGCAGCCGCCGCAGGCCGCGCGCCGGCTTGCTCGAGCAGCGCCTGGAGACCCGCCAGACGGTCGCGGCGCTCAGGCGCTTGGGCCTCGAGCGCGGCTTGGCTTTCGCCGGCCGTGGCGTCAACCTCGCCCTCCAGGAGGGGCAGGCCGAACAGCCGGCGCAAGGGGTTCAATTGCTCGGCCGGGACAAACGGCCCTTCAAGGGCGTCGCAGACCAGGGACGAAGGCGAAATTCGGCCTTCAGTGACGAACGTGCCCATGCGCGCGTCCGGATAGGGCCCCCACACGCGCCCTTCTGCGCGCACGTACCAGAGCGTCTGCGCGCCTGCCTCACGCCGCCGGACCATGTCACTTGCTCCCGGGCGCCGATCCGTTCAGCCTGAACCCTGACTAACCCCGAGGAGGACAATGCGATGAGCGAAGAGTTCGTCAAGGTCGAGCGGCGCGGCCACATCACCATTGTGACGCTCAACAGGCCAGAAGTGATGAACGCTCTGCACCCGCCCGCCAGCCAGGCCGCTTCGGAGGCGTTCGACGCCTTCGCCGCCGACCCCGACCAGTGGATCGCCATCGTGACCGGGGCCGGCGCGAGGGCCTTCAGCGCCGGCAACGACCTTCGTTACCAGGCCGAACACAAGGGTCGCCTCACCATGCCCACGAGCGGGTTTGGCGGACTGACTAGCCGCTTTGATCTGCAAAAGCCGGTAATCGCCGCCGTCAACGGCGTCGCCATGGGCGGCGGGTTCGAGATCGCCCTCGCCTGCGACATCATCATCGCCGCAGACAACGCCCTCTTCGCCCTTCCTGAGCCCAGGGTCGGCCTGGCCGCTCTGGCCGGAGGTCTGCATCGACTGCCGCGCCAAATCGGCGAGAAGGCCGCCATGGGCATGATCCTCACCGGCCGGCGCGTCGGCGCTGAGGAGGCTCAGCGCCTCGGCTTTGTGAACGAAGTGACGCCGGAGGGCGAGGCGCTCGAGGGGGCGATGCGGTGGGCCGAGCTCATTTTGGACTGCAGCCCCATGTCCATCCGCGCATCCAAGGCGGCCGTGCATCAGGGGTTGGCGGAACCGTCCCTTGAGGCGGCCATTCTGGGTCAGGGCCGATACGCGGCGGTGGCGGCCCTCTTTCAATCCGCGGACTTCGTCGAGGGCCCGAGGGCCTTCTCAGAGAAGCGCCCGCCGCGCTGGACCGGCGCCTGAGCTTAGACCGAGGGGGGATCCTTCATTGATCTTCCGGAGGGCGTACGCCCTTGACGCCTTCGGCCGTCAGGACGCGAACCAGTTCGGCGGCGGTCTCGTCGACTTCAGCGGGATCGCGCCCGCGGATGACCAGACTTGAACCGTAGCCGTCAGGTCCGAAAAAGGGATAGGAGCCAAGGGAGAGGTTGGGATGGGCCAAGGCCACCCGCTCGAGGGGGGCGGCCAGCACGCCCTCCCCGGTTCCCTCGACCCGCACCGTTTTTGAAACCACGACGGCGCCGCCCCTCAGGCGGTGACCTACGTCCTGCAGCATGCCGCGCATGATCTGTGGAACACCGGCGAGAACGAACACATTGTCGATCTGGAACCCAGGCGGCCCGTTGACCGGGTTTTTCACGAGGCTCGCGCCCTGGGGTATCCGCGCCATCCGCCGGCGAGCGGGCGTCAGCTCGCCCTGCCAGCGTGTCTGCATCATCGCAATGATTTCAGCATGTTCGTAGAGCGGCGCGCCGAAGGCTTCGGAGACGCAGTCGGCGGTGATGTCGTCGTGGGTTGGGCCGATGCCCCCCGTGGTGACCACATAGGCGTAGCGGGCCCGCAGGGCGTTGAGGGCGGTGATAATCTCGTCCTTCTCGTCGCCGACCACCCGGGCCTCGGCGATCTCAACGCCAAAGGACCCAAAATAGAGGGCGATGTCGCGCAGGTTGGTGTCCTGGGTTCGCCCGGAGAGGATTTCGTCGCCGATGATCAGGACGGCGGCGGCGACGCGATCGGTGCTGGTCAACATGCGCGTTTCTTCCTAAGGCGGAGCCTGCTCGGAGTGACTAAGCATCCCATGCGTTTCCCGCAACCGTTGAAGCGCGGCGCCCTCCTGCGCCGCTATAAGCGCTTTTTGGCCGATATCGCTTTGGAGGACTTCGGCGAGGCCACGGCCCATGCGCCCAACCCCGGGGCCATGCTTGGGTTGTGCGATCCGGGACTGACCGTCTGGTGCTCGCCGCAGACGGCGCCAGGGCGAAAACTTGCCTGGACCTGGGAGCTCGTGGAGGTCGATGGGGGTCTTGTGGGCGTCAACACCCAGACGCCAAACCGCCTCGTGGCTGAGGCGCTCAAGGCGAAGGTCATCGCCGAGCTTTCCGACTACGGCGAGGTGAAAGCCGAGGTGCGGATGGGGGAGGCCAGCAGGGTCGACTTCCTGCTCCGCGCCGAGGGTCGAGCGGACTGTTGGCTGGAGGTGAAGAACTGTCACCTCAAGAGACGGGACGGTCTTGCGGAGTTCCCAGATTGCGTCGCGGCACGATCAGCCAAGCACCTGAGGGAGCTGGAGCACAGGGTCGCCAACGGCGACCGAGCCGCTGTCCTGTTCGTCGTTCAAAGGACGGACTGCGACCGGTTCTCCGCGTGCGCCGATCTGGACCCCGCATTCGCCGCCGCTCTCGAGCACGCCGCCGATGCCGGCGTGGAGGTTTTGGTCTACCGGTGCGCCATTACCGTGGAGGGCGTTACGGTGACCAAACCCCTGCCGTGGATGCGGCTTTAACGTCCTCCACCCGCGGCAAGCCAGCTGCAAGCCGTACGATTTTTTCCGTCACCGTTGCTCGTGCGCAACAGCGCAGAGCGCCTACGGCTCCGCTAAAACTGTTCAATAATTGTGCGGCTGAACGCCGCGTTCACCATAGTTTCCCCGTTGAGCGTTGATTTATCTTGCCTTCCGCGCCGACCCTTGCGATGGAATGTGGGCGTGATCGATCCGGGGACGGTCGAGCGCGATCATTAGTTAACACCGGACCCGTGGCGATTTTATCGCTCGACATCCGTTAGCATTTTGGGGTGCCATGGCCGCGTTCAGGTTTCGTCGTATCCCGGCCGGTTACGACATAGCCCTTGGCGGGGGCGCAGTCGCCGCCGTCCTCCTCGTAGGCGGTCTAGGTCTATCCGCCAGTTATACGCACCGGCAGGTGGCCCTCGGGCGACGCCCGCCCACGGCGGCCGAGGCTCAAGCCCTCGAACGCCAAGCCCTCGCCGGCGCCGCAGCGCGGCCGGGGATGACCCAGCCGGTCTCCATGCCTGTCAAGGTCCTGCCGGGCGAGACGCTTCAATCAGCGGTGCAGCGCACCGGCGTCGCCGCGTCTGAAGCCCATGACGTCGTGGCGGTTCTCGCCCGAGCGCTGGACGTGGCGCATATTCGAGCCGGCCTCGCCTTCGAAGCGGCCATTGCAAAGCCCCTCGACCGCCGCGGCCCCGCCCGCCTCATCGGCCTCTCCATGAAGACCGGACCCGCGTCCACCGTGACGCTCACGCGCACGTTCGACGGCGCGCTGAAGCTGCGCGAGCTTGAAGAGAAGGTTTCAAACGAAACGGCCGTGGCCGAGGGCCATATGCAGGGCTCCCTCTACGAAAGCGCCATCAAAGCCGGCGCCGACAGCCGCCTCGTCACGGAGGCCGCCCGAGCGACCAGTTCAAGCTGGTGTTCGATCGAAAGGTTACCGAAGGCGGCCGCACTGTCGCCACGGGAGACCTTCTTTACGCCGAAGTGGCGGCCAAGGGCCAGACCAGCCGCTTTTATCGGTTCGACGATAACGGCAAGATCGACTACTTCGACGAACTTGGAAAAAATATCAAAGGCTTCCTCCTACGTACGCCCCTGGACTCGGTTCGCGTGACCTCAGGCTTCGGGATGCGGATGCATCCCCTGCTCGGCTACACCCGCATGCACGCCGGCATTGACTTCGGCGCCCCTGTGGGGACGCCCGTCTATGCCGCGGGGGCTGGCGTCGTGAAGGAGGAGCGCTGGGCGGGCGGCTACGGGCATTGGTTGAAGATTGAACACCAGGCCGGCTGGGCTACGGGCTACGGCCACCTCTCCCGTTACGCCGCCGGCTTGCATGTGGGCGAGCACGTGGCCCAAGGCCAGATCGTCGCCTATGTGGGCTCGACCGGCCTCTCAACCGGGCCCCACCTTCACTACGAGGTCATGAAAGGCGCCGAGAAACTGAACCCGTCGAGCGCCAAGGTCCCCCAGGGCACCGTGCTTGCGGGCCGCGAACTGGCTGCGTTCCGCGCGCAAAAGGCTAGGGTGGACGCGCTTTTAAACCGGCGCGCGGAAACGCCCGTTCAGTCCGCTCGCCTTGACCCGCCCAAATCGCCCCACGGCCATCCCGTTCAGGCGGCCCTAAGATAGGGCGACGTCTTAGGGTCAGATCTCCGAGGCTATGCTTCTCAACGCCTTCTCTAATCGCTCAACCGGCTGCGCTCCAGAGATGAGGTAACGCCCGTTGATGATGATGGCCGGAACAGCGTGGATCCCTTGGTTGCGCCAGAAGGCCTCTTCCTGGCGCACCGCCTCGCTGTAGGCGTCTGTCTCGAGCACGGCCTTGGCCTCAGCCTCGCTCAGGCCGGCCGCCTTGGCGGCGGCGATGAGGACCGTGTGATCTCCGGGATTTTGTCCGTCGGTGAAGTAGGCCTCAAAGAGCGCGTGCTTCAAGGGTCGCTGGCGGCCCTTGACCTGCGCCCAGTGCAAGAGGCGGTGGGCGTCGAAGGTGTTGTAGATCCGTGCGTCCGGCCTTGACGCCATCTCAAACCCAAGCGCCGCAGCCTGCGAGCGGATAGCGTTACGCGTCGCCGCGGACTGCTCTGGAGTCGCGCCGTACTTCTGCGCCACATGCTCTCGCAGATCCTGTCCCTCGCGCGGCATGTCTGGATTGAGTTCGAAGGGATGCAGGTGGATATCGCCCACCACCGCGTCCTGGGCGCGCTCCAGCGCGGCCTCAAGACCGCGCAGGCCGATGACGCACCAGGGACACGAGACGTCTGAGACAAAGTCGATGGCGAGGCGTTTGGGGGCGGCGTCGGTCATAGGGCCTTCCGAATGTCCTGCGGCTCCGCGTCCGTCGGGTTGGAGCCCTTGTGCGCGCAGGGGCCTGTGGACCCCCTTAAACCCTATTCAGCATAGGCGAAGAGACGCTCCAGCGCGAGGGTCGCCGGGGACCGTCATTTCCTGACGCTAACCCCAACGACGGCATTCAGGTGCGGTTCATGGGCGAAATCCTAGGGTGTGGTCACGTTCTCGAGCGTCGAGGGCGACCTTTAAACACCAGAGCAGAACCGTAAGGAGGTTCCGATGCTGAAGAAGATCCTGATTGGCGCCGCAGCGGTCCTGTCTGTCGCCGGCGCGACCGCCGCCACCACCGCCCCAGCCGACGCCGCCCCCTACGGCTATGGCGGCTTCCACGGCGGATACCGCGGCTACGGATACCGTGGATATGGCGGCGTGGGTTTGCTCGGCGCCGGTCTCGTAGGCCTCGCCGTGGGCGCCACCCTGGCCCATCCCTACGTCGGGCCGCCGCCGGCCTACTACGTCGGCCCAGGCTATTATGGCTACTACGGCGGGTGCCGCGCCTACTTCCGCTGGGATCCCTACTATGCGCGCTACGTCCGTGTTGAGCGGTGCTATTAAGCGAGGCCAATAGGGATAACGGCCAATTCAGCTCGTTCGTTTAAGAACGCCTTAAACTTTGGGCCCATGGTCGTGATGCCTCAGGACAAACGGTCTCGCCCCTGACCGTTGCATTAGAACCCCCTCCTAGACGATGGAGCGGGGTTCTTTTGCATGGCCGAAGGCGTTTT
>Ga0209208_10009787_pt1 | contig 12554 bp, 14 predicted proteins | sample S1TSphfallax_3_FD_187694 | JGI IMG/M metagenome (GOLD analysis project Ga0209208, IMG submission 187694) | Host-associated microbial communities from peat moss isolated from Minnesota, USA - S1T2_Fd - Sphagnum fallax MG (SPAdes) (version 2) | ecosystem: Host-associated > Plants > Peat moss >...
AGTTTTTGCACACCTAGTCAAAACATCCAAAGATGAAAATCTAAGTGCTATTTCTACCCATAATTAAATAGATACACAAAATGAAGATGAAAAACCATGTTGTTTTGCACCCAAGTTTTCATATTTCGAAACATTATTAATCACGATTAATTATATGGTCAACATAATATGGGTCTTTGCTTGGCTAAGGGTGCATGAATTGAACATTGAATTCATGATTTCGGTTGTGGGTCTTTGCTTGGCTTGCTTGGCTAAGGGTCCATGAATTGAACATGGAATTCATGATTTTGGGTTACCCTCTAAAGTAGAGAGAAAGGTGTCAAAGGTGTCATGGAGAGCCAATGAACATCAAACCATGTGTTTTTCACTAATTGAATGATAACAAGTTTTTTTGGGAGGGAAGCAAGAAAAAAAAAGACTTGTGAGCAATTCACCGCGTGTTTAAGCAAGGTGGTCACTAGCATGAAACTATGGAAACAAAACCCATGGGAGTCAACAAATTACAGCTGAAATTTCTTTTGTCTTATGTCCATGCTCACACGACTTTTTGGAGGTACGAAAACTCAATGTTAGTACTTTCAAAGGAGGGTGCTTAGAATGCCTCTTTTTCATGGTTTCATACACAGCAAAAGATGTACTTGTTTGTCGATTGTACTCGACAGACATCATCATGATATTCATCCATTTCCAGGTCATTGACATCATCATGATATTCATCCATTTCCAGGTCATTAACATCATCATGATATTCATCCATTTCCAGGTCATTAACATCGTCATGATATTCATCCAATTCCAGGTCATTAACATCATCATGATATTCATCCGATTCCAGGTCATTGAATCGGTTGTTGTCATTGAGGTACCATATCCGGTTGACTAAGCTCGGTGTCCCACCCCCCACCCCCCCCAAAAAACCTTGGCTCCGAATCTTCCATCACCATGGTGGTTGATTCCGAGACTTTCAATCTCCATTGTATATGCAATTAGCTATGAATGTTCACCAAGTAAGCCAATTGATGAATATCTTTCTAAGGTCCCCCCTTTACACTACGGTGGTGAGGGACCCTTACCATGGAAATGTTGAGAGCCCTTAAAACACATCCAAAGATCATCATCCCATGGAAATTCAGAAATCATTTGTTTTCAGGCCTAGCTTGTCAAGTGTAATGTAAAGTGAAAATAAATTTATCGAGGTACCAACAAATTATAATGGAGCGAAAAAAGTAATTAATTATTTTATGTAAATTTTGATTTTAAGCTTAATATAGAGTGTAATTTAATTTTTATTGGTTTAGTATAGCAGTTTTTTTACTTTCTTTTTCTTCAAATTTTTTACCAATCATCATTTTTTTGGACTATGGGCTACCAAATTTTGCACCCACCTTAAAAAATATGTATTAAATTTCATATATATATATATATTCCAACCAATCACAACCTTTTTGGCCCATGAACTTCACACCCACCTTCATAAACATTATTTTTAAAAATTGAGAAAAAAGCATGACAATAAATTTGTAGAACAATAATGTTGTATTTTTTTATTCATAGCGTAACAAATGTCGAACCCACCTAAATATAAATTATAAAAAAATTGAGTTTGCACCATCAAAATCAAACCAATTGTGGTTTTTTTTGAACTCATGGTGTAACAAACTTGTTAATGGACCCACCTATTTGAAATGGGCTTTGGTAGCAAGTCTGTCAGACCATGAAACATTATCCATAGTGCATTTTTTATCCATTTACATTGCCCTAATCCCTTGGGTCTTTTAACTTTGTGTACAATGAACTTAAACCCTAAAATGACTTTTTTTAGGGTTAAGTTCATAGATTTTTTTATTTTGATGGTCATGATGGGCATGAAATTCTCTAGTATATAAAAAGAGCACCTAAATTGCTAGTAAAATTTGCCATTTTTGAATCCATTTGTTTTCCTAAGAACCTATGTGGAGGAACACAATTTACACCCAAAATATGGAAATGGGTTCATGTGATTCCACCTCAAAGCTCGTATTTCAGCTACCATCAATGTTAGGGATACATTACATCTCCAAATTGTCTCAAAGTTCTTTGACCAATCAAACTCAAAAATGCCCCAAATTTGCCTCTAACTATCTCATTAAACTATCTCATTAGGAGTTCCAAATGCAAAGCAAACATTTAATGATGTTTGGTGGTATGTGAATATCAGAGTAGTGCATTTTGTGATTGTCTCTAAAGTACAATATACCTACCTACCAATTTTTTACCTACCTACCTATCATTTAAAAGATTATTTTCAAATTAAAAAATTGCAATAATTTAATTCTTTGTTATGGAATCCTTAACCAAGGACAAAATGTTGGATTTTATTTATTTATTTATTGGTTAGTGTTGTGGTCATGTAAGTAAGTCCAAGTATTGATAATCAAGTGCTCAAGAGTTATACGCGCTATTGATGCCTTACCGTTGCACTTACGGCACAACCAAATAATAATTGTAGTAAAATGACCCAAGAGACCTACTACCTTTCTACAAAAAAAATATGAAGAAAACATATTTTGTGGGACAAGGGGGTGGGGTGGGCGAGGGATGGTGTGAGAAAGAGAGAAAGTTCTTTTTTTTTTAATATTAGGACCAAAGAGATCAACCCGGTTTTTAAAGGAAGAATATGAGGAAAAAACATTTGTTTGGGTAAGTGAGGAGTTCTAGTGTAGGAAAGGAAATTGACAAATGGGGTTAAGTAGCTTGCACATGTTCCAAAGGCATTCAACTTCTTCAACACTACAATCGTAAAAACAAATCTCAAAAGACCAAACCATACTCACACGGCCCCTTCCCCTTTACTACGTGTCAATCAATGTAAGCACCACCCTAACCCTTTTTTAATCATTCTTGGAAGGAAAAGCCAAGGGGCCCTTCACTTATTCCAAATTGTTTCACAAGTTTCCATAAGTTATTAATTTGAATTGCTTACTTGTGCAAGTTTTCTATTCCACTTCGACTTATTGGTCCACCCGACCCAACAAAGTTTTGCCTTCTAGAATCATCATTACTTACCTACTTAGAATCATTTTCATTCTTTGTTGCCTCCACCCCCCCCAACTTCCGGTGCATTAAAATAATTTTTTAAAAAAAATTGAATTGTAGTGAGACACAAGTTAAGCAAAAACATTCACACTTAACTTATTTTCCCATTCAAAATGTGCCACAAGGGTAACATGTAACCAGGGTTGGACCCACCAAACCATAGTGTAAGCATAGTGTAAGCAATCACAGAATTCACACATTTCATCCATAAGTGGATAGACCCATCTAGAGTTTGCCACATGGCGGCTTCCTAATGGGCACCCTTAAGGCCGGGGTGAACACACACCTTCACCTTCTTGAGCAAAGGCCTCTCAATTAGACGGTATATTTGTATAGGAGAAGGGCCTGAGTATAGATCCTTTCGGACTGGAGGGCCTATTGCAAGGCCTCTCAATTAGAGAGTATGTTTGTGTAGGAGAAGGGCCTGAGTATAGATCCTTCTGGATTGGAGGGCTCCTATTGCAAGGCCAAATAGGCCAAATGGAGGGGCCAAGAATTTGAAGCGGTGTGTCTTGGATCGCAAAAACGCTGAAACTCTTGCTTTGACTTTGAAAGAGCAAATTCATCCACATCAACAACAACAACAACAACAACACCCACGGAGTCACAACTTTGAAGTTGCAAGCAAAATCCACACCCGGGTCAAGATTGATACTAATGAAATTTAGTCATTCACACACTCATTTCCGCAACAACTTCTTGCCACAACTTCAACAACAAAAAAACACGACCCACTCTACAAGAAAGTGTTGTCCACGGGAAAGGGAAAGTCCAAAAGGGAGGTAAGTGTTAAATGAAAGTATCCAAGGGCGGAAATACCCCGAAGGCGGGGAAAAAGGGAAAAAATATGGTATAAAAAAATTGTGGGCTTTAAAATGTGTATCTCTAAATTCAAGGAAAATGCCTAGGGTGGCGGGAGGGACCTTAGACCTAGGTTCTTAATCTAGGGTCAGTGGTTTTTTTTCCGTTAATTTTTTGATTTAGCCAAATTGGCAATCATCATCCATGAGAAGATTTAGGCAAATTTGGCTATAAAAGGAAATTTTAAAAATCTGTTGATTAACTTAAGGAATTTCTTTTTAAATGTGGCAATTGAAAACCCCCCATAAAATTCACTTCAATTTCCCATGGATTAGTAGTTGCAAACTTTTGAGAAAAGAAAAGGTTGCATACTAGGGTGGAACCATGCACGTAGTAGTAGCAGGTCCTTAATGTAGTAGAGTGGGGCCCTAAGAGCTAGCAAGCTAGGTCCCTTAATTGTGTCTAGTATAGGATCTTGGACGAGTGCGACTCCACAAAATCTTCACACATAAAGCGAAGCGCACTTCTCCCCCTTCCGCATAGTCTGCAAAGAAGCAGCGGCAGCTTCTTCTCGTGGAAGCCGTGGTGGTCTCGCGTGTTGTTGTTGACACTAGTGTTTGTTGTAGTTGTTGTAGAGGTAGCGCTCTTAATTGTTTATTCAACATTCTTTCACTCTCTCTCTTTCTCTCTCTCTCTCTGAATTCCAACACTATAACTACTTCAATCTTTCCAGAACAGATTAATCCAATCTAGTGGAGTTCTTACTTCCCATTTTGATGAAATTTGTTGCTCTAGATTTTATTGTTTGAGACGTTGTCCTGGGTGGTACACCTTCAAGAATTGGGACCTGCTAAAGTCAGTTCTCTAGTACAAGTTAGAAGTCTTGTGAGATTTTGTGTGTGTGTGTGTGTTTTTTTTGGGTAAATTGATTCGAGTTTTTGGTTTGATTCTAGGATCGTAGTTGTAGTTGTCAGGATTTTTTTTTCCTTTCTAGTATTGGATCTCATTTTTTGTTAGGAGTTGTACATGTGATTGGGTTGTGTTTCTTCTCTTTTTTTGCCCCTTCGTCCAGAGTGATTTGCAATATATATAAAAAGCTCGTGAATTTGCAGTAGTAAGGAGCTCGTGAATTTGTTAGTTTAACGCTGTTGTTGCTGCGGAGAAGGAGAATCGAACCGGAAGAAGAAGAGGAAGAAGAAGATGGGTTCTGAGGAGATACTGATCGCTGATCTTGAGAGAGGCGCAATTGGCAAAGTTGCGGCAGGGAGCGAGGAGGAGTATTACGTGGGATTGGCAGGGTCTCCAGAGGCGGCTGCAGCAGCAGCATGTTCTGAAGGAGGCAGAAGAAATCGGAAGGTCAGACGAGCGTTACGAATAGCGTCGACAGTTTTTGTGACGATCGCTTGTCTGCTGGTGACGCTGTACTGGGCAGGGCCCACGGTGAAATCCTTCAATGGGCTTCTCTTAAGCTCTACCAATCTGAAGCTCCGGGATGATGTTACCGCCTTTGAGCAACCGCACAGGACTTCGTTCCATTACCAGCCTGCCAAGAACTGGATGAACGGTAAGCTAGCAATTCCAATCAGTGCTCAGAACTAGCCCATGGTGCGCATAGAATTGTGATTTTCCGCAAGCTCTCGTTGCTGCTGCTGCAAAGAAATATTTATATATAATCATTTCTGAAGGAGTCCAAGAACTTTGCAGATTACATCAAACTGATCAGTTCTGAAATGGGTTGTTCTTGTTTGCTCATTTGTGGCATGTCTGCGGCTGATCGCCAACTTCTTCTCCGCTTTTCTATCTACAGATCCTAATGGTAAGAGACTCACAAAAAATCTCTGCAAAACCCATCATGGACGTCTAGCAATCACCACCTTGCTAGAAAAAAAATAAAAAAATCTGTGAACTTTTTTTGCTTTGACGTTGCGCTTATAGGGTCGTAGTACATGTTACCTGCAGCTAGCAATCAGCAGGAAGCTCTTTCTCGTAAGTCATGAGGAATTCTTGAAGAGCAGTTTTGATTATCATGCAAGATTGTTGTTCGATTGTTGTTCGATTGTTGTTGTTCATGTTGTTTTTGTGTCGTGTACATGATTTGCGCTTGCAGCTCCTCTGTACTACAAAGGCTACTACCATTTGTTCTACCAGTACAATCCCATTGCACCAGTGTGGGGAAACATCGTTTGGGGTCACGCTGTCTCCACGGATATGGTGCACTGGCTCTACTTGGAGGACGCCTTGGAGCGTGATCAATGGTACGATAGGCTGGGAGTCTGGTCAGGCTCCGCTACCATCGGCCCTGATGGCGTCCCTTTCATTCTGTACACAGGTACACGTTATCAAAGATCCCAGAGCTTGTCTACTACTTCCAGCAGCACTTGTTTCTTCTGTAGAAGAAGAAGAAAACTCAGATTCCAGGAGATTCGGATTCTAGGATTTCAGCTTCTCCCAAGTGTAAAGTCGTATGTTTTCGTGTGTATCTGAAGCTTGGAGGAATTGACTCTGACGTCGTTCTGCGGAACTTGCCGTTGTAAGGTGGGTCAGGTTTAGTAGAGAACACGGGAGAACAGCTACAAAACATGGCAGTACCCGCGGATCCCGCAGACCCATTACTGAGGAAATGGATCAAAGTGCCGCAAAATCCCATCGCCACACATCCCGGGAATGTGGGACGGGAGGATTTCAGAGACCCATCAACCGCATGGAAACAGAGCGACGGCAGTTGGGTGTTCACAGTGGGTGCGGTGGTGGAGGACAGAACCGGCGTGGCACTGCAGTACAGAAGCACAGATCTGAAGCATTGGGAGCTCGAAGAGGAACTGTTGCACAAGTTGCAGGGTACTGGAATGTGGGAGTGCGTGGATTTCTTCCCTGTAGACTACGACAACAACACCGTTGTTTCCGATCATGCCACCACTAGTGTGGAGAAGACGAAGAGCATTGAGCAGAAATATGTGTTCAAGACAAGTTTGATCGAGAATGGACACGACTACTATGTGATCGGCACTTATGACAAAGACGCGCGGAAGTTTGTTCCCGATCATCCGGAGCTTGATATTGGGCGTGGATACCGCTACGATTACGGCAAGTTCTACGCATCCAAGACTCAGTATGACCCCGTCAAGAACAGACATGTTGTGTGGGCGTGGGTCACCGAATCCGATAGTCAAGCCATGGACATTGCCAAAGGCTGGTCATCTGTTCTGGTTTGCACTTCTCTCTCTTTCTCTCTCTCCTGCCCTTGCTTTACAGATTACAAATTGGGTGTTTTAAGAGGTTGGATGTGAAAGCCTTGTAGTGATGATGATGATGATTCTCTTTCTTATACGAATGTTGTTGTTTTGTCCCCTCTCTTCTTCTTCTTCTCCTCAGGGAATTCCAAGAACCCTTGCATTGGACAGCAAGACAGGAGTCAACCTTATCCAATGGCCCATTGAGGAAGTCAATGCGCTAAGGATGGGGCAGGTGTCAAAGACAGATGTGAAGCTTGATGCGGGTGCTGTTGTGCAAGTTGAGGGTGCTGTTGGTGGTCAGGTGAGAGAGAGAGAGAGAGAGAGAGAGAGAGCACTCACAAGGTCCTCCAGATTGCAGAGCTTCTTTCTTCGTATGCAGCTAGCTGTGAATGCTCAAGTGTTGCACTTGCAAAACTGTCATTGCCATTGTTTTCTCAGAAGATCACAATTGCAAATTCTCTTGCAAAACTGGCATTGCCCTTGATTGTTCCTGTTTTGTGCACAGTTTTGAAGAAGCTCATGGATATTGATTTCTTATGTTAGCAAAATTCTCTCGGCAAGGTTCCGACAATTTGTTCTTTTGTTGATTGGAATGTGCTCTGTGCCTGCAGTTGGATGTGGAGGTGGTTTTCGAGTACCCAAACATATCAGCTATGGGTGTGATAGATGAAGCCAACTTTGATGACCAATTTGATTGCAGTCTGGGTGGGGCTGCACATCAAGGTGTCTTTGGCCCTTTTGGCCTGCTCGTCTTGACAGATGACGACTTCCAGGAGCAAACTGCTGTGTTTTTCTACATTGCTCATAAGAGTGATGGTCAATGGACCACAAAATTTTGCAGTGATCACAGCAGGTACATATTGTTCCATGTCCAAAATGAAAATTTAAGATCCAGAAAATCATTGGTTGGATTCTTCTTGCAGCCAAGAATCGTGCTCAAAAATCATAAGCCAGTGTGCCAGAAGAGCAATGATATTATTCATTACTGGAAATTTCAAGAGCAAGAAAACCTGATTGTGTGCTGTACCTATCTATCTTGTGCAGATCATCTTTGCTCCATGATGTTGAGAAGACGGTGTATGGTAGCGATGTCACAGTCTTGCCCACAGAAGATTTTCTGTCTCTCCGTGTCATTGTGAGATTTCTCATTCCCAGGCTCATTCTCATAACAAACCTGCTCTTATTAGGTCATATTATAGGGAAGGATTATGGGTGTCAGATATGTGCACATCACCACAGCTGCTTGTTCTCTATTAAACCCATTTGTTGATTTGTGTGCTGAGGGGAAGTGTACAAACATAAGACGACGAGGTTTTCTTGTTTCTGATTGCATCTAGTTTCCGCATACATTGTAAGAATCATAATTGAGTAATGGTTGCAGCCATGAAAATATAACCGTGTGTTCTCAATGTTTTTGCTGAGTGTATAATGTAACAAATTGTGCAAGCTTCTTTGAATCTGAAATGTAGCCTTCTTCTCTCTTTTTTCATAGCTCTAACAGGGACTTTGTTTTCATCTGTATCCCAGGTGGACCGTTCTATAGTGGAAAGCTTTGTGCAAGGTGGGCGAATGGCAATAACCTCACGGGTGTATCCAACAGTGGCTGTTGATGATCTTGCAAGCCTCTATCTCTTCAACAATGGCACAACTCCCATCACCGTGCGGAGTCTTGATGCCTACCAAATGACACATGTTGTCATGCATCCTATTTAGTAAAACTGTGAACAGACAAGATGACTGTTCTTTCCCATTTTTTTCTTCAGGCCCAAGAGTCTAAACCCCAGAGTAATGGCAAATTAGTTAATCTACATTTGGTCAATTAATTTACAAATTTTCAATTCATCTCCCTTGACGGGATAGTTAGATATAGTGTTGGAGCTGTAACTAGGAGGGACTTGCTGCCTCTCCCGAAGGCAGCAATGTCATGCAGAGCAACATAGCACCACTGCAGATGACTCCAATGTTGATGAGAATTGTTATTAGGCTTAAGATTGCAACTATAATGAATTCTTTGGTTGCTCATACATTTGCAACTAGGGTAAAAATCCCTTACAGCAGCAGATGTACACTAACAAATTGATTTTTTAAATAATACAAAGCTGAAATTCTTTCCCAATTGTTTCACCCATCAAATATATCACACTATTTCCAAGTATTTGCAAGTACTTTAATAACTAGATTATGAAGTACCCGGATGATTGTGTAAAGCATTCAACAAAGTATGAAGTGACATATGTGATATGTACAATCTTCCTTTTCGCAAAACGGTTCCATGTTATGCTCAGTACTACTGTAGATGAAAGAGTTTGCACTTGAGATTCTGAGCAATTCCAGAAGTGAATCCAAGTAAAAACCATGTTTTTGGGTTTGGACTTACAACATATGTAGGTACTTACTATTATTGTAAACAGAAAATTTTCCATTGTCTAGGCTTGTAGAGCTAGTGATGAAATATATTCCCCATAGATTGATGATGATATTTTCCTTGACAATGGAGAGCTTACACATATTCTATGATATTATGGACAAATTGACTCCCAACCTCACTTCTGATTCATGTCTATGAGACCCAACTATACACTCCAGTTCTAAACTGTTTTAGGCATCTATGGAGCAAAAAGTTAAAAAGAGATCAAGCCAGATCTGAGAAAAATTTGGGTGAAACTTTCTAGGGTGCTTTGAGGTCTTGGCCATTAACCAGTTTTCCGCATTATGTTGTGTTGCTAGGTTTTACAAATTTCTGCAAATGAAAATGAAGCATTTTTTTTTTTTTTATAGAGAATGAAAAACAACAACAATTACATCCCCTTCAACAGAAACCTAATCAAAGTTGACAACAGGCAATCCCAAGAATAAGAAGTTGAATTGTCAATTTGAAGTGGACAATGTCCCAAGACTATGCTATCAATGCCACAGGGTGGAGATTGATCAATAAGTATTTGGACTGAGATTAGGCTTACAATGAAGCAAAATTGAGAACTAAAACACTGAAATCATCTTAACCATCTTTGGTGCTGAGAGAACCCTAAAGCCAATGACATAAATGGTGGCACAATCTTGATCATCAACATGACATAAGACATTGTCCATCTTCTGGGCTCACATAGAGTGAGTTCTCACATGCAATGCAGTGAATTGTATGTGTACAAGGCTTTAGATCATGCTTGTCATGACCTGACAATTAAAGCTGGCCACATTTTGGAGCCAGACCAAAATGATGAAGCTCTCTCTCTCTCTCTAATTGAAAGAGAAATTCACTTTGAGTTGCAAGTCTCTCATCATCAACAACAACAACAGAGTTCTTATTCATCCCCCTCATCAAGCAGGTATGTATGATCATGGCCAGATGATTCATCAAACAGTTTCTTCACTGCAGGCCTGGTTTACAGACAGAGCTAGGGAATCTACACTCAGCTGCCATTCAATACTGCTGCCACAGAAACAGAAGGGATGGGACTATACTACAACATACAAAAATCACATCTCATGATTTAACCAGAAAACTGAATGTCTGACATCTGATCCACAGTGCATGTGTGGAAACTTCTACAATGTTGTCATACTCAACCTCACACAATTCCAGGTTGCTACAACAGCCAGCCTCAGGTTCACAGATTGGTACACAAACCCTAATTGGAACTGGGAACACCAAACTTAAGCTGGCAACAGCTAGGGTTTCTGACAAGCAAGCATTACTGCAAGAGGGAAGGATGGGGCTACACTACAACATGCAAAACTGCTACAACTCAAGCAAATTTCTTCTTATGATTCACCAGAAAACTGAATGCATTACATCTGATCTGCAACACATTTGTGGAAACTGCTACAATGTTGTCATGGGTGGGTACTACTCGACATCATACAATAATTGCTTTGCTACAACAGCTAGCCTCAGGTTTGCAGATTGATAAACTCTAATTGGAACTGGAGACTCCAAAATTAAGCTGGGCAACAGCTAGGGTACTGACAAGCTAGGGTTTCTGAAAAGCAAGGGTTACTGCAATCGTATACCAAGAGGGAAGAAGAAGAGGAATTGGAAGAAGAAGAAGAAGTTGACCTAATCTTGCAAGAGCCAGGGGATATGCTTACTGGCCGATCACATTGATCTTCACTTGTGCAATGACGTCAACATGCAGCTTGATTTCAGCAATGTATTGTCCTACCTCACGAATCTCAGGGAGTGTGACAATCCGTTTGTCAATCTCTTGCGAGGTGTTAGCCCGGATGATGTCTATGATGTCTTGGGTGGTAACACTACCAAAGATCAGATTCCCTTGACCTCCTTTCTTTCTCCGGACCGAGAAAGGACCGAAGCTTTGGAACATCTTGGCCACAGACTCGGCCTCTGCCTTGATTCTCCGCTTCTCCTCCTCCTTCCTCTCTTCCTCCACTCTAATTGACTTGAGAAGCTCCGCGGTGGCAATCTTGGCCTTACCGAAAGGGTACAAGAAGTTCCGAAAGTATCCAGTCTTCACGGCCAGCAGCTCTCCAGCTTTACCCAGGTGTTGCACGTCTTCCGTCAATACCACTTGTTTCCTTTTCTGTACTCTCTTGTTTGCGACCACTGACAGTCTCTGGTAGCTGCTACTGCTACTGTAAATAGGGACTGCAGCATGATGATCAGATTTGGAAGTGATTTTATCGCCTCGCAATCCCTGGAACGTGGGTAGAAGAGCCCCAGCAGCAGCAACAACAACAGCGCTCGTAGAAGCGCCCACCATCGCCATTTCCGAAGCTCGAACACGAAATTGCGCTCGCTCGCTCGCCCTCTCCTTCTCCCTCTCGCGCGCGCTCTCTAGCGCGCTCTCTCTGTCTTTGTGGCCGCGCGTTCTCTCGCGCGCTCTCTCTCTCTCTCTGGATAAGCTTCTGCAGATCAACAGAATTCATCTCTTCTGTGGATGATAAACATTGAAAATAACAAAAGCCACACACATACATAAAAACATGCACCAAAAAATCACCAAAATGCAAAACTCCAAATCCACAGAAAAGGGGATAAATATTTTTAATAATTAATTAATAATTTAAATTTAAATTTAAAATAATTTTAAAAACAGAATCTTGTTCACATTGATTTGAATTGGGTTCCAATAACAAATTACAAAAAAACTAATATTTTGTAATAAGTTCTTCTGGACCCATAACATTTAGAATAAAAATATTTCCTTGATTTAAAAGGACCCGTTATTCACATTGTTGAAGCATTTGCATGTGAATATTCAAATATATCATGGGAAAGAATTTAATTTTTTAAATCGTTTTTTTCCATATTGGAATTATTATCATTATTATTATCATCATGTAACAAGTCCAACATGAAGTTCTGATTATGTCTAGTTATTTGGATTCAATATGGTACCATTTCCCCACAGTTTTCTTTACAAGAAAAAAAGCATGGAAAAATTAGTATTTTTTTTTAATTTTTCTTTTTTTGTTTTTTTTTTT
>Ga0209208_10009788_pt1 | contig 12554 bp, 8 predicted proteins | sample S1TSphfallax_3_FD_187694 | JGI IMG/M metagenome (GOLD analysis project Ga0209208, IMG submission 187694) | Host-associated microbial communities from peat moss isolated from Minnesota, USA - S1T2_Fd - Sphagnum fallax MG (SPAdes) (version 2) | ecosystem: Host-associated > Plants > Peat moss >...
AAATATCTTACATATAACTTTAATATACTTTAAAGTATACACTTAGTTGAACCATAATATTGAAGCCATTTAATGTTCATAATAATCTTTGAATACACATGTAATATGGTTGTTCATATACATTCAAAATATACATTTGTAATTTGATTATATCCTTTAGAATACACAAAATATACCTTTGTATATTCATTGGGTTGTGACTAAATTGATCGCATTTGCAACTAATAGGACATAAGTTTTTCTTTTTGGATGAAGACCACATTAGATGTTGTTCACATGGAAGGATGAAAACCACAATAGTCACAAACTAGTTGGAGTGTAGTTGCAAATATGACCAACACCAGAAATGATTGCAAAAATGTTCAAAATGATTACATTTTGGCCAATTTTTACTAATGCAAGCAAGTTTTTCCTTTTTTTAAAAATGACAATGCATTCTTGTCCTTTTCCTTCATGTTGCACTTTGTTAACACACCCTTTCCTTACAACTCTTAGAACACTTCAACAAAACATTTTTTGTGGTGCTCATTTGTTTTAAATTATTCTTTTGTGTTATCATCTACATGTATTGTTTCTTATGTTTCTTGTTTTTGTTTTGTAAAAATTATTCTATGAAGCATTTTTGCTTTTGTGAAGCTTCTTTTAACTTCATGAAGAATCTTTTTTTATTCCTTATTGCACAATTGAAGGTACTTGCCATTGTCTTCCAATGGAGTTTGCCTTTCTCATTTTTGTGTCATCACAAGATCATGATCTTGTCTTCATCTACACTTGTGCTATTGTTAGACCATTTTATTTTATTTTGCTATGACAATGCATCCTTCTCCTTCATGCTACACTTCATTCACACCATTTCTTTCATACAATTCTTTGAGCACACCATCAAAGAATCTAAGTTTTTTTTTCATTTTTTTTCCCCCCAAATTTGTTTTTCAATGTTGCACAATAATGAACTAGCTTCCAAGAAGCTTATGTATAACCACAAATGTGGCTTCCAAGGATAGTAATTGGTTAAAAACAAACAAAAGATAAAGACAAAAAAATCAAAGAATGTAGAGGAGAAGTAACTGAATTTTGGTGTAGAACATGCCATCCAAATACACTAAATTTATTTTTTTGCGAATCTTTATACATTTTCATAAAAAATAATTATTTAAACATAATTTGAAAAGGCAAATCATGTTTTGATTGAATAGTTTGTATGACATTAAAGATTTCCACTAAAGGTTATAACATAATAATGGGTTTGCATACCCTAACATTTGTGACTTATGTCTTGCCTTGGAAAGGTGGTCCTATTGGATTACAAAAAAATAGGAGTTAAAGAATGTACATAAACTCACCAATGATGTAATAATTGTGTGTTGCCCCCAATAGTGAAAAATTAATAATTTTGAATTTCCTCCCACTTTTTTGGATGGCATGGAAGAATGCAATCTAGTTTATTTTAGTCTTCAAAAAATAACAAATATGGGCACTTTGGTGTCAAACTTGTGTCAAACTTGTGGAGGAAACCTGGAGAAACCACAGGTGGGGCGGAAACGGCGAAGGTGCTGGTGGCTTGATCACTTCAACTGTGTGAACCAGTTGTGTGTTCACGCATAGGCGATGAGAAGATCAGATCGGTACACAAAACATGTTGGCTACATATAGCCAAAAAGCTATATTAGAATTTGAAAGTGCTAAAATCATCAACTTTTTAAGACTTTGAATAGCCACAATTCGACCAAAATTTTAGAAAATTTTGCCAGATTTGTATACATTATTCAAGGAGGTTAACCAAAACTATAGAAAGAAGAAGTTTCAAAAAAAAATAGTTTCAAATTCAGTTTGTAGCCAAATTTTAGTAAATCTTCATGTGGATCCTTGCCACTGTGGTGGCTACATCACAAAATTGATTTTCAATTTATTTTAAACGCTGGCGAGAAGTCGATCAGGATGACCGATGGCCCACCAGGTACTACAAAGCCTGATGAGGGGCCGCTCAACAGCATGAATAATCCATCCATCCATCCATCCATAGTCGTTGAATTCCGTGGCCGCACAATAATCTTCTCCGACAACGACGTATAAAACGACGAACGGAGAAAACAACATCAATCATCCCATCCCTCCATTAAAGCTTGTGGTCATTGTCGGCGAGGCAGCGACGCTAAATTGTGCCCTGCCTGGGAGCTTCGCGAACTATGCGGCGCGTGATCGGTAAATGTCTCTCTCTCTCTTTCTCTCTGGTTGCCTGGAAGCTGCGGTTGCCATTTATTGAACTGAAATGCCTTTGTTCTTCACCAAGCCACCAGCACCTTCGCCGTTTCCGCCCCACCTCTGGTTTCTCCAGTTTATGGGGAGGAAACCTGTGGCATTGCATAATCTTTTTTTTTATATCTCATCTTTGTAGATGTTGAAAAAGGGATAGTATACAATACTTGGGGTTGCTATTTTGAATTAATTCACATCAATATGTACATTTGACACTAATGTGTGTCCAAACAAGAAGCAAACTAGTCTTCACCTATTGTTTCATCAACAAGACAACACTCCATTGCATCGAATCCTTTCTCTTCCTTAATAGTTAGATGGATAAGCAAGTTAGTACATAAGAAACAAGTTACCTTTTCAAAGTGATTAGGTTTGTAAAATATTTATGTCAATAAGGTGGTTGTGTATGTACGGTCGCTAGGTCAATAGGGTAAGTAGTTAGTACAATAGTTAAGTTAATAAGGCATATAATTAATAGGATAGCTAGATTAATAAGGTAGATGATTAGTACAATAGTTAGATCAATAGGATAACTAGTTATTTGTGTAGTTATGTCAATATGGGATAATAAATAAGGTACCAAGGTTGGTGTAGTATTAATGAGGTAAGAAAGTGAGCAGGGTGGCAGGTCATGGGAAAAAAGGCCAAGAACCAAAAACAAAATAAGAAAAAGAAGTACAGTGGTCAGCAGCAAAAAGAAATGGACTGTGATTGGACCCCATTTGGCGCCGAATGAGAAAACGCAGCCCATCCAGTGGACGTAACGGCCAACTGGTGCATTGGTGGCTGCTGGTTCAGTCTGGCCAACATAAAGGAGTTGCTTACGGTTTGTGGGGGAGACGCTCTTGGTCCAGGTTGAAAATGGTGACCACAGTCTTTCAATTACTTTGTCAGGTTTACATTTAACATTTTCAACTCTCTTGGTCCAGGTTGAAAATGGTGAACACAGGTTTACTCTATGCCGACATAAAGGATTTGTTTACATGAGAAGGCTCGGCATGCACTCATGGATGGGCCCTATTTAAAAGAACCAAAATTGAACCTAAAACTACTTTGGTCGCTCTCAAGCTCTCTTTCAACACACGCTAGCAGAGCACATAACTCGCATTAAACCCTTTCTACACGGTCACTTCATCACTTCGTCGTTAGATTTTCAAGCTCTTTCTAGGCTTAACTCCTGATTTTTTTTTTTCCTTTTCCAAAATTATCAGGAGCAAATTGTCACAGCCCCTGGATTCAAGTTTCTGTGTTTCTAAATTAGAAATTTTCTTTTCGCTTGCTCGTTACGATCGATAGTCTGGTCTGCACAAGCTGTGAGGATATGTTTGGCCGGCTGTAGTCGCACAGCATGCCAAGCGTTCCCAGGAACACTTCCCTTGGTTTTTAGAGATCTCAAAAGGGTTTCGTCCGTTGTGTGATTTTCTTGCTTGCAGCGTCCAGCCCTCTTAGTGCAACGACAACAGCTGCATCCATACTACTCTACAGGTGTGTACGCAACATGGGATCTGCTCAGTCCACTAGCTGCGAAAAATTGTTGGTTTCTTGTGCTCCGAAAAACGGCGATTTTCAGGACAATGGAAACTTGAGTGACATGCGTAACGAGACCATTACTGTACTCGAAATAGGGCATTACAGAGAGCCCTGCAATGATGGACGCAGTATGATCTTGCACGATTTCGTTGGGTTTCGCGTAAGATTCGAAAACCTCATATTCCTGATCAAAGCAGAGAAATTCAAGACTGGAATCTCCGTGACACGACCACCACGCTGGGGCAGAGATGTCGTGCCGAGGTACGTATGCGAGAACCTGGAAGATTGCGGGGAGATCCGGATGGAGGATTTGGTGGCCATTTTGAAAGAGCCGAGTCCTGACTACCATCTCCTGAGCGACAACTGCCGGAGTTATGCCGACGCAACTTTCAAGCAGGTGATCAGAAAGTTTTCAGAGACGCCCTCTCTCAGTCCAGAGAGGAGGAGCTACCTTGCAAGCTTTCTCAATAATGCCCCTCCTCTCATGCCAGATGAGGTATTGCGTTCCGTCGGATCCGCTGCTGGCAAGGCTGTAACTGTGGAAGTTCAACTTTCCCCCTTTATTGGCGTCGCCGCTGCCGGGGCCGCTGTCGTAGCTCATTCTACTTTGGCTACACAGGTTGCTACTTTCTATACAGCTCTACGTTGTGCTGGAATTCCCATTACTCCAGCCGATGTACAAAATGCTGTACAAGGGTATACAGCAGCTCAAGCTCATGGTCCACAGTTACTCCATGCTGTGCACGCCATGAACTCACTAGTTCCAGTGCACCATGTTCCCACTGTTCCCCTGATACTCAACGGTGGTGTACACACGACTTCAGCAACTCAAGCTGTCCATGCTCCACTGATAACCCATTCTGTCCTTCATCTTCTCTTATCGAAGGCCTTTATGATAGCCCCTATTATCGCCAAGGGTGCTGTGTGCGTTGCACCTTTCGCGCCGCCTGTGGCCATGGCCGTTGCAGGCCTTTTCATTGCATATGCTCTGTACCAAGTCGTTGTCTTCGTAAAGGACGGGACCTCGCTGCGACAATCTTTCAAGAAATGGTGGAGGTCACATTTTTCTAGACGTCCCTTAAAACAGGCACAGGGCCTACCATCGATGTAATTCTTTCCTGGAGTGTTATACTCTAGTGTGGGCCCAAGTGCGAACAGAGTCTGTGTGACATGGATTAAGGGCTGAGGTGGTGGCTTTGTGTGTGAACTGTCTACCTCAACTGTGTCAAAGGTGTTCGCTACTTTTTGTCTTTCATCATTCAACAGAGGTGTTGGGTGGTTATGTGCGACGATGCTCAGTTATGATGGGCAAAATACTTGGTATAAGCTCAAGCTTGTTTGTTTGCCGAATTTGTTAAGTGCTTGGATTTGGTAATGGGTTTGCCATGGCTCTATTGATCTCTAATGTTATGAAATATAGTTTGATGTTTTTGAAACTTGTTGTGAAGCGCGTGCATTTCGACTTCTTAAAAGGGGTCCTAATTCAACTAAGCTCTTTTTGTCTAGATCTTTGAAGTTGGCAATATAGATGTGGAGGAAATCATGTGTCTTGTTGAAGAGATAAATGTTCTTGACAAGTGGTTCTTTATTGATTATTCACTTCTTTATTGATCATTCTGCTATGCAAGGAATTTAGGACTGTTTGTCAAAAGGTCTGCTAAAATATTACAATGTAGAGGCACATGGACATGATGAAGCTTGTTTGTGTGATTTCGTATATTAGGATTTGGTATATTTGAGTGTGTTTTGAGTTTCTGTGTGGTGTGAAGAAGCCAGACTTATTATTTCTTGTAAAAGCTTCTATTACATTGTAAGCAAATGTGAGTATTTGGTGGTGTTTTCAGAGTGTTAATCTATCTATTTTGGGTGGGTTTTATGTTGTAACTGTTCATTACCCTATGTTAAGTTGGCAAAATTGGAAATTATGGTTAGAGCATGCAATGTGTTATGGGATTGAAATCTTGTTTGATAGAATTATAATTGAAAACAACGATAGCTCGTGAGAGTGAACTTGGAACAATCTAATCTTTAATTGTGCCTTAGAAATCAAAATTATAAGACATTTAAGTAAAGCTAATAATCTTGTTGATGAGCAAATCAAGTCATTAATTATTTATTATGTTCTCAATGCTTATTGATATGATGAGGATGTGTTATATTTTACTCCCTACTCTTTTGGCATTACATCTAGACTCTTTAAAACCCAATTTCCCTTGACATTTTCGATTTTTGTTGAATTTCTAGTGACAAAAGTATTTCAATTTTCAATATGTCCCACATCTTAAATTCAAAACTTATGAAACAAATTCCATTAAATCTTAAAATTTGATATCTTTCTAGTAATACTAAAGGCACAACCCAATTCCTTTAGAATTTGCAGTTTTTTTTAAATTTTTTAATTTTCAGTGAAAAAATCACTCAATATTCAATAACTTCTACAGTATAATGCAAAACATTATGAAACCAAGCTATTGCACCCCTACCATCAAGAGCGCTCCAATGATATGAGGAGTGTTATGGCCCAATAGTTTCTAGTTGAAAGTGTGAACATAATCTAAAATCCAATTTTTCTTTATATTTTTTTATTTTTGCTGAATTTTCATTGACAAAAATTACTTCAAATTCAAATGTCTTTAATTTAAGAAATTTCAATTTCATGAACAATCCAAATTTTAGCTCTCAAACTTGACCTAATTTGTATACAGTTTTTTTTTTTGGATCCTAGATTGAACATTTTGCTTATATTACAAATTTCCAATCACAAAATACAAAGTTGATTGCAAAGGACCATCAACTTATTGACATATGTTCTTTTGTTAAGATATATAAATAAATAAAAATAAAATTGCAAACCAAAAGTTTTTGAAATACAAAAAACTAATTCATACCTATATGAAATCAAGGTATGAAAAGACACACCAAAAAAAAAAGGTTGAAATAATATATTTTGGGTTGGAATATGGGAGGACAATCCTATAGTCATCCTACCTACATTAGTGAATTCATTGTCACTATTTTCCTTTTTCTCTTAGTATGGCTCTAAAGGGAGAAAATACAAATTATAGAACATGTTTTTTTCCCTATGATCCCACAGCCAAAAAAATAGCTTTTCCATAATTTAACTTAGAGAAAGTGGGCAAAGACCACGAATCTTTATAAATTATAATATGTGAAAACATGAACATATATAAAGTTCCAAAAGAGATTGAATGATTGGAAGGTCACCCTTCCAATCCTTAGGAAAATTCTTCAAGTTACAAAACAACAACTCTTTCATGTTACCTTCCCCATTATGCATCTTGTCTTCCAAGAGTTATCTTTTTCCATAACTTTAAATACCTTCTACTACACCCACCATCATACTCTAGGAGCTCCAAAATGCTATTCCAAGTGAAACTAAGAATAAAAAACATGTAATATAGAAAATAAAAAAAGTTGCAGTATTTATGGAAAGTTGAACTTCCACTCACACATTCAAGTCAAGGCAAAAATAAAGAAATTAAAAGTATACACTCAAGGTCCATGACCTTCATTCTCCATATAATCCTATATAATGAAGTACAACATAGTCCTACCAAACTCTCCCAAAATCTTGGAATTCCATACCTCCTCCTATTCCACTTCAACCATGCTACTTCAAGAATGATCATTCCCTCCTAATTAGTACACATATGGTCCACATCTTTCCCTAGAAAATAAGCATTTATCTTAATCCTTCCCCAAAAATCCCCTAGTTGATTAGGTTAACCACAAACCAATCTTTCATTCACAAGAAATTAACTAACTATAGTAGCTTCATCCTTTCATAAACTAGGAGATGATAGATAGCATCTACCACTAGTAATTAAATAAATACTAAGATACCCACTAAACTGGTTAGGCTAGAAGATATCCACCTTTAATAATTTTGTAAAAAATGTTTTAAATTCTTTGTTGATGATTTGTTTGAAGGTTTGTCCAATTTAAGCCCTACTCAACTTAGCCAATTAATTCATGTTAAAGCTTATGGATTAGGGTTTACACCATCAATGCCTTTTGAGCTTTTTAAGGTGAAAGCATAGTAAAGTATACACAAAAAGTAATGTAAGCAACAAAATAATGGGGTTCCTAAATAAAAGGATTAACAAGTAAATGATTTTATGGGAATAATAAAAATAAAATTGGGTACATTATGTTTTGACTCTTGTTTGCATGGATTTCAAAAGGTAAATTGTTATAATCATGTTTTTAAAACTATTTGCAAGTACTTGAATTTGACTTAAAATTTGTGGTAGTTTGAAAAATAAAGTCCAAGCATTTGAAATTAGGTTAAATGCTTTTGCAAGTATTTTGTGTTTTTTAAAACACTTCAAAATGATGTGACGAACATTTTAATATTTTGTTTTTGGTTAATGAAGTTTGTTTTCATAGCAAAAAATCATCCCTAACCCCTAAAAAATGATGTAATTATTGGGGATACTTTTGGGGTACTTTTTCAAGTCCAAATGATATGACACAAATCACTTTGAAAAGCTAAAAGGTGGCTAAAGATGCCCATGAAAAACATTAAAAGTTTCATTTCTTTGGAAATGTTAGAAGAAGGTTAAAAACTTTTTAAACTATTTTTTTCATGTTTTCAAATAGAAAAGAAGGTGACAAGTATGTACAAAATATCTTGCTTGCACCTTTTAAATCAAGGTTTACACCATCCACACCTCATGTTATTACAACATCTATACCTTCTTCTAATTTTGCAAGTTTGGGATTTTATGGTCTAGACTATAATGATGGATCTAATATTTACTTACAACTACTTGAGTTTTTTCAATCTCCTTAATTTTTTGAAGCAAATGATAATATTATTTGTAGACTTTTACAATCTTACAATTTTCTTGAATGTTGATGATTTTGATTATTTGGAATTCCTAATATTTTGCAAATCTCAATTTCTTGATTTTGATGAAACAAAGTTGGACAATGTTAACAAATGTGGCTAATAAACACATTAAGGCATAAGCTAAAAATGCCTTTGATGAATGGTGCAAGCTCCAAGGTTATGACACAAAGAAAATCTATTGTTGATTTGTCTTAACAAGAAGATTTTGTCATGGGGCTTGTGTACATTGATCCAACTTTTTTATTTTGTTTCTATTTTTTATTTTTTATTTTTTTCTATTCATGTTTTTTGATGATGTGGTTTGGTTGTTTTATGTTGTTCATTAGGTTTAATTCTAATTGGGTTTTATTATAATGCAACATCTAATCATTGATCAAAGGTATTGGCAAGTTGATTCAACAAAGGCAAAATCTACGTGTTATTAATTTGAATTAGATATTTTTTCATAGTTTTATTTAATATTTATATTGATGCAAAATATCATGGAGTCAAGGTTGTCAATGATGAAGCTACACTATGGGCATCTAATGCTAATATTGGGAATTTTATCAAGAAGTTGGAATTTTTTTTATTAAAAAAGAACAAAAGATGTTATCTCTTGACTAATTTGTTAACTTAGTTTAATATGAGGTTTGTGTATTTTTGTGTGAAAATTTTATTTATTAAGAGCTACGTTGAACTACAAAAGGTTGATTTTTATTTTTTATAAATGTTTATTTATCTATTGGGGTGATTTTGGGTTTCACCATGGAGTTTTTTTTAATTGGCATATTGATGTTACATAATGTTCTATTGATCTACATAGACCCATTATTGATTGCCCTATGTAAGATGTCATTTCCATTTTCAAAAAAATTGCCCACATGATAGCTTACTACCCAACTTGAAAAACCAAGTCCTCACCCTCTTTTCCTACACCCCAAACCTATATGGAGAAAAAGTGATGAAGTATAGTTTACTACTTCTTTATTGGTCACAACTAGCTTTAGTTAATTTTTGATACCTTAACATTTGATTTTCCTTCTTTAAGAAAAAGTCCTATTAAAAAGAATAGAAGAGGGTGGGGATTACACAAATGGAGGAAGCTCTTGTTTGACAAGAGCACATTATGGAGGTGATAAGTCATTGAAATTCAATTTCATATGAAACATCCAATTTTCCATTTTTATTATTATTCCTTCCTTTTGTTTTGGATTTGAGTTTATGTTTTCTTTTGGGTTTCCTTATCTTTGTTTTTTTTTAGTTCAAGTGTTTTCATTTGTTTTTAAACTTTTGTGTTGCATTTTTTTGTTTGCAAGGACAATCAAATCAACAAACACTTGCGAAACAAAGCTTCGTAATGTATCAATAATAGTGAATTGAAGATCACTTATCTCCTTTATCATGATGAAGCTTTCAATAAGGAAAAGGAAGCATTTGAGGAGACAAAGGCAAGTTTTATTTTTTAATTCTTGACTTTTGGTCTTCATGTTTTTGTTTTTTTTCCAACTATTGGATTTTAATTGTTTTTTTGCCATGCAAGACATTGATGTTGAAGACAATGATGTGATTTGACTTTTGTTGATTCAATTTTTCTTGGCCATAAGAAATTAGTTTCTAGTGTTGATCCATTGTTTTTATTCATGCAAGAATGAGCAAATATTTTCTTTAGTTCTTTTTTTTTAGTTTTTTTTTAAGAGGTTTTTGTTGAAGATCTTGATATGGCGCCTTCTAATGCAATTGTTCCTACCAATAATAGCTTAAGAATTATTGATGTTGTCATTAAATTTCTTGCCTTAAAGTTGAAAGTTTTTATTATTGTTGGTGTTGTTTTCATGTTGAAAGTTTGTGTTATTGCAGGTCTTGTTTCAACATCAAGAGTTTTTACTATTAATGATGTTGACTAAAAGGAAGTCATGCTTTAGGTTGAAAAATCAATTACATGCAATATTGATGATGACCTTTGGAATCAAATGTTTGATTATAAGCTTCCTAAACACAAATGCAATTAGAAGCAATTCATCGGTCTTTGACATTAACATGACTTCTAGCCATGCTTTAACCATCTATAAAACTACTAAATAACCATTAATTTTTTAGTTGATTTCAAGTCCAATCCAAAATTCAAATATCTTGGTTTGGCAACAAATGCAATATACAAGGCAATTTATTTTTTGGGTCTTTTGATATGTTCTTTTGTTTTGAGTCATTAACTTGACTTGGAGCCTCTGATTCACATCATGATATCTTCACAAGTTTGTAAATTCATAGTTTAATGACTTGAATTGGAGTTGCAATCCATTCAAGATTTATTAAATTCATAGTTTGATCCATTTTGAGATTCAAGGATTTGGAATGGTTTGTTACATTCATAGATTCATAGTTTGTTATACCCTTACAAATTTGTAGATTCATAGTTTGATATAATTCAAAGATTTAGAATTTGATTCATGATACATTCTTAGATTTTTTTTATTTAGTTTGAAATTTGAGTTCGGAAGGACATTTCTCATTCTATCAATGTTTTTAGTAAAATAAAATGCCATTTATTAAAAAAATTGAATGTCAAATTTTGTGTAAGTATAAGGTTAAGGATTTTCTCTTACCATATTTTGATTGTTTAAGTCAAAGAACTAGAAAGAAAAGGAAACTAGTGTAAAAGTTTTTTTTATAAAAAATAGAGAAAAAAGGATAAAAGATGAAAATGAAAATTGTCCCTTTTGAAATCCACAATTTAGCCCAATTGACAAGTTGTAATGGGCCTTCTAAATTTCAAAAGTTATAGTGCAAAAGTCAACATGGGGAGGGTCCGAAAAACACACTATGAAAAATCAATTGGTTTTTTATGTGGAATTGGAAGGCATGTTAAGGTGCAAAGTATTTTTTCCTCTACCATTCAGGGCCAAACATTCTATTTTTTGAATCACCCACCTTTTTAAACATTAAAAAAAATCATTTGTTATTCAACAAGTATCATGTGAAAAAAAATTCTTGGTAAAGACCAATGTAGGCCAATTCCTAGATTCTAAGAATTCTAGTTCCTCAAAATTTCAAGGAACCAATTTTGGTTAAGTTTTGGTTTTTTTTTAAGAATTGAGGTTTGGTTCTAGTTTCCATTATTTATTTTTGGGTGATGTTGATTTTGGCTCTAGAACTAACTTTCAATTTTCATCAATTCCAAAACCACTGATTTTGGTTAAGCCTAGTTTCTTGTCCCGTTAACAAAATAACTCAAGAATTTGCAAATATGAAATTTAATTCAAATTGAACCAATTTTGGGTCTTAGTCTCAATATGTGAAACAACCTAAAAACTTGGAAAAAGTCACATGAGGCAAAAATCAAAAGATTTATTCCAAAAGATTTTCTTTTACAAAGGTTTGAAAACATCAAACCTTTTTCATACCTAGCTTATTTTAAAACTTTACTAGATCTTATTTTTAAACTAACATATTTTAAAAATCTAATCTATTTCCAATATTTATAAGGGATCAATTTTTTTCCCTATTTGGTTGTATGTTTAAGATTTCAAACAATGGTTATACCACCTTGAAAAATGGCCTTCTTCCACTTTAATTTTACTACAAGTAATAAACCTAATTTTTCCATGTGTTTCCCTTCACCCTAATATATATAAACAACCCCAAATGTGTTGTAATAATATTTCAAGTCAACTCTCCCATATCCACCCCAATCTTACCTCCAAAACAACCTTTAATTGACTCTTATTGCCCACTTCCAAAAAAACCCTAAAAGCCTCCCAACTCCACCCAATGCCACCCCCAATGCAGTCCCAATTCATCCTCAATGCATGCCCAAGCAAAAATTAAAAGGCCATACAATAACCTTACTATATCCAAGAGATGTAACAAAAGGGTGACCTAAATAGAAAGCCTAGCAAATAATTTGGTTAGA
>Ga0209208_10009789_pt1 | contig 12553 bp, 9 predicted proteins | sample S1TSphfallax_3_FD_187694 | JGI IMG/M metagenome (GOLD analysis project Ga0209208, IMG submission 187694) | Host-associated microbial communities from peat moss isolated from Minnesota, USA - S1T2_Fd - Sphagnum fallax MG (SPAdes) (version 2) | ecosystem: Host-associated > Plants > Peat moss >...
TAATCCCCATATCCTAATGACAACAATATTGATTGTAAATTTTAACACTTAAATAAGATGGACTTTTAGGGAGGAATCATCCACTGAAATTGGTCCCCTGATTCATGCATTCACCCATGTAATCATAGTAATAAATGCCATTCCATGACTTTTACAAGTATGGTCATGTGAAACATATGATTATATGATTGGGCATATGACTATACACATGATGAGCATAAGATTATAAATATGACATATGGCTTCTACCTAGCTACCTAATTACTTAGCCTAGCTATTTAGCATAACTTAAACTATTTAATGTTGAACTACCACCTTACCCTACCTTAGCTAAACTTTTAGTTTGGATTAGCTTTAGGCTAAGTTAACCTCTTAAGCATGTATATATCACTTTTTCAAGAGGTTCAAGTTAACTAATTTGTTATTTTTGATTAATGGACATATACATTTTAATTAAAAGTTAAGGTTTTGAATGACATGTACATGTGATTTTTTGACTATAATAGTTTATAATCAAATCATATGTGCATAAACCATGTATAAATCATGTATGTTCTTCAATTGAATCGAACAATCAATCAAAATTGTCACTTAGGTTTAGTTATTATGTTTATTGATGCGAAATAAATGTTTAAAATAAAAAACTTGAAAAATGTTGAACATTTTTTATGTTGTAGTCCATTGGTAAAGACTTGGTATATCATTGTGAAGGTTTTAGGTTTAATAATATGTACCCATTTACATTGGCAATTGATTGTTAAGGGGGTAGGATGATTACATAGTTTGGATGAACAAGGCATTTAGGACAAGGACTATTCATGGAACATTGTTGATTTGAATTTTGAATTATTGTTGGTTTTGAATCATGATGATGTGATTTGGGACTGTCCAAAGAGGGAAGACATTGAAAACATGAATGGGTTTTTAGACACAGTTTGGGTAAGTAAAAATAGTTGTAGGTATTTTGTAATAGAAAACCACATATTTTGTTTTAAATAGACCACAAATTGCAACCTATGTGCATGCCTAAAAGTTAGGGTAGGTCAGTTAGACTAAAATAGTTTGGTGAGGTGTGCTTAGGTTAGGTAACCTAGGCTAACACCTACCTACTTACCTGCTTACTTATTAATTTTGAATATTAATAATTAAAAAATGATTTTAATTAAGTATAAATTTGACCTAGTCAAATGGTCCATTGTTTACCAATCAAATATTCAATCATTTTATTAGTAAAAATGACATGGTCCAAATTGATTGCTTAGTCATGTTCGCAAGTCCAAATTAACTTGTTCAAATTGATAGGGTGATATATTTTATGCTTGTCATTATGGGTATTTTAAAACTAGAAAACCCCAATGAAAAAACCATGAATTATAGTAACTATGTTTCATGTATAAAGACTTGAACCCTTGACTTTCATGATAAGAAATTAAGTTTTTAATTGATACGTTGCACATTCATAAAATATTAAAATTTGGTCAACCTATTCATATGAATATGTGTTTATTTCACATCAACATTACTAATTATGTAAGAAAGTAGGTAATAAATAGTTAGATAATAAATAGGATGTAGGTAGGTAGATAGGAAAGAATTTGTAAATACTTACATTGACCAATGCCTAGCCTAAACTTTAACTTAATTAATTAACTTACATAACCAATTTAGTTACTTACTTAACTTAGTTTAGTTTAGCTTAGGTAGGTACACTAGGTTATTTACATATGTTAAATTAAGTATGTATGCTAGGTTAAGCTAAGTAGGCTACCTAGCCTAACCTATTGTTTACGTAGTCTAGTTTAAGCCTAGCCTAGTTTGCTTGATTATTTATGTAGTTAATGTAAATTTCCAAAATTGAAATTGGTCAAAGTCTAATGGGGAGGGAAAGGGGACTATATATCTTGTACTCATGTTATAACTTTAGTCATAAATTTGAAACAAATTGCCAAAACTAGAATCGCATGTTTAGAAATTTGAAACAAAATTGTGACACAAGGTTCTTCAAAAAAAGGAAGAACTAGCTAGCATTAGTTTGAACCTTAATGCCATCTATTAATTTCATTCACAACCCATTTTTTCTAGCTTGCTATAATTTTTTGGTCTTGAATTGAAGGCAAAGGTCACAACATCATACATCTATTCCTTAAAAGTGAGAGGGATCTCACATTGATTTTACACATCCTTGTAGGTGTAAGATTCCTCTCATTCTTAAGCTAAAATCAAACCACAATAATAAAGGGAATAAAACTACCTCTAACTTTAACCCATTCACACAAAATGAATAAAATAACTCAAAAAATGAGTTGACAAATTATGTGCCATTGGGGTTAAAGGGGGTTTAGATGTGTTGGTATACCTTGTTTCTAGGAATACATATTTACAAATTTCTTAGATTCAATTTCAAATTAAGGTGGAATAAGGAGGTTAGTTTGCCCTCTTGGCTTCAAAGATCAAGAAACCCCTCCATGTTCTAATTAAGAAGTTTTATTTTGTTGTTTTTTTGGTCATTGTTTTGTTTCTCAATTTTCTTGACTATTCCAAGTGCCATAAAAAAGAAGATGAGATCACTTTGGGAATTAAGCTTGAAATCATGCAACTTGAATTTTTTTGAAGTCATGCAAGTCTTGAAGACTATGTAGGTCTCTTGCATGACAAAGCTCTCTTAGAAAAAAAAAATTATCTTTCAACTAACCCAATGTGTTTATAATATGTGAGCATGAATATGAATCAAACTTTTCAAGCATTCAAGTTGACATTTCAATTGAATCTTTGCATGATTTCATGGTTTTTGTTAACTTTTTTCTAGATTGTTCCAAGTAGATTTGGTATCACAAATGGTATATGAAAATGGTTTGGATATTGTTGAAAAGGCATATCGGTGTTACAATACAAGACAAGCTTCTTATGTGTTGACATATATTTGAGATCATTTGAGTTGAATTGTAACTATAATTACATTATTTGTGTAGTCTTTGGAACTCGGAAACATATCACCATGTCAATTCAAAATATAATGACAAGAGGAAAAATTAAAGCTATTGAATATCAAATTGGTTGTATCAAACATGGTTGAAATGGCCACTCTAACAAGAATCATGGTTGCATCTTGTCATGGTATTCATTGAGTTTGGGCTAATTTTTGGATTTTGAGTTCAAGATTTTGAAACCCAAAATATGCACATGTTTGAATTGTACCACATTCATGATTCTTTGGAGAGACAATAAAAAGATTTGGAGTTAAGGCTTGAATGACAACATGAATATTTGGATTGTTGATTTCATTAAATGCATCTACACTGTCTAATTTTTTTACGTTAGGTTTTGAACAACTCAATGCAAGGTTGATCCCATTGGGTGGTTGCAAGATAAAGTGGATCATTTTTTGCATCACAATGTAAGTTTTTGCTAAATATTGTGCATTTACATGCTATTACCATGCCTTAAAATCAACAATATTATGTTAAATTTGTGGCTAAATTTGGATTTTCAACTTGAATAAAAAAACACACATTTAAAAAAAAAGAACCATGCATATACCAAATATATAGTGATTGACTTTTGAAGTTAAAAAATATGGATTAATTTTTTGTTTGGGCCTTTACATACATGAATTTTAACATACAATATATTATTAAAAAAACATAAATGAAAAAAATTTACTAGAAAAAAAGAAGAAAAAAAAGGTTATGAACTTTTGGATGGTTTGAAATGGGTCATATTTTCAAAAGTTCACATCAAAATCATTTTTGAATAGATGTTTTTTTCCTTTGAACATGTTTTTTATTTTTTTATTTTTTAAATACAGAATCTTTTAGTTCATTAATCAAAAAATAATTTCCATTTAACATTGATTTTTAAAAAAATTATCATTTTAATGTTAAAATATCAGCTATTTAAAATATTTTATTCTTGAAAAATGAGTCATCCCTAACTTGCAATTATGCTATTATGATATTTTTATACATCCTTTTGTGTGAATAAGATAAAGGTTAATTTATTTTTAAAATTTAATCATTTTAATCTTGAAACCAAGAAAAAGTTAAGTGGAACAAAAATTATCGTTATTATCCTTTAGAGTGTCTCCAACTTATTAGGGCTAAGAGTCCTCCCATTCTTAAATTCCCATTTCATTTGCTTGAGAGTCCTCGTCCCATGGTATTTAAAAATTAATGATTAAATGCAGATGAACTTGCGATCCAAGTTCATTTTAGAAATGGTGTTGTGAACCTAAGGAATCTTTAAAATGAAAAAGGATGAAATGTACATTTGAGATCTCACTTCACAACATAAAGAAAAAGTTTTAGAATATCCTCGAATTTGTTGGACCCCACTTCAAATAGATCAGCTTCACAAAATTCATGAGAACAACATTAAAACAAAATGTTGTTATTGGTTGGGTTAGAGACTATTTCAATATATTAAAAAGAATAAGTTTGGGTGGAATTTTGAATGCATCTCTTCATATTTGTTAACCCTATATAAAATTAAAGGGAAATAAGGACAACTCTACTAATTTTTCCTATTGATTGTTGTCAAGGTCCTTCAACAAGCTGAAGTGGGCACAACTGAAGATGGGCTCTTTAGTTACAGCAACCACACACAAGTTTGACAGCTATGAAAACATCGTTAAGCTCACCGTGGTAGAGATGCAGCAAGCCTTGGCGGAACGTGGGGTGATGGTTGCCAAGCCCGACAAAACTATGTTGAGATCACTGCTGGTCAAGAATGTTTGTGGCGAGTTCCGACTTGCTGACGATAGAGTATTTGCACAACAAGTATAGACAGAGCTGCTAGGGGAAGTCGCAAACCAACTTGCGCAAGTGAAGGAATACATGGGTAGCTTGAAAGATGCCCCCCCATCCCCCCAACAGCCCCAACTTGAAGAGAAGCTACAACAGCTCAAGGGGCTGTGTGAGGAGTTGAAGGGCAGCCACGAAGGTTTCAAGACTGTTGAAAGGAGGTTATCCCATCAAGCCGATGCTACACAAAGGAAACAACGCGCATTCAACGCAGTTCTGAGGAACTTCGCGAGAAAGGAGGGCGAGAGCCCTGAGGACTTGTAGCAGCGGGCAGTCAAGGAGCTCAGCTCACAGCTAGGCGTGCCAGTGGAACTGGCCGGTGCACACCGCTTGCTCGCGAAGACCCTCCCCTATAACTACGTCGCTGCCGTTGCCCCCCGACCAGCCTTGCTGCTGCTGAAGTTGAAGATCGCTGAGGCCCGTAGCGCGATCTTCAGGGCCAGGGCTAAACTGGCTGAAACGGCTTACGGCCTCGACGAGGACCTCACCTCGTTGCAGCAGCAGTAGTGCAAGGCGCTGTAGCCCCAGTTCCTGGAGGTGCGCAAGGTTGGCAAGCGGCCGCGGTGGAAGGGCGGCGTGCTCTTCGTGGATGGCTGCCTAGTGAGACCCTCCACATAGGGGGGCGGGGGCTAGAAAGTTGTCAATTTCTGCTATTGGAATATCCATGGGGGAGCGTGCACAAAACTCCTCACCTCCCCAACCTTACAAGAATTACTCTCAAGGGTGGATATTTTAGCATTGACAGAGACACACCATTTTCCTGACCAACAGCTTCCTGTCATACTTAGATACCAACATTTTGTGGTGGCAAGACCCTGCAAGGTCGGTGGACAAGTAAGGAAGCACAACGGTGGTATTCTCATATATGTCTCTGAGTTGTGCAGCAGTGCAGTTTCTGTATGGAAGGCTACTGAGGATGGTACTAGGTTTTGGCTGAAGTTTATAGACTTGGGGAACTCTAAGCCATTGTTTCTTTGCATCACATACGTACCTCCACAGAATTCGCCATATGCAGACAAAGCTTTGTATGACCGTATTGCTCAAGAAATTGCCGAGGCTGAAAGTACACCAAGTTTTGTTATTTTGGTTGGGGATTTCAATGCTCGCACTTGTGAAGAGGTAGATTCGGTGGACTGCACACTGTTGTGTAATGTTCTGCAGATCCCAGAGCTCCAAGACACTCGCTCGCCGTCGCAACTCTGGCAAAACCGGGATGTGGCAGCACCAAGCGGGTGGTACAAGGAGTTGCTGGGGCTATGCGGTGCCACTGGCTATCGCATCCTCAACGGACAAGTAGTAGGAGTCCTGACAGGGGAGTACACATGCCTTGCAAACCATGGCCACAGCACAGTAAATTACATGATAGCCTCCCCAGAAATGTTTGAGGCTGCACAACACCTAGAAGTATTGACTGATCTCGCATATTGTGGAAGCAAGCAATTTGAGTTTGACCACCGTCCACTTGCCCTCCGTTTTGTCGTGCAGTTTAGTACCTCCGCTTCTGCATTTGACAACAACACTCCTTCGCCCATGATACGCTTCAAGTACAATCCCGCCTTTGCTGATGAATATTGCACACAGCTGCAACATAGTCTGTCCATTGACACTGACGTCCTGCACTTGCAAGACATGCTTGCAACCAACCTTGTTGAGTTTTTCCATAACCATATTTGCAATGTCGCTAATAATGTCTTTGGGCAGAAGCAACCCCCATTAGCCCACCGCCATTGTCATAAACCATGGTTTGACATAGAGTGTAGAGTGGAAAAGAGGCATGTCATGACTTTCCTGAAAGATAATCCCGAATCCGAGTTTGCTCGAACCCTTCAGAGGAATCTGAAGCAGTTGTTCAAGTGTAAGAAAAGAAGTTATGAAAAGTTGAGGGGGATGCATTTGTGCAAGATGGCCAAAGCTGACCTCGCAGGATTTTGGAGGCGATATCGTGCGCAGAAAGAAGTCGCGCACGACATCAGGAGGGAGGCACTCCGGCAGGGCTTTGCCGCGCTGCTGGGGCCGCCTTCCTCACCACCTGATCCGGTCGTTCTCGCCCCTGCCAGTGACGTGGATGGCTGCACTTTGAGTCAAGACATTCAACTGTGTGAAATTGCTGATGCCATAAAAAGGCTGAAGTGGGGAAAAGTAGCGGGGCTAGATGGAGTGAAAGCTGAATTTGTGATCGATGGGTGTGACGCACTGCTACGCATTTTACAGACCTTGTTTAACAAGCTATTAAGCGAGGGGTTTTGTAGCTCTCTTGTTGTGGGAGTAATCCATGCATTGTTCAAGAGTGGGGATGCCTCATCTGTTGACAACTACAGAGGAATAACTGTTGGCCCCGTGATAACTAAACTCTTTGCTATGGTACTTGAGAGTAGGCTTAGCTCTTGGGCTGAATGTAAGGGAATACGAGCACGTGGCCAAGCGGGGTTCAGACAAGATTATTGCACTATGGATAACCTATTTGTGCTACAAACGTTGATTGACTCTTAAATGCGTTGGCCTGGAAAAAAGCTATACACATGCTTTGTTGATTTCAAGAAAGCGTTTGATACCGTGCCTCGCGAGAAGCTATGGCGGGTGTTGGAGGGCATTGGTGTGGGCAGGCGCTTCCTCGCATGCCTGCAGTCCAGGACCAGGCATGCGTATCGCACCCTACGGAAGGCCTCTCCAGCACATTCCCATGCACAATCGGCGTGAAGCAAGGCTGCCCGCTGAGCCCACTGTTGTTCGGACTGTACATACATGCCTTGGAGTCGCGCATCACTGCGCTAGCCGATGACAACGGTCCCGACATCGCAGGCACTGCTGTGAAACTATTGCTTTATGCCGATGATCTAGTCTTAATGTCCAAGTCACTGCGGGGATTCCAAAAGCAGCTTGATGAGCTCAGCGCTTTTTGCAAGGAACGGGACTTGACTGTGAACATGAAAAAGACCAAGGTTGTTGTCTTTGGGAGCAGAGTGAACTCCTCCCCATTGCACTATGATGGATCACCTGTTGAGGAGGTTGCATCCTTCTGTTATCAAGGAATTGAGTTGCACCGAAGCGGGTCATTGAAGACCGCTGTCGAACATTTGGCGATAGTCGGGCAAAGAGCGATATTTGCTTTGAGACAACGTTGCGCTGACCTAAAAATAAACGACCCAGCCATTGTGTGCCAGTTATTTGATGCACTAGTCAAGCCAGTTTTGAGCTATGGTTGTGAGCTGTGGGTTGATGAGCCGGCCACTAAGTCCTTAGAGGCCATCCACAGAAGCTTCTTGAAAAGCCTCTTAGGTGTGAATGACACCACTCCCACTCGAATAGTTCTAGCAGAATTTGGTAGGTTCCCACTGATCCTATTTTGGCGTCAGCAAGCATTGAAATATAAAGCCAGGATGTCCACCTCGCTACCATCCCGTTTGATGAGTTTAGCATACAGTGTTCAGCAAGCTCTATCAAGTAGACAAAAGTGCTGGCTTCATAAGTTGCAAAACTGGGATTTAGAAGGGGATACTCAGCCCTCTTCCCAAGTGTTGCAACCCCACTTTGGCCAAGTGTGGGGGTGAAGCCCAACACTTCCAAAGTTGGGGACTTGGAGTCCTCTAGGACTCCCGAATGTTTAGAGTTCGACAGAAAGGCCCAAAACACCTCGCATTGAACTGTTCTTGCTGTCATTAGAAAGGTCTTGAAGCGTAGATATCGAAAATGGCATCACATTGGTCATTTGGACATTTGCAGCCCAAGTTATGGGCAAAAGAAGGGTCGGGAGTCAAAAGTCAAACTGGCAGTTTGACTCCTGACCACTAAAAGTCGGGAATCGACCTCTTCCCAACCTCCGAATTGAGAGTGCGAGATGTCATTGGAAAGATCTCGATGAGGAATACAACTTTGGTTTAGACCTTGTTGCAATCAGACTTGGCAGTCGGGAGTTATGAGCGCCCAAAGTCCTGGGACTCCAACCGGGACAATTTCGGGACAGTTTTGGGAGTCCAACTTGGGAGTCCTGGGAAAAAGAGCCATTTGGATGTAGCCTCAACGGAGCGTTGCAGGGTGAACCCCTTACGGGGAGGGAGGCAATAGCCCCTTCAGTCATTAGAGAAATTAAGAAAGTACAAGGGGGGGAGCAAGCGCCACGAAATGGCAGCCTCGCCCTCCCCAAAAATGTGGCCGTGAAGCCATTCGGCCTTAAAGGCTTGCTCAATGTCTAATTGCTTATCCTGACTCCTATCCTGGCTAGAAGATCTAATGGCCTTCCAGGTGGCCATGCCCACCTTGGCCGTGGCCTCCCAGGATTGGAGTAAGACTCTCTTGAGGGAGTATTGTCCGTCGAAATGCTCCGACATCTTTCGGACCAAAGGTAGTAGAGAAGGAAGGTTCTGAGGATGTCGAGCGGTTGTCGTCTATAGGAGAAGACGCCGGTGTGGTAACGTAGGAGGTCCGGGGGGTCGTCCTCCTCTTCGAAGACAACTTCCCCCAGAAGGATGAAAGGCCAGGTGATGGAGAGGCGGTTGGGCGCCTCCCACTCATCCCAAGTGCAACGGAAGGCCTTCCACGCCTTCTGGGCGGGCCTGCAATCCATGAGGCAATGTTGGGCAGATTCAGGGAGGTCCTGGTCGCAACCTTTGCAGGTGGCTTGGAGCCCCATGGTTTGGAGCCACGTGCCCACCGGGAGCCCTTTGTTGAGGGTCAGCCAGATGAGGGCTCCCACTTTGCGTGGGCGGGCGTTGTGCCAGATCCTAGCAACAATCTGGGCGGTCGTGGAGTTTCGGAGGCTCAGTCTTTGGATGAATTCGATAATCCCGAGGGGTCGGTGTGGTTTTCTTGCATTCTAGTAGCCCCTTTTGGAGGAGTAACCGAAGAAAGGAGCGTCCCCCATGTTGTGCGTTTGTTGCCAGTGCCAATTTCTCGGGTCCCATTGAAGGTCGGAGATAAATCCGAATCTGAGGATCTAGTAGAGAAGGGGTTTCTTACCTGGGATGGGGAGGTCCTTGGCCAGTCTGAAAGTTGTACGATGGTTGTCCTGAGCAAGTACCTTGACAGGTTCGTACCCCTCCAGGGGGATGGTGATGGTGTGGGAGTCGGTGGCTTGGATGTGACCCGTGTGGGAAATTCTCCTGAATTCTGACACGTTGGCGGTGCTTTGGTTGGTCCCCACGACCTGGTAGACCCATTCCGGCAGGCCGGTTTGTCCGGCTTCCTTCTTGCTGATCCATTCTCCTGCTGAGGGGACGTTGTTGGAGGTAGCTGGGTCCCATGGTATGTTGGCAATTATGAGATCTCTATTCCGCTTGTTGATTAGGTGGAAACTTACCCCTAGGGCGAAGAGGCCTTTCCACTCCTTTTCTTCAGAGTCCCAGAAGTCTCTGACTCTTGAGCATCTGGCGTTCGCAAGGGAGTTCCCTTTGCTCTTGCCGTTGAGGCCCAGGGACTTGCCTTCTTGATTCACAATAAGAGGGTTCCCAAAGACAGGTTGTCTGAGGGTCTCAATTGAGTTGGTCGGTTTTAATTTGCAGAACCCCGGTCTCACACTCATCCAAGCGTGGAGAATGCTCTTCCACAAGGAGGTGGGAGGTCTTTTGAGTTTTGTGGCAGCAAACATCCAGTTGATGTCCTACGTGGAGGGACTTAGTCCGTGGACCGGGAGCCTTACTTGATTGGCCCTGTGCCTCAAAAGCTCTTTCCACGGCTCTCCACCTGGCGCCAGGCCCCTGATAAAGAGTTTTGTTAAGAGAGCTTCGGATTGGACCTTCGGGTCGATGATTCCCAGTCCTCCCTGGGCGGTGGGGAGGACCAAGGTTTCCCACTTGACTTTTGCCCTGGCGTTGGAAGCTTTCCCGCTCCAGATAAAGTTCCTCACGATCCTCCGAATCTGGCTACACATGGCCGGGTTTGGGTTCCAAGCCGCCGCCATGTACCACATGGAGGCAAGAAGCACTTGATTTGCTACGAGGATTCTCCCTGCCAGGGAGAGTCGGTAGGTGCTCCAATTAATTAGTTTACCTTTGAGAGCCGTGACCATTTTGCTGAAGTTGGCTTCGAAGGGGAGGTGGAATCCGACTTGGATTCCCAGATACCTCACTCCTTTACCTTCTGGGACCCACTGAAGGCCCACTTCCTGGCCCCACTCCCAAGCTTTTTCCCTTTTGTTGGCCCAAATCGCGGCTGTTTTATTCCAATTGACTTTCGCTTCGGAAGCTTTGCAAAATATGTCTAGGACCCTCTGAGTTCTTTCCATATTTTCGCGCGTTCCTTGGAGGTAGAGCGCCGTGTCATCAACGAAAGTTTGGTCCCTAATCTTCCTTCCTCCCGGGAAGGTCAGGCCTTCCACACCAAAGCGGGGGTCGTCCAACATATGCCCTAGGACGTCCGTTGCCAGGATGAAGAGATATGGCGAGAGGGGGCAGCCTTGTCTCACCAATCTGGCGAGAGGGAAGGCGCTCCCCTCTACCCCATTCAACTTGATGGTCGACGAGGCCGAGGTGTAAAGGGAGCTCACCCAGCGGATCCATTTCGGGCAGAAGCCGAGCTTTGCTAGAGCCTCAAAGAGGAAACTCCATTCGATTCTATCAAAAGCCTTTTCGAAGTCGAGAAGCAAGAGGACAAGGTCCTGATTGCTTTCTTTAGCCCACTCTTGGGCTTCTTGCGCCAGAAAGGTGTTGTCGAGAATGCTCCGGCCCTCGACAAAATCCGTCTGACTAGGTCTGATCACGTTCGGGAGGTGGTCTTGTAGTCTCCTGGCCAATGTTTTGGCCAGGATCTTGTAAAGACTCCCCAAAAGCGTGATCGGCCTCCAGTTCCCTATCTTGGCGTGGTCTCCCGATTTGGGGATTAGCGTAATGAGACCTTTGTTGGTCCATTTTGACGTCTCCCCCCTTCTGAGCATTGCCGAGAATGCTTGAAGCAGGGTCGGGGAGATCTCTTCTGTTAGCTCCTGAAAAAATTCTGTTGGGATGCCATCGCATCCCGGCGCTTTGTCCTTTGGCATTGCCGCGATGGCCTCCTTGATTTCCTTCAGTGTGAGCTCTTTTGTTAGCTCGTCATTTGCCACGTTGGAAACCCGAGCCAGAGTGCTATCCCAGCATACTTTCCGGGCTTCTGATGTGCCTGGCGCGCTGGCCTCTAAGGTGTACAAGCTCACGTAGAAAGATCGGACATAGTGGGCCAAGTCCTCCTGGCCCGTGATGTCCCCCCCCTCGGTTTTGAGCTCTTTGAGAGGCGTACGTTTCCTCCCGATTCGGTGAAAATCGAAGAAGCGTTTTGAACACGTGTCCCCGTATCTGAACCAGGAGGCCGAGCTGAGCTGGTGGTTCCTTGCGACCCTTTCTTGAAGCGAGTCAGCCAGGTGGCCTTGTGCCACCGAGAGGATTTCCCTGGTTGGCTCGTCTTCGGGGTTTCTTTGCAGTTGAACCTCCGCCAGCCTAATTTTTTGTTGGAGGTTTCTGACTCTGGCCCCCTTTGCCTTCTTTTTTTCCCGCGCGATTTTGATGTTGCATTGGAGCACCCTTCTTGAGGCCGCTTCCAGCCAGGCTGGCCATTCCACGTCCTGACTAGGCGTGGGTTGGGTACCTGTCCACGTGTCGAGGAGGGCTGACTTGCTCTCTTCCTCTTTCAGGAGGGCTATGTCGAAATAGGTGGCAGGTGTGGGCGGGGCGGAGGTGCGTCCCCAGATGGTCATCACGAGGGGCGAGTGGTCGGAGATCCTTTGGATTGAGGGGGCGGCTTCTATTCTCCCCCCCTGGCATCCAGCTCTTGAGAGACAAGGAATTTGTCTA
>Ga0209208_10009790_pt1 | contig 12553 bp, 9 predicted proteins | sample S1TSphfallax_3_FD_187694 | JGI IMG/M metagenome (GOLD analysis project Ga0209208, IMG submission 187694) | Host-associated microbial communities from peat moss isolated from Minnesota, USA - S1T2_Fd - Sphagnum fallax MG (SPAdes) (version 2) | ecosystem: Host-associated > Plants > Peat moss >...
ACCTGCACACAGTTGAAGAGCTTAGCTTGCGGGTTCTCACTCTCCACTGCATACATTGTTGGATAAAACACCTTATACCTGCCCCACACACAAACCAATCCCCTATGATGATGAGGATGACACAGGTTGTCAATACGCTACAACATTATGTTAAATAGTCTTGGACGTTCTTGATTATCACTGTGTGCTGTAACAGTATCCAAGATTAGCAGCTGTTTTGGGACTGGTTTATGTTGTAACACGCTACTTCTACTTCAAGGGCTACTCAACTGGTGATCCTGACAAAAGGCTTGCAAGTGGAGGGTAATTATCTTACCATTTTTACTTAAGAGTTCCCAGTCCGTCTTTCTAGCAAAAGTGGATGATAAACATGCAATTAAGAGTCAGAACATAGAATTCAACTCTTTGGAGATTGTTCATTGCAGTCATTGGATTCTTGTACTTGATTTTATGGAGTTGTTTTCTATTTTCAGCAGTGGCTTGTAACAAGTGTTCTTTCTGGGTCTGCACTTGGAGTTCAGCTTTCATAATGGTTGTTAAGAAGAGTAGATTGCTGATTTGAGGTGATTTCAAACAGGGTATTTCACTATGTCGGGATCATTGGTCTGCTGTTCTGCACAATAGGTTTCACCCTTCATCAGTTGTTTCCAACTCTTGTCTAAAGATTTTGAATATCACATTCTTTGAGATGGTGAGCAAGTGTGGAGAAGCTCAGGATTTGTGTTTACTTTCGCACAATATGTGCTGAAGCTGCAGAGCTGCTCAGAACCATCAGAAGAAGATTCAATTAGGTGGTACTTCACATTGAGTGAATTATTTCCAGATGAACACTTTACAGGAAAGGACATAGTCTAGGATTTCAATAGTATTGTTTACTATATCAGCATAATATTGAAGTTTACCCCTGGTGAACTCAAGGATTACTTTAGTTGTTTTTCTGTGTTATGTGAATCCTCCTGTGATTTAGTTGATACTACTTGTATTTCCAAGGCCATGATTTCTCCACTACAGGTGTATCCTGTTTGTGGGTCTCCTTTATCTTCAAACTTTGTGACAACAGTCTGCAGACTTTCTGTTTGTGTGCACTGCAAACTTCTAAACCATGTCCATATTCTAAATCACAGATCATTCTGAAACTGTATGATGTTTTGTATGTAAGACACAGCAAGAAGTCTGTAGAACAAACATGCCTCCAGATGGTTGACAGAAGCCAAACCATTTGTGATGAGCTAAACCCTGGGTGGCTGCAAAGCAAAATATGCCAATGATATTGTCCTATCAGATTAGCTGTGCCAGCCAGTCTCCTTGCTAGGATTGATGTGCTGCATATATATCTTTAAGCACAATATTTGAGTCAGAGCAAAACCTAATAACATCTGATAAGCCACAAAAGCACCCTCATGAACTGGAGTTCTTGCAAGTGATCAGAAAAAGTGTGTGTAGCAGATTGGAAAGAAGTACTGCATTTACAGAAGGAGAATTTTTCCTTGTTTCCCTCAAATATGGTGGTATTTGATAACCCAGAATAATACATAAATCTTTGCAAGCAGCTAACTTCTCCATGTTTAGAATTCAAGGTAGCCTGAATTGAATTGAGAGATAAGCTGATGATAAGATTAGAGAACTTTCAGATCCAACAAGATGTTAAGTAGATGGAAAATAGAGGAGGAAAAAACATAGACAAACTGATGAATAGTGTGAACAATAGATGTCTCATGTGTGTTGTTCAGTGACTGTCAAGAGAACACATATCAATGACTAGCTGTGATGATATCCCTACTGACTTTTTCAGTTCCCAGGAAGGAACTGAGGTTCTGTCACGAGACTTGCAGTAAAAGGAACACTTGGGCATGAAGCTCTGGCTAGATCACCAAAACACATAAAGAGAGATGATCACAACAGAAACCAAGAAGAAAGGGCAACACAGAGCCAGGAAAAACCACAAAAAGAAAACAAGACCAAACATGGAAGAGAGGATGAGAGGAGAGAAGTGAGACACTGAAAGCCATAAGAGGATTTGCTTTTGAGAACTAAGAGAGCTTTCAAAAGCTCCTGATTTGGGTTTAAGATGCCCTTCAAAGAATCATTTTGGAGATTCTTAAGGTCAAAAGACCAAATTTGTAAGAAAACCTCTCATTTATTCCAAAATAGAAACTCCATTTGAGGAGTATCCTTTCCAGAAGACAAAGTTAAGCTTCTGTGAGCCACTAAGAACTCTCTTGAGCTAGAAAACCTTGAGAACGCATAAGACTGACTTTAGACAGTCCTAACTAATTTGAGATGAGTCATATGAATTGTGTTAATACCTGCACATTAAGACTGAAAATGCTGTTCAAAAGAAGTGATGTGGTGACGTTTTGTGGGGAAAATGACTTTTGCAAACACAGCACTTCTCTTTGTGTGCAAGAATTTGAGGCCTCGGTAGGCCAACCATTCAAACAAGGCAAATCTGACAACGCAGAATATTATACACACATGACATGATTGCACCTCAAATGTCATCTCAAGGAATTCCTGGAGCTGGGAACAATTGGATCATTGACAGTCTGCACCGACATGAAACCACTTTGCACAAGGAACTCAATTGCTAAGCAGTAAGTTTCTTTTGCCAGATTTTTTTTCTTCCTGGTCATGGTTAATACTTCAATATCTTGATCATCCCCTGAATATGCATACTGACATTATGGACTAGGTATTGATTGCCATGAGCCTGGCTACAGCAGTAGCAGGTCATCAACATAGTCTCAGCTCTCGTGTGCAGCTTGTAGTCAAGCAAGAGTGTTGAATACAGTACATAGTCAAGAGCATGCTACCAAACATCTTTTCAATATTTTTAGTTATTGACCTACCTATGTTAGGAGGTCAATGAGAATTAAGCCAGGTTATAAGGTGTAGCTGCCCTGCTCAGAGCCAATTGATGAATACCATGTTGGCAACCTTTCTCTTGATTATGTGCTAACAAGTCGCCAAACCAGCAGGCTCATTGCCCACGATGAATTCGCGAATTTCCACACATAATTCAAATGAATCAACTACAAAAGCGCTGTTGTTAGGGACCCATGCACATGGCAGAACTGTGGGCTTGTGATATGTAACACGTCATGTGAAGGTAGGAGTATGGGGTTCAAACCAGTGTTGTCGGGTTATCACATTGTAGGCCTATCCTTCGGATGCCAATAAAGTATATTCTCTTTTTTTTTAAAGAAGAAAGATGTGTATTTCAAAAAAATCTGAAGTCTACTACACCATCCAATTATGCATTATTTTACTTTTTTTTTAAATTCCGGTTATGAATATGTTGGTTTTCAATTTTCCCAAAATGACGGTTATGCATAAAGGTTATGCATATCAATTTTCTGATTTTATTGCCTAAAAAAATATTGCAACAAAGAACCAAGAACCTAGACTCCTAGAACCAACCAAAACTTGTGGGGGAATTGAACTTGAAAAACTATGCCCAATTGTAGCACAAGTTCCATAACCCAACCACACACCACAAAGTTAATCACCATCAACTTGAAATTTTTCAAAAAAATCATGCTCTTCAATCAAGTTGTACTTATCATTTGCTAGAAGTTTTTATGTTTTCAAGTATTGTTTGAAATTTGAATTTGGCTTGCAATTGGCACTTGGATCATTAGGCCAATTCTTCACAATAATAATAATTCAATCCATGTTGTCCACTTGCAAGTGATAGCACTTTAAAGCTATCAACACCCCAACAAGATTAAAAACTCATTTAGTTTCTATTTTTGAATTCAAGATTCCAAGAAATTGGCTTTCATGCATACACCATCAAGTTATTGGATCCGCAAATGTAGATGAAGAAATACACAGCCTCCTCAACAAAGACAACTCTTTAGTGATTAATGTTCAAAAACATTCGTCAATTGAGGCCCCCACCCAAACATATTTTCTTCAAACTCCAATCTCACATCATTAATTGTTGTAGCAGATGCAATGGCAATTCAACTTTCAAAACACACCATCAAAAGAAGAATCACAAACTTGGCATCATATTCAAATGTTAATCGGATTGCATTCCTACATCCCACCAAACTTTCCACAATCCGCAAAGCCTTGAAATGTGTATCCAACATGATAACCATCATGTTGTGAACTTGTTGTGCATCAAAAGACCTCAAGAAATCCAAAAAAGGTTTGATCACCTTTATAACCTCAAGTTGCATATTTCTATGTAGAAGTAAGGTCTCAGCCTGAAAAAGGTCAAAAGTTTTAGATGGGCTAGAAAGTTGTAACAATTTTAGCTTCCATGTTTACAATCAATGTGATAGCTATTGTTAAGGCATTTGATAACAACTAGTGGCCCTTGGATTGATGTAGCACACATTTCAAAACAAATGGATTCAAAACAAATGTGATTCCTTTGCAATAACCCACACTTGGGTTTTGGGTACTCTCTGTTATAAAGCCACATATTTTTGCATGCATAATAGAGAATAATGGCATTCTTAAACAAAAATAAATAAAATTCAAACATAATGACCTTGCTAGCAAATCTAGTCTTCACAAAAAAAATTAATTTTTGGTGTCACATGCCACTTTCAACAGAAGCCTACTCCTGTTCATGTCTCCCTTTCCCAAACCTTTTGGTCTAAGTAATGGTTTTTTATAAGCTAGTTTAGGCATCCTTCACATTCACATGTTCCAACCTAATATAAACGTTTTCATCATTTGTAACATATTAATAGACCTTAGACATCACGTGCCTAAAGCATGTGCTCTCGTAGACCTTAAGAATCTTCAAAGGTTCACAATCAATGATAGAATGTAAAGTTGCTACCATAACAAAAAATTAATGCCTTCATCTTTTACAAAGGTGATCACCCACTATAACAAACCAAATTTCTCTAACAAAGACCGAAGTTGTGTAGCCATGGACTACATGGTCATCTTATTCACTTTAAATAACCCCACAATGATATGCATGGACACTCATGTGTCATTTAAAAAAATGATGACCAAAGAAAAAATATCCATATTGTTACGAGACATCCACAAATCAAAACCAGCAAACACTACTATTGTAGATGCAAGATTTGATAGAACATGTTGGTCCATGGTGTTCTTAATCATGGTAAGCAACACTTCACAAAAGAAGATTGAGATGGAAATTGAACACGGGGGCATTGGTGTAAAACTAACCTCCAAAGCCAAACATTTTCACAAGTAAACAAAAGCATGTAACCCTTGTAAGTATAAAACATCAAAATTTCCAAAAATTGATGGTGTTGCTCATCATTTTTTAGGTATGGGTTTGTGGCATTAAAAAATTGAATAATTGCATGGCTAGAAGGACTTGTCCTTTTTATCCTTGGTTACTAAACATGAGCAATACCAAGTTTTGCCACCTCATTAAATTGTTTCTTCATAACAAATTTAGATCTGTAGTTTGCACATGAGTAGTCATTGGGGCTATCCCATGAAGCTTGTTGTATTTAATTAAACCTTTTACACATAATAAATCTTTGAGCCAAAACATCATTAGATGTTTGCTCAAATTTACATATTATGCAACGCAACATTTATGGATTCACCAAATCCACATGCAAACCATCAATAACAACAAAAAATCCCCAACATACAAACATGCAACTTTGAGGTCTCTAAGCCATAGCTTGTGCTTCTACAACCATAAGATGTGAAGCATAAACATTTGACAATGTATTGCCATATTCCAAATGCACACTCTCAACATTTGATAATGATGAAGATTAGATTTGAGGAGGGGTAGTTGATGCGATGCATCTTCATCAATTCTACCCATATTTTCAACAAAACAAGGTTGTTGAAGCCCTTTGGCCATTGAAAACATAAACATGAACCAAAAAAATAGACACATTAAATCCACACTTTCAACAAAATAGGGTTGCTGAAAACTTTCAGCCAATGAAGACAAAAACCTAAACCAAAAAGCAAACACAATAAACCCTAAACCCACATTTGAAGGTCTTCAACCATTGAAGACATAAATTTAAACAATAAAACCAAACACATTAGAACACTAAACACCAAGAGTCAAACTCCCGAACATAAGAAAAATTAAAAGTTTGAAAATTACTTCTTTTGATTTGTTGAACTTGTTGAATAGATTCACATTGATGCCACATTCACAAAATCACATGCTCAACACCAAATTCATTGAACATGCATGTAATGCATATGTTTGATTCCCCCACAATGCACAACACCAATGCCAAATTCGCCAACAAAGAAATTTACAAAGTTACAAAATGTGCACACATTCAAACGCACTTAAAGAAAGCAAAGCAATTGAAATCCATGTGTGTTTATACACTATGTAATCAAAGAAAACATTGAGTTGTGTACAGTGTTGATGTCGAGCAATGAACATGCACACAACAATGATGCCAAACTCACAAACAATTTGCAAGATGTACACATATTCAGTGCACTTAAAGAAAACAAACCAGTTGAATTCAATCTATGTCTCTGCATTGTGCATTATGCACTGAAAGAAACTAGTGAATTGTGCACAATATTGATGTTGAACAATGAGCATGCATGCAACACTTATGTCGAACTCACACACAATGCATAATAATAATGCTAGGTTTTCTAGCAAGAAGAATCGAAAACCAAGGTCGGATCCATATATCAAAGAGTAGTCAGTAAGGCTATAGTAATGATTGTCTACAACACATCCACCTCCTTAAAGTAGTTGTTGTTATAACATTACTAACCATACATAGCCGAAGTTTTTACGGTCCTTCTCCAACTTGTTGCTTGGTTCGTTGAATAATTGGGCATGAGTAAACAAGGGGGTACCATCCACTATATGCTTGTTATGGCTCAATTATAGATGAACCTCAATTGAATTCATATTTGGTTGCACTTGGGTGATTCATTTTGTAAAAAGTAGGTCCTATATATATATATATATATATATATATAGGTACATAATTAGGGAAATAGGTAACTACAAGGTATGTAAATGGTTTATACATATGTAATAAGGGTTGTTTTTACTACCTCGCTATTAACAACATGCAAATTTGTAGGTAGGTACTAAAAGAAGCAACTTAGCTAACCACCATGGTTTATCTAAGGAACTGGAACCCAATTAAAATTTTTTTTGTATCAACTTATCATCCATCCTTCTAGGAGTGCACTAGTGGGTGCTCATCGAAAGCCATTATATCTGCCAAGCAGTGTTGCAGCATTTAGGACCTTAAGCTGATTTATCATATTCCCTGATAGTCCACTATGGCCGAATCATTTTGTCTATATAAACTTGTTTCAACTCAATACCTATGGTTACACAATTTATGGGCTATGTTGTTTCTTCTATTGATAACATGGATTCTATTGTAGTATATTGATATTTCAATCCATTAGATGGGGGGTGTTTCCCAAAAAAAAATTTGTTCTTGTGTAATGAGCCATTTTGATTGGCCCATGATCACCAAAACAAAAAAAAAACAAACAAACAAAACAAAAACGTTGGAGGCTTTCAAAATAAAAGTTTATATTGGAGGGTAGGGTGCCTTCCCTTGGGCCATGTGTGTAACTAAGAAAAGGGAAAACTTTGGGCAAAGCACATGGGATTAAAATGTGGTGTTATTGGGAACACATTGGGAACCCAAAAAAATCCTTTTAACCACCCCAACAAAATTCAAAAGAAAAAAATCAAACCCTTTTCTTGGCCTTGGCACATGCACGTCACCCCCCATTTTGCCCGCAAAACATAAGAAAACAAAAAATTCAATAAAAACTAATTGCTGAAACCATCACACAAAAGACAAAGGGAAGGCCAAAGAAAGGTCAATAGGGGCACAACCCACATGAACCAAAAAAGGGAAAAAGTTAATCCCTCTCATGGCAGGAAGCCATCTTTCCCACAACCCTTTTAATGTTGCCTACATGTAAATCATGAGATCGAAAATTAATAGGAGGTCTAGAATAAACATCTCCCCCCAAAGTAATCTTCCTCTCTATAACAAAGGTTAAAACATGTTGAATGAAAAATGTCTTTCCACTACCAAGAATTCCTAACGTAAAACATGTTAATAAATAATGAATATGCATAGTTATAAATAATATTTGACTAAATAATTTAGTAAAGATGTAAGATATTTTGTAGAATTTTTGTTTTATAATATAAATATAAAAATTAATTACCATATTATATCTTTCATACATGCAATAAAAATATGCATAACTTTTGGATGGTATTTATTTGAATATTTGAGATGAAATTATATTTAATATTCACAAAAATCAAATAGGTCATGTACCTAAAATGACATGTAAACCATTAGTTTTAAAATGAATGATGTTAAATATATGCATTTTTCCATGTGACAAAATTGCATTTCCCAAAGAATCACCAACATCATGTATCCAATAATTTGGATGAAGTAGACCAATTTGTGATCCAACACATGGAAACCTTGTAGATTGGGCAAAAGTAGACATGAACAAGAGACATTCTCTTGCAAAGTTCCAATAGTTTCCAATTTCTACAAGTGATGTTCTACAAGCTAACACCATTTCTTCAAATTGTGGCATGTCATGTGTGCTATTTGTTATGAAATAACATGCATCAGAGTTGTTGATATGGATTTCTTGCTAGAAAACTATAAAGTGTTTAGAGAAATGAAAGTTAGGCTTGTAAGGTTTTTGGGGGGCATTAACATGTAACAATAATGTTCAATTTTTTTTCAAATGTAGTGGAAGTAAGAAGAATATCTCACATACTTGGACTACCATTTGGTTGTATGAAAGGATGCTTTGGTGTTTCATGGACATAAACACATTAACCATGCCATACAAGCCAATTTTCAACCCATTTGGTGAAATCCCATCTAATGTTGCCATTCTTGATTGCACGTAGAAATCACACATGATTGTAAACAATACTCATAGAAAAGGAATAAGTAGATATGGAAGTGCTAATTGTTGAAAGAAAAACCATGCCAAATTTTGTGTTTGGATGATTTCCTACAACCCTTTTGGGTTTCTTTGCTTACAAATTGCCCTGATTTCATTAAATTTAAAGAGGGCACAAACTTCATGAACATTGCAATCTAACTTTCATAATTCATAAATGATTTCTAGCTCTTGATTGTTTGACTTCAAATATGGCCCTTTAGGTTTTAAGGTTTAGGGTTTAACCCAATTAACCAAACATTGCAAAACTTGTTATTTAACAAAATCTCATCTTGATACTAAAAAGTGAGTTTTTCTCCCTTGTATTTGTCAAGAATATGTGTCTCCAAAAAGCTAGGTTATCATTTGACAAGAAATTTGGTGTTTTTTTAATTTAATATTTTTAAAAAATCATCCTTTAGTTTTTGAGCAAAAACTCTCAACATAAATTTGTAGGGTTCTAGATTAGAACACACATCAAAATGAAAACTAATGATCTAAATGAATAGGAGTAGAAAAAAAAGAAAAGGTTAGCCTTGCCATGTTATGCACAAATTCATGCAGCATAGGAACAATCCTAATGCAAATCAAATAGCATGTTAGAAATAGCAAGAAGGAAAAAAAATCGCAACCAATCACCAAGCTGAGAAACATTCTTCTTTCGGTTTGAATTTATGGAGAAAGTGATATCAATGGGCTTACTTGTTTGTAAGAGCCTCCATTGCCTAAAATGAAGGAGATATAGAGATAGATATACATAAATTTGTTTGTCTAACTTATGGCAACAAGAAAAAAATGGACAAGCATTGGATAATTTTTAGTGTCCATATAATTATTGAAAAATAATTCAAGTGTTGTGAAAGAAAAGCAGTAAGAAAAAAAATCTTTACTTTGAAAGCGCTTGAAATAATGCCACGTGGCACTCTGAAATTTCAAATTGTGTTTTTTAATCTTCAAGCCTACCTCCATTAAAAAAAAACCTTTGATACCCTGCATTGATCTTTTTAAAGATTATTTTTAAAATAAAAAAGAGAATTGGGTAGGTTTTTCAAACCTTTTTGAAAACATGATCTTGTTATTCTCAAAAAAAAGAAAAAAGAAATAAAAATGAGAATTGCCCAACATTATATAGAACATGTGTACACATACATATGATGTAACAAATAATTCAAAATTGACCTTATGTATATATATGTTTTGTAAAATCTTAAATTTCTTATTTATTCATAAATTAAATGATAACAATTTTGTGTATAATGTTGAGATAGGCAAACAAAAACTATTACCAAGCTAGAAGGAGATGGCAAATGTGGCAAAATGTTTTCAAATTTTCTTTCAAAATCTCATGATTCTTTTTCAAAAAATCAGAAAAATATGTGATGGCATATTCCCTTTTTAATTTAATTTTTCAAATTTGTGAGAAATTTGGCACAAACATGCATTAGATGCAATCAAACACCGAAATCCAATATCATAATACCTTGGCAACTTTGACACGTGTCTATAAAATAATTAATTAATTGTGAAGATTTCCTTTTTATTTAAAATGGAATATTTCAAAGATTCTTCATTTTCCTTTCTAAAATGTTAAGTTTGAGACAAATTATTTTTGTGCCCATATTAGAAATATGTTCATCCAATGCCACTTACCTCAAGGAGCTAGTAATGAAGGTCCCTTGCCAAGATTTTGATAAATGGGTTTTCATATTGTGTACTTGTTCATGTTGTACACGGATGTAACCCGAACTCAAAGAGCTCAACTTGTTGGTTCTAAATTTTGGAGAGAATTAAAGTAAATCCCCAAAATTGGAACTAAAATCATAATTGAGAATGAGCCTTTGAGGATGAGATTCTCAAATGAGTGAAAACTCTAAAATGACAACAAGTCTATATCTATAGGGAAAAAAGCCTCCTCACATAGAAACTCCTTGTTGTTGAGGTGAGATCTTTTGGCAATCTTTGGAAATGAGTTTGTATGAAATTTATTTTGGACTTTGATGATCAAACATTGATTAAAGATTCGTCCTCTTGACCTTTTAAAAAAAAATAAATCTTTTCAGCATTTCCTTGTATTTCAAACATTACTTTTTTACTTTAATAACATCGTCAATAAAATGTAGTGCAAACTTTTAGAAAAAAGAAAAAAGATTGGAGCTTTTTAAAGCTAGAAGAAAACAATTGACAATTGATAGGGAGGGAATATATGAACAGACTAAAAAATATTAAAAAAAAGATAAAAGATAAAAAGGAACTGGCTGGGCACCTCATAATATGAAAGGACTTCTAAGGATTCCTTTTTTTTCTTGTACATAAAAGGGACTAGCTTTTCTTTCCTTTTAATGACCATTGTCAAGCAGAATATTTGGAAGGCAATCCTCTTTACCTTTTTTTGCTTTACAGCATTTCATTAGACTTCAATGAGTTCTTCACCACATGTAAGGCTAGCACCTCTTAGAAAAAAGAGAGCAAAACTTTTTTCTTTTCTTCTTTTTTTTCTAAATTAGAAAGAAAAGCTACATGAAAATGAGAGAAAACAAAGAGAGAGAAATTTTTTTATTTTATTATTTTTCTGTTTTTTTTCTAAATTAGAAAGAAAAGCTACATGAAAATGAGAGAAAAAAATTGACAGTGGCAGGAGGGGGATACCTTGACAGACTTTTAAAAAATTGAAAAGAAAAAGATATGGACAAAAAAGAAAGAAAAAGAAAAAGAAAAAGCCCATAAGAAAGGCAAGACCTGGCCAACACTGCTCAAAACATGCAAAGGGCTGTAGGCCTACCCTTCTAATATACATACCGAGATTATACCAGTCTTGGGCAGTTCTTGAATGGTACTCAGTTCTCAGCCCCATTCTCACAATGAGAATTGAGAATCGATCGGCACCATTACATGTGATAAACCAGAGTGAGAACTGACCTTAAGTTCTCACATGAATTAGAACCAGTTCCATTGTTGTTTCTTGAGAACTGGACATGTTCTCTCATAGAATTTGCCTCCAATTCTCATAGACCTGTGCTAAATTAGGTTTCCTAAATATTAGCATGTAACTTTTTATTTTTAATTCATTTCTTTCATTATTTTTTTGTTTAAGTCTTTTTTGTTTCTTTTAGAAAATAATTTTCCCAAATTGAAATAGAAAGGATCTTTTTCTTAATTAGAATTCTTACTAGTTTTAAAATATGTCATTTACAAAAAAAATAATTTGGACAGATTGATTTTTATTAACGAAAATTGATCCAATGATCTTAGGATAGGTTATAAATCTCCTTCTAACTTGGTAGAGTTAATTGAAACTAATGTAAATTTAGAGGAGTATGAGAAGAGTTTGAAAAACTTTTGAAAAGGATAAAATTATGGAATTCTAAATTTTGGATTAAAAAAATTGTTACAACTCACAAATTTTCATCTATTTTTCATGATTTTAAAAGTGTGAAAGAATTTATTTTAATTAATGAAAATTTTAATAGCCAGGTCATGCAAAGTGGATGTGAAAACTGATTGTTTTATTGTATTTGCGACAATCACACTATCTAAGAACCAAGTGAGTCTTAAAAAAATTAAGAATCTTGATACTCTGATTGATTCTTACCAACTCAAATATCTATATATATATATATATATATATATATATACTAAAAAA
>Ga0209208_10009791_pt1 | contig 12552 bp, 7 predicted proteins | sample S1TSphfallax_3_FD_187694 | JGI IMG/M metagenome (GOLD analysis project Ga0209208, IMG submission 187694) | Host-associated microbial communities from peat moss isolated from Minnesota, USA - S1T2_Fd - Sphagnum fallax MG (SPAdes) (version 2) | ecosystem: Host-associated > Plants > Peat moss >...
TATATTTGTGTCTGATATTGTATCTGTACATTTGCAAGCTCTATATTTGTTTTGTCCTATTCTTGAACTCCTTAGCTTTGAGGTTTCTGCATTGGTGTTCTTGGCCCTGGACCTCCTCAAGTCTAGTAAGGTCATGTAGGAGTGTTATTATCTAGGTTGTACAAGTAGAACAGAGCATGTTGAAAATCATTCAGCATGTTTGGTTTTCAAGTGTGTTCACTTAGTGAAAATTCTTGTGCAATTTTCCAGATTGAGGACACCTATGGCCTGCTTCAATGTCACCCATTTCCATCTGAGTTTGTAGATACTGCTAGGAAAGGACACCACTGTGCCTTCCTTCTTTATGGGTTTGCGGCGGAAGCAAGGAGCAGCACAGCAGGAGAGGCAACAGCTTGACATTCGAGCTACTGTTGACAAATTTTGGGGTTCTGTAAGTATGTACATGGGTTGGAAGCAAGGAATGGATGTGTGTGTGTCCCATGTATGCAGGAGGCAGATTCCTGCCTATGTTTTCCCAAATTGTGTCCTACCAGCAAGGCCTCCAAGACCTGCAGGCTTGATTGGCCAGCCAGTTTTGGGCTCAGGTGCTCGTCAGTCAACTCAACAGCAGAATGGGGTTTAATAATTCAGTGGGAGAGGGCAATGCTGATGATCGACTGTCTGAGGGACAGAAAGGAGAGGCTTCAATTAGCAAAGAGGAAACAGGAAAATTTGGCAGATGAGGTGAAACTATTGAAACAAGGAGGGTTGGTTGGGGGTGATAGTGTTTTGGATTCTGAAATGCTGAACCCTAAGTGTCTTGAGCCTGCACAATGCCCTGTAGCAGTTGCTTCAGGGATTCAGACTGCATCATCTGAGAAGGCAGAATTTCAGGCTATGACAAGTGGACCACAGCTTGGTGATTATGCCCAAGCTGATGAGGAACTGGATGTTGTGGAGGAAGGTATTGAGGCTGCAAATCTTGGGAGTGGCTTGGAGAAAGGGGATTTTGCATCAGAGCCTCTAGATCTGGAACTTGATGAGATTAGTAGAGGCAATTCTATAGGAACTGAATCATTGAGTAGCCCACATGCTAGCAAATTACAAAGTGGAAGTTTGGATGAGCTTGAGGTACAGAGCATTATACTCGACTTCTTCTTTTGTTCTGTGTTCTATCCCCTTCAATGTGTGAGACATGTAGTATGGGTGGAAATGTGGCATGTATTGTTGTATCAATTTCTGAATGCACAGAGACAAATGATGCAGGTGTGACTTTGTGTCTGTCATCAGCTCTTTTCATGACACTGAAATTTGAGCTGAGCTGATGCTTGTTTCTAATGAAACTCACTGAATGTTTGCATTGGTTGCCAGAGTGTGTTGATCTGTGGGTAATCATGGTTGTTTTCTTGTCATGCGCTGGGGCTATTTGAAATCAAAGTCGACAGTTTGAGTGGGACCCACTGGCACAAAACCATCTTCAGAGCTTCAAAAGAAGCCATTAATAATATAAGTGCCATGTGTCTGTTACTAGTATGCTTTGCTCCTGTATGCTTCTCTCCAACCTGTTCTACGTGTGCCTGTAGCCAAGTTTTGGGCTTTGGGCTATCTTTTTGCCCAGGCTTCTTCATCAACTCCCAAAAGTGTCCTCTCAGTTATAGGAGTAGCTCAGACAAAAACCAAGCCATTTGTGGGGTTCCCATTCTTACATGGCATCAATTGTTTTGTTTAGAGTATGGTCTTATGCTAAGTGGCAATCAATAAAGGAGCAAATTTGCATTCTGCTATTAGTATATTCTTGTACACTACAAGTGTTAGCAATAGGTTTGAAGTAAAAGTAATTTGGGATCTCCTCGTGCAAGCTTAGTGGCACATATGGGAGCACATATTCTTCCTCAGATTACCTCCTAAATAGTGGAGAAAAATTTAAGGTTATGTAATAATGTCTTCCAAAATCTGGGTTGAGATATTTATTGTTTAGGTATAAGTGTGAAATGCATAATTAATATTCATAAGATGCCAAAGGTATTGATGTCTTGTTCATTATGAGACCAATCATGGGCTATTCATCTAGCTATCAAATCATGGTTCATCAATATTTATGGTTAATGGTAGATATCTATCATAGTCAAAGTTATAGGAGGTCAATAATTAATTTTTTTAAGCTGTCAAAAGTATTGATATCTTATTCTTATTAGACCATAATTTAACCATCAAACCATGGATATGATCTTTTATTGTTAAGTTGAAAACAATCATAGTTAAATTATTTAAAGTCAAGATAAGATAGAAAAAGGTTTAGAGTTAAGTTTAGAATTAGGTTTAAGGTTCAAGTTAAGTCTTTTGTCCCATATAAATATGATATTGTATGTTTGTTGTTTTTCCTTTTTCACAACAAGAATAATGTGTTGGGTTTAAGCTTTCATCATTTGTTGATTTTTTTTCGGTTTCTTTTGCAAGTTTTTGTTTCTACAAGTGTATGTTTTGCCAAGTGTGTGTTTTTGCAATTGTTAGTTTTGTTAAGTGTTACTTCATTTGTTTGTTATTAAATTTATTATTATAAGTTTTAAAACATTAAATTATACAATGGTTACTATTTTAGTGAAAGAAAATATATTAGTTGTTGCAAATTGCAAATAGGAACATGGAAGATCCAAGCTATGCATATTTGCATTGTGATTTGTTAAACAATTTTGACCAAAATCACTTTGAGGTGAAATAGCCTCATATAGAAATGCATGAGCAACATTTGTAAAAATGCATGTTTGTGAAGATGAAATTTTTTAGCATTGAGTCAAATCTAAAAGGGACTTTGAAAAAGGTGACATGCATGTTCTCATTACAATTGACTCGATAATCATTGTGTCATCAATTTTTCATTCTAACTTGAGTTAATTCTCATTCTTTTTTCCCACATGGGTTCCATAGGAGAATTCAAATGTGATGTTCATAGTTGGAGGTCTATTACCATTGTTATCATCATCATTGGTGTAAAGGGAATAAAGGATAACATAGATGAAAAATAATTGTAGATTATAGATGAAGAAGGTGAATTTGATCAAAATGTTTTTATTTTTTATAACAATTTCAAAATAGAATATGAACATTTTGAGGCACATAATGGAACTCACCGTGTTATAATTTTAATCAAGAATGTGATAACATCAAAAGGAGATCGATATTTGAGGTACAACATTACACAATTTTAACAAAGTTTGTTGATGAAGCTATTTGAACTTGCATTCTGCAAAATAACAAATTATCAAATGGTCAATCTACATTCAAAGAAGTAAATTTCTTTCCTTTCCTTTGCATCATTCAATATTTTTTCAAAATTTACACAAAACATTAAAAAAACCTTAATGTTCATCTCATGATCAACTATATTAAAAAAGATAATGAAAAATTAAAAAAATAATGTAGTGAAAAATAATTTTTCAAAGTGTTTTTTTGAAATGTTGAAAAACATTAAACATACATTTCCCCAAAGAAATTCATCTCCCCATCTAAATATGTATATGTTGGGCTTTTCATGTTTTAAAAACAATGTGAATTGTATCAAAGGCTCGAAGTTCAAGTATTAATAATGGTAAACATCACAGTGCCCATGCTATAGCACTTGAATGTTTGTCAATGATGATTCGGGCTCACCTATTCATTACCTTCGAACATCCATTATGTTGGAAAACTTGGCGAAGATGGTTGCAAGTTCACAAAATCCTTTATTTTTTACATTGGAATTTCTAAAGTTTCATGTTTCAAGTATCACAAAGGTCACCCCAAGGGAAGGTGGATGTATGAAGGCTACATTTAGGGGATACCATTAAGTTTCATTCAAACATCAACATGTTCTAAATGGGACACTTTGTCAATTATGGTTCATGTTTCAAGCTTTGTGTGTTCATGTCAACAATGCATGTTTATGTTGCCTTCAACATGTTATGGATGTCAAATGAAGTTATGCATTCATCATGTTCCTGAATAATATGCCTAGTTTTGAAGTCTCCAGTTTCAAGTATCTAATAAATTGTGAGATAACAATACCCCCCTAGGGCACATTTGTGTAACTAGGTAATGTTCAAAATATGGTTCAAGTTTCGTGTGTTTATGTTGCATGTTTTTTCATGTTTTTGTTGGCTTCAACATGTTACGCATGTCATATCCATTATATGTGTCTATCATGTTTTTAAATAATGTACCTTGTTTTGAAGGCCTAATTTCAAGTATCAAGTATAATGACATTATAGTGCCACCCCTAAGGCACTTGGATGTTTCTAAATAATGTTCGGGGCTTACCTAAATGTTGCCTTCAAACATCTAAGTGCTCAAAGTGGGACACTTTGGAACAAATGACCATCAAGTTTCACGCATCCTTCCTATGTTCCATCTTTCGAATGGGTTATGCATGTTACAAAATATAATTCAACTCCTGCATCCATGTTTTAGAAACAATGTACCTTGATTCAAAGGGTCCAACTTCAAATATTGAATTTGATAACATCACAATGCTCCCCCAAGGCACCTTGTTCTTCCTAGGTATGATTCCGTTTTTCTATTTCCATTCCACCCAAGTGTTTTTGCATCTTGGATGTTTCCGCATGCATACCTTGTTTCGAAGCCAATTGACAATGTTTTGGTGAAATCTCTTTATGCATGTTCTATGCCTCATGAACCATACAACTTTTGTCAAAAATTCAAACTTTAAGTAAAAAGTAGCAAAACATATTAGTAGTCTCCACTAGTATATATTGTATTGGAGGGAAATTGGCTTACATACCCATGTAGTGCACTCCAATATCGATCAATTCCAAAATTGGTTTGAAGCTTCAATGTTGGATCCTTCAATGAACGATGAGGAAAAAAAGCTACAAACAACCCAAAAAAATACTTGTAGACACAAAAAAAAAAAACATATGGAAATGAAATATTTAAAAGATTGACCGAAATCAACCAACAAACATAGAAACCAACATTTAATCTCGAACTTGTTTAATAGTGCTAATTATCTACTTAGTGTTCCAAAATATCGAATGTGGCGAAACATATACTTATAATTGGAACTTTTCATGTTTCATGACTTAGGTTCTTGAAATCAAAACTAGTTTCATGAATTTTTCAAAACATGTTTTTTCGTACATGTATTTGAAAAGTTCATAAATTAAGTGGTGTGATCTAACGTTAGTATGTTTCGATAGTTGTTGATTTCATATGGTATCTTGGAATCACATTCTAAACAAAAGTTTTTGAGTATTTTCCTACAGCATTGGTTCCTTGAATTTTGTGTTTAAGTTTTGATTATCTATTTTTAAATTTTTTTTAGTTTCAGGGTAGTTAAAGTGTAACAATATGTACACTAGTGCAACATGTCCATCAAAGGAATTGAAACATGTTCGACACACAAGTATACAAAACATGTGCATAACGGAAGGTGGTTTTTTTGTACTTTCTTACATATTTTTATTGGGATCTACCCAAAACATAACAAATACTATATATATATATATATATTCTTGTCATGGTAATTTTCCTATCATCCATGAGGATTTCAACATTAGCATTAGAAAACATCGATAAGAGCATTAAAAACATGACATTACGAAATGTACATTAAACAACAAACTTAAAAACATCATGGTTCTAGAAGAAAATAAGAATAAAAGTAAAAGCTTACTTTCATAAAGAAACACACTTTGAAAAAAAATACATTATAACTTTCACAAGACTTGATGCAAGAAACTTAACCCAAGAAACATTTTTATACATGTGTATTAATGTATAAACTAAAAAACTTACATTAAGAAGACCAACAACTTGCTAGAACTATCGCCGCACTCACAACCTTTTCAACATCTCTTAGAACATATGCCAATTCAACAAAAACCTATGCATGATGTAAACAACCTTCAGTGGGTTGTACAACTAAAAGTGTCGTATGCAAATCTATCACCTCCAAACATCCATCAATATTTGGATGGTGTGCTTGGATTGCCCAAGGTCCTTGTGGGAAGTCGGATGGGTTTAGCAAGGCTAATAAGTTCAATGCACCTTCTAGTGTTAATTGAATTGGAAATAAGGATGCACCCTTACTTTTATAGCTTTGTCAAAAGCAAGCAATGCCACCCATGGGAACGTGTGTGTAGCATATGTATCTGGAGGCACACCCCAACAAACATTTACCCAACCCATGTCTATGTCTTCTTGACGATATCGATTGAGATATCTCTTGATTATTCAAAGTGAACACTAACCTTGTTCTTGATTTGTTACCTTCCAAATGTCTTGGAAGATTGCAATATCTTCACACACCATGTCTTCTATGGCCTTTATTTGGATTGAAGCAAAAAAATGACATTTTGGATACGTTATCTGGTGTCAACATAAGCCTCTTGTAGGTTGTTTATATTTTCTAGTTGTTATTTCCTTGCCAAATTTTAGTACCACCAAATAGGAAGTGCCCATCTTGTTTCAAAATATCCATAGCTTTGTGCTAACCATGATGATATTTTCTTTTGTTATTTTGGTTGGTTCCTTCAAGTGGGTAGGCATAACTAAGATCATTATCAAATAATAGCCAAAAGAATACCTTCACTAACCTAATTTCTCAAGGAACACTTCTATAAGGCATGTGGTGTTGTAACATATTATTAGAGATAAAGTCTACATCTTCAAAAGTATGTGACCAAGAAAGTTAAGGCTTATCACTTGTAGGAAAGGTTTCGTCAATAGTGATAATATACCACAAGGGATTCCAATCCCACTTTATAGCTTCAATTTTCGATGCATTGGTTATATTGAACTCCTTTAATTGTTTAATAACAAAAGCCAACTTTCGTTGTCGAAGGTGCTCCTTGTGTTCATTCTCTGCCTAAGTAAACCATTGGAGATTTTTTTGATAGTCCAAAACATGGAGCAACTTGGCCAATGTTTGTGTCTCACTTGCTTCTAAAGGTCCATTATTTGAGAAATTATAACACCAATTCTTTCGCAACTTTAACTTGAATTACACCAAATATGTGAAAACATGTAAGTTCATAGACATAGCCTGGGTGACTTCTTAGCTAGTGCTCTCAGCAGAGGAACATAACATGCTATAAAATCATACGCATCATCACTAGAAATAATGCAATTAGATTCAAGTTTTAGCATCATATTAAAATTTCATTGAGTGAAATGGAGGGACCATCTTTTGGGTTTTAAAAACATGAACAAACCATGGTTATCAAAATTCGACCATCTATTGAAATTGAAGAAAAGAAAACAAAATATTGACATCAATGTGTACCCAATAGTCCATAACAAAACATATATGGCAAATTTGAAACATGAATGGAAGCGAAACATATAATGAATATTGTGTTCAAACAAAACATACAAAACTATTATCAAAAAGTTTGGATGTCATTACATTGAAAGCCATGGGCATGTTTTGATTGTTTCATACATGGTTTAACCATGTTATTGTAATTTGGATTATCAACCCTAAATCAAGAAATGGAATAAAAGTAAAAAACTTGACTCCAATGTGTACTACTTGAATGCAAGACATTTACTGAAACATGAACATGTAACCTTTGATATCATTCTGAAATTGTAAACCTAGGACTATTGAAAATAGAGGGATTTGCACATATGTGCACTTAGTACTTATGAAACTTGATGAAACAATGCGAAAGAGAATAATAATGTACTTATTTGTTGCCTCACATGAACTTGCCATATGCACAACAAACAACAATGCTAAAGTTTGGATCGTGCACAAAGGCACCCAACTTTTCTATAAATTCGTCTTTTTTTGCACCTTCCAATCCCAATCAACAATATTACACTAGAAAAGATGCCAAATCCTTGATGTTTCTATTGTGCTCTAAATAAATAGTGGTTTTCTTTTGGATAGTTTTTGAAACACATCATCAACCTTTCACCAAGTAGCCTTCTTGCAAAGCATTCACTCAAACTTTAATTGCTTCTTCCTATCCCCAATGTGTGTTTTTGACTTCTTGGCAGATGATGTTGGCATACGTAAGTTTGGTGGGTTGGTAGGAAGATTTGTTGTTGGAGATACTTTTGTCAAATCTTCTGTATATTTTGACTATTCACTATTGAAACCAACATCTAAATGCACCGATTTTACAAGGTAACATATATTGTGGATTGAAACATATATTAGCATTGAAGCATGACAATTTTCAACCACATAAACATAGATCAAGATAGTTTTTTAGTTACATGACTATCGAAACATGGAAGCCAAGTATGAATGCTTGACAACATTATTTGACAACGACAACACTTGATTTGACTTAACTCGAAACATGGTATTCCTTGGAATGATTTTGAAACCTATTGATATGCAGCCATTGCAACATGGGGGTGAACAAGAAACATGTTGAAACTTGAGTAAACTTTCAAAAACATAAATAAGGTGTGATATCGATATTCACCATCACACCTTATTTTGTGTTTGTAGTTTTCAGAAAAGGTTTGCACTTTAAATTTAAAGTTATCTTCGAAAGCTCTTTCAATGTGGTTTGGCCTATAGGTTTTATGAATCGTTTCTTACGATTCATCATAATTTTTTTCTTTGGTGCTACATTATGGTCCAATTAAAATTTCCAAGGTTGGTGTTCTTTCTTTCTTTCACTTATGTTGCAAAGTTTCTTGTCCTTACAAAGTTAGTGTTAAAGAATGATGAATATGCTTTATCTTATGCAATGTGTTTTTTGCTCGATATTCCAAAATATTCCCACCCTTCGCAAGATACACACCTTTTGTTGCATTTTGTAATGGTGGGTATAACTTCAAGGTGAAGGGAATCCCTTCAAAATCCACCACTTTTTCACACCCTTTCTTTTGGTGCTCATTGATCCTCATTTGTGAGTTCTTCTTGCATTTACAATAAACAAAAATAAACTCCTTCCTATCCTTTTAGCTATGACTATGACATTCATGAAGCAATTCTAGCCATTCTTCGCAAATGTATGTTTCCACAAACATTGTTTTATCTACACATTTTTTACTATGAAGGACAACTCTTCTTCATGATGTTTGCTCTCCATGTTCCTTGTTTTCTATCATAAGTATATAATGATTAGACTCAATATTAGTGCTTCTGGACAAACACAAGCCCCCAACACATCTAGTAGCACAAACCTTACAACAATAATGAAACAATGCAAATTAAACCCTAAATCAAGCTCCAATGTGTTGCAACAATGTTGATTACAACCTCACGCGGACAAAATGTTTCAAGCTCCCTTCTGAAGCTTGAAAGTAAACCTTAATCGAAACATGGAACAAGGTGCCCATTCATTAAAACATTTCACATGTGGTTGTCCTGCTTCAACTTTACTCCTACCTACTATAAAGTCTAACTTTTTATTTTACTTTATTAATGGGCATGACAGAGAGTTAGTTTGTAATTATATGGTGGTGACGAGGATGTGGGGAAAATTCTAAATTGAGATGCCATGGGACATAAGGGGGGCTATATAGGGTAGGATGGCAATGGGGGGGGCATGGATGGGGGGAACGCATGGGGGGTATCCTTGTAAAATGACATGGGTCTCCCCCCCCCCCCTCCTCAACATGGCAACCAAAACCCAACATGTTTTAGAGGATGCAAGTTTCAAACATTGCTTACCCACGCATGGAAACCCATGTTAAGCTACTTCGAAACTCATGTGACATTTATGACCTATCAATCAAATAACATCATTGGGATTACTTTCAATACTAAGTTCTTGTATGTTGTTGGCCTTCACTTGGTTTTTAGGGCATACATCTACCTTAACCTATGTAAAGTGCTTTACACAAATGCACCGTTTCCATGGCATTTGAAGGGTCCTTGTGGAATACTTGGGACAACTTTCCATCCATTAGTTATAAGGTGTTGAACTAATCAAGGTAGATGGAGCAAATTTAATCAATTGAAAGAAAGAATGGAGACTTAAAACCTTTTTGAAAAGAATGTCATGATCAACGTTTCAAGGATAACAAAGGATCCCTTTAGCCCAAGTCACATCCATAGCTCACAATCATCCAAATGTGTCTCCTTTGGATGTACAAAGGGTCAATGGATGACAAGTGCAAGCCTTAAATCATCCACCTTTATGACTTCATAAGCCATTTTTATGATCCTAAAGGGGGAGGGGAGGGGGGGTGTTTGAGTTTCACAAAGCCCCCTACTTTTCTTTAGGTAAGAACTTTGGGATTGAACTAGAAGCATCAATTACCTACATTTTGAACACATTTTGAATTTTTCTTTTGTCATGGAGTCGTTTTATATTTCATCACCTTTCTCAAACTTAGTTATTAATCCTTCATCTCTTCCAAATATTGGGCATTTCATGTGTTTGAGTAGGAATTTTTTTCTTCTTTTTAGTTTTAGTTGGGGGAGGCGTTTTATATTTCATCACCTTTCTTAGACTTAGTTGTTAATCCTTCAATTCTTTCAAATATTGGGCATTCCATGTGTTTGAGTAGGATTTTTTTTTTTCTTCTTTTTAGTTTTAGATGGGGGAGGGGGTGAGTTCTAGGGTTGGTTGTTTCCTCCAAATGGCCTTCATCTATTCCAAATAATGGGCATTTCATGTGTTTGAAGAGGAATTTTTTTCCCTTCCTTTTTTTTTTTTTTTTTTTTTTTTTTTGGGTGGGTTGAATTTCAGAGTTGGGAGTTTCCTCCAAATGGCATTCATCTCTTCTGAATATTGGGCATTTCATGTGTTTTGACTAGGAATTTTTTTCCCTTCCTTTTTGTTTTTTTTATTGGGTGGGTTGAATTTTAGGGTTGGTAGTTTCCTCCAAATGGTCTTCATCTCTTCCAAATAGTGGGCATTCCAATGTATTTTGAGTTGGAATTTTCTCTTCCTTCTTGTTTTGTTTTGTTTTTGTTTTTATTGAGGGGGTTTGAATTTTAGGGTTGGTTAGTTGGTTGTCTTGGATATCTCTTGTCTCTCTCATCCATCTTCTTTCTCCTAGACACTTGTTTGACATTTGTCATTGAAACGTGTAAGTTTGGGAATCCAAGGATTTTTGGATACCTAATAGGTAAGTAGGGTAGTGACTTGGAGCTTTGTATATTACTCAAGCTTTTTGTGAGATGGATAACAACCTGATGAAGTTCATGGACTTTGGTTTGGTTGTTTTGGGGTGGAGGGGAAGGGGGGGGGGCCTGCACCCATCAATTTGGGACGTTGGTGACCATGTAAACCACATCCTAAGGACAACCACAAACCCCTCCCCCCCCTCCTTCCTTTCTTTCTTTTACATGCATGCATTTATAGCTAGGCATGTTTTGACCATTTCTTTATTAAAAACCAAAACTCCCTTCCATTCATTCAGGACCCCACCCCGTATCCACCCACCCACAAAATGTTTGTTTTTTTTAGAAAAATTAACAGAAGGGGGGGTTATTTAGGGCACACTATGACCCTAGAAATGTTAAAGTGGATTGATTTTTATTAAAAAAAAGAAGAGAGAAGTTGATAAATGTTTTGGCCTCATTTCCTCACCCCTTATCTTCTTTCTCCTCTTACCATTTTTTAACAAATTGATTTTTGTCACAATAAGGTAAAATTCTTAATTAAGAGAATGTAATGAAAGACCAAAGAACTAAAATAAAATTATGATATTCTACTAAAACACCATTACATGGGGGGAAAAAAAAACAAAAAACCAAAAAGAAAAGAAAAGAGAACCACCCCAAAAAAAAAAGAAAATTTAAAAAGCAGGTGAGGGAAGGGGGTGGGATTTTAGAGACATGGTTCTGAGATCCCGTCCTCCCTAGTTGCTACTGACTCAGGACCTCGTCCAACGAATCACGCATCGTTCCCAAACAACTGATTCTATTTTACTAGAATCTGGAATTTTGTGGGATGTGGATCAAGACCTGGTTTGGTTTACGGATGTGGTCAAATAATGATCGACTGCGAATAAATGACTTACTATTTTTAGTCACCTGGATTTTGCACCTCACATTAAACCACGGACCTAGTAGTGGACCTCATATACGGACCTCGTAATGGACCTCATACTGCGGAGGACCTCGTATTGGACAGCCTCATAAGCGGACAACCTCGTGTTAGACCTCATATGCGGACCTCGTATTCGGACATTGTATGTGAACCTGAATTTTTGGACCTCAAATATGAACCTCGTAAAGTCGATCCTCAGATCAGCGTTTTTTTTTGCCTTCTTCTTTTGGCTAAATCACGCCAATTGGTTTTTTTCCGTTTAAAAAATGGCTAAAAAAAAAATTTGTTAGATTTTCAGGAAGCCAAAATTTTAAAAAAATCTGGGAAAAATCCGTCAGATTTTCTGTATTGGGTTTTAGCTTATAGCCAAAAAAAATGCGAAGGATGATTAAATTTTTTTATAAAAAATTCACGTCCCGTTTATAGCCACATCTGGCTAAACTGTCTCATGGATGATTGCCACTTCAGCTACATCACTATTTTTTTAAAAAGTTCAAGAGAAAATTATTAAAAATATTTTAAACTAATTTTTTAAATAAATTTAAATAAAATTGAAAAATATGTATTAATATTTTAATTAAAAAAACACTCTCTCAGATTGGAG
>Ga0209208_10009793_pt1 | contig 12552 bp, 9 predicted proteins | sample S1TSphfallax_3_FD_187694 | JGI IMG/M metagenome (GOLD analysis project Ga0209208, IMG submission 187694) | Host-associated microbial communities from peat moss isolated from Minnesota, USA - S1T2_Fd - Sphagnum fallax MG (SPAdes) (version 2) | ecosystem: Host-associated > Plants > Peat moss >...
GTCAAACTGTCAATTTGACTCCCGGCCCTTCTTTTGCCAATAACTTGGGCGACAGATGTCCAAATGGCCGATGCGAGGCCATTTTCGATATCTACGCTTCAAGAACTTTCCAATGACACCAAGAACACCCCACTGCGAGGTGTTTTGGGTCCTGTTGTCGAGCTCTGAACATTCGGGAGTCCCGGAGAACTCCAACTCCTCACTTTTTTCCAAGTGTTGGGCTTCACCCCCACACTTGGCTAAAGTAGGGTTGCGACACATGCATTCAAAGTGGACCAAAAATGACACATTAAAACTTCCCAAAAGATCCAACACATAAAGGCCTATTGCAAATGTCATGTAAGAAAATATTAATCACATGATCCAAACAATGCAATTTACATATGGTCATTTGGTAACAATTAATTATACAAAAAAATTATATTGCAATATTTTTACAACAAAATCTATATATCTCAAAATGTACATTCTAAATTTTATAAAAAGAAACATATTGTAACTAATATAATTCATTATTGCAACAATGATTTTGTACAACCTACACATAGTTTTTTCATGATTGATAAAACCACCACTATTTTTGTAGATGAATAGGAAGGTAGGTGGTAACCTACATGAAGTAATGAAAGTAATATCCATTACAATGCCCCTTTCCATGATTTTAAATCATGTTTATTACCTTTGTTGGCTTGTAGCAAGGTAGGTGGTAAATGATAGGCAACATGTAGGGCTACAACAACAATTACAAGCCTTATAACACCTTTCCTTGTGTTTTTATTTTCATTCTTGAGGTTTATTACAAATGATGTAGTTTATTCTCTTTCATATTATGTTTTTCTAAACAATTGGTCTCCAAACCCATTTAATATAGCCTTTTAAGACCCAACAAATATTGACAACCCAAGGAAGAACATCCTAGGATTCTTGCATGCTTGCACAAGTGTGGGATGGAAGTGAGCCCCAAGCATTTTAAAAGTGAAAATCATTTTGAAAGTTGGAGTTTTGAACTGTTTTGAATCTTGGGACAAAATGGTAAATAATAAATTAAGTCCCCAATATATTATTGTAAAGGTCTTGAAGTGTAAATATGAAAAGTGGATTCGCACTTTGTAATATTTGGAGTTTTGAGTTGAAAGTTATGGCCAAAAGAAAGGTCATGAATCAAATTCACAATTTGATTATTCACAATTAAAGCCTAAGAACATGGATCAAATTACCTTTGATTGAGACGTGCAACATGGCATTGGAAAGATCTTGTCAAAAATTACAACTTTGTAACATGAAATTTTTGGATCAAAATTCATATGGAAATTTTATGACCCCATAAAATCATGATATTCATAACTTGGGAATTTAGGAAATGCACTTGGGAATTGAAAAGATTTTAACCACTTTGATGCAACTTAAACCACCAATAAAAAAAAACACTTATAAGGAGGAAAAGTGCTGGTTTGTTTCCAAATATGGGTCATGTGAATGTAATGAGTCCAAAACAAATTTGTGATTAAAGTCAATTCCATTTGCATTAACCACCTAAATTGTTTACCTTATGGAGGTGACTTGTCCATGAGATTCTTATGATTATCACATTGTGCTAATCCCATTTTAGATATTTTCTAAGTGCAAGGAGCTAGGGATCATGCCCCCAAGTTTTCTTTCTTTTTCCCCTTTTGGAGCATTATCATCAACTTAAAGGCATGACAAGTTCCAATGTTGGGAAATGTTTTTGTTTATTCTCATAACATAAAGGGGGAAAAGTTGCAAGAAGGGGGGAGTTTTCATAGGCATTTTTTTTTTTCACTTTGACACAGGGGATCAAATAACTAGATTTTGAGTGTTTTTTGAAACCCAACTATATTATTACATTATTGTTTAAATGATAATTTTGGTTATAAATTTCCCTAGTTATTTTGTTGATAAGACTCGTATGTTATAGCTTTTAATTTCAAATTGCACATTCCTAACATATTTAATAATTGATTACATCACATGTTTCTCAATCAACAATTATTATGTGTCACATTAAAGTTTTCAAAACATTGAAAATCCTTTGTGCATGTTAGTTTTTTAAAATGTGATTCACATTCAAATGAAAAATTGTAAATTTCATTTTTCATTCAACATATACAATTTTAAGCTTAATGACTCATTAAATGATATATTATTTATGTTTTGAGACATGAATTTACAATTATAGTTGTAATTATTGACTTAAACATCATGATCACTGAATGTAAATATCTTAAATTGAACCTATATTTCAACATTTAAAAATCTCTTGTTGTATGTTAAATTTTTAAATGACATTCTATTACATCCATAGATTTTAAAGAATTTCAACTTTTGTTTAGTTCATGGTTTGACCATAAGTTCAAATTTTTGGCTATAATTTTCAAAACAAAATAAAATTGTAGTATAGAAGTTGAAAGGCAAAGAAAAGCTAGCTCAAGAAAAACTTTTAAAAAAAACAAAGAATAAAAAAGAAAAGACAAAGACATGTAGAGAACAATGTGCCTTTTCATAATTTAATTAAGCCAAACAAAAATGTGTATCCAAAGCTGTAGACTTTGGATAAATCCAAAAAACAAGGAAATAATATAAATCATAATTATATGTAACAAGTAGATGTTTCAATTGATTAATGAGTAGTTAAATGATGTTCAAATGTTTCAAACCTTGACATTGTTCTTATTATTATTTTAAGTAATGGGGGCATTCCCACAAGGGTTTGACTAATCCAAAATTTGTACAAGATTCACATTTCCTTTGGTGATTAGTTTAATTGATTGCCTATTGTAAGGGTGGCGAGAGAGACCATGGGCTAGTGGCCAAATGAAACACACACCCGCTTACAAGGTGACCATGAACACCAATCATGTTAAGCAACTATGTTATCCTGCTTTCATGTTTTCAAAATGAATTGAAGTTGAAATACTTCTCACAAAAATTCCAAATCTTGAAGGTTTGAAATTCTAAAAAAAAACATTCCCCAAACTAAACCCTTTACTACATTTTACTACAATAGAAAATGAAACGCATAAATGTAACGAAAACCCACCAAAGAACCTCTTATCTCTTTCATTATGTTCCTTCCAAATTATGGACACTTTAACTTGCAAGCCTGGAAAAACTACTTGAGCTTGGAATAAAAACTTCAAAAGCTAATGGAAGTATATGCCTTGACCTAGGGTTGCATGCGTAAGGAATAGTCATAGGCTTTAGATTATATGGCTTTGTTTATTACCATAATAAAGCCATATTATCCAAAAGCCTATGATTGGGTTTAGAAAGCATACATAACTCTAAATTGATTGTTAGAAAAAAAGAGACAATGTGTGGGAAATCCATTGTGCCTATGTGAAATCAAATGAAGTGGGGGTGTCTTTCTTTCTTTGCTATTTTTGGGTCATCTCTAGGACTGTAATTTTTCATTGTTGTGATAACGGGACTATCAATTATATTAGCTACTCAAGAAGTCATCAACGAAACTGAATTTGTGAGCTAGGAAATTTATATTGTAATTAACCTTTTGACAGTTATAGGCAAGCTTCTAATGAGGAAGGCAGGACAAAAACTAAGAAAGACAAGTTTTTTAGAATTATAAGTTGTTAGGACCACATTTTACTTCTTTGGAGAGAAATTCTTGCCACTAAAAAAATATTGAATAAAAATAGATTGACACAACTGCAATTAACAAGGGAATGTATAACATGATTCAAGATTTTTTAACACGCAATTGCATGCATAATTTTTTAAAACTAAAATGCCACCAAAAGACATGGAATAAATATTGAGAAAGGGTCAACATTAATTGTATGATTTGGTGGGTAGTTAAAACTTGATGGTATTATGCATACATAATTTTCATAATGGTAAACCCCACTCCTTTTAGGAGTCCATATTCTAAGTGTAGCACATGGTTAGGAAATACATGGTTAAATGAAGCCATTCACACTGATCTTAATTTCATTGTCAAAAGTTATGATAATATGGTTCATGACAATTGAATTTCGTTAGCGCTTCAATTTGGAGAAAAGAACAATTTAAATGCGAATTACATTATGCATTTTTTTTGTTAATGTACATGTTAATGAAGAATTTATCTTTAAATTTATCACAATCAAATGATTTCATCTGTGATTGTGGTTTTATTGGGGTAGCATTTAGGGCTCCCTTTCTCTCTAGCCCAACACCCTATTTTTCTTTGATCCTTACCATTGATGGCCCATAATTTGCACTATCATAGGGCATCAATGCAACCACCTTTCATGCTAATTAGTTGGGGTGCACCCAAAGTTTTTGTTTCCTCTCTTGAAATGATTGCACATCACAAAGTTTTTGGAAACATGAACATAATTGTTTTTGAAAGTAAGACTTTTGTTAAAATGCTAGGGGTGATAATTGTGGGTACATAAAGCACTCTGAGAAAATTTGTAGTGTATGTGGAGGGCACTTTATATCCATGAATTTCTCTCCTAGAAATTGGGAAGGATATTATGCCTCCTCCCCAAAGATGAAAGGGAAATTATGCCTACTTATAGGTGTAAGAACCCTCCCATTCATACATCTTGCAATCGACATAGATTTGGTTCATGATCATTTTTGCCTTGTGATTTACAATAGCTAAAGCCCATGGGTGGGAACATTCCCAAAAATATTGGGCTGGATTTGGCTATCACCTTGTCTTAGGCCCCTTATTTTGGGAAGGCCCCCACCCTAGGGCTTTACTGTACACATAGTGACTTCTAAATCAGTTGAGCCCATAAATAATTGCATTTGGTTGACCCAAATGACTCTTATTTCCTGAAAGGAAAGGATCAATCCTCAAATAGTCCTTTTTTTTGGGTTAAATTCAAATTATTCATATTATTAGCCAATCATATATTTACTCCATGTTAAATGAATCCCAAAAGAACAAACCCCCCAAAATGGCCTTATTTACCAAAAAGGTCAAGCCCCCAAATTCCTCCGATTCCACAAAAGGATTAACCCTCCAAGTAATCTTATTACTCAAAAAGAATTGACCCCAGATTAATCATATTTCCCAAATGGATTAACCCTCGAATTAGTTCCCGCTAGTCAAAATAAAATTTATGAACAGTAAACTTTTGGCACTTGAAGCAAAGAAGAGATTGCAAGTTGAGCGCGAGAGAGAGAGAAGAACAAATGAGGTCTCAAGATCTCAAATTGGCAGGAGTGACGTGGCCTCACTAGCGTCCAGAATTTCTTGCAGTCTCTGGCGGAAGCCTCCTGCTCAAACACTGGTCATTAACTTTTGACCGAGTCACTGACTCACTAATTTTTAAATACGGACTTCGTCAGTAATGGGCTGCGTCGCAGTTGATTCCCAGTAACTTCGTATAGGTAGCTGAAAGTGACTTGGGTGCTGTGGCCACCAACGCCTGCTTTTTCAACACATCCACAAATTTCTCTTGTGTAAAGATGTGAGGCCCAGCAAGCGCTCATTATTTCATCTCCCCCAGCGTGTCACTCTTGTCTACATTAACACCTCTCCTATTAGTTAGACGAGGTGCCTCCCAAGTTCATTTTGTTATATTTTTCCAACGAGCCAATTTCATTGGTCCATTGCTCCAAAAAATGAAACTATGGAGACTCCTCAAAATAGAAGGTTCTGTTGTGATGTATAAAGTTCCTCCCTTTCAAACTACCTATATAGGTGAAAGGAGGACAACATTTGCCTAAGCATATGGGATAAAAATGAGGTGCTATGGAGAACATGTTGGGGGACATATTGGGAACCTGATAGGAACCCATTGAGAACTTAAATGGAACAAAGTAGGAACACATTTGGGAATCAGGGAATTTTTTAAAAAAGATCCCTCAACCCCACCCCCTAAAAACTTAAAAGGAAAAAAAGCAAGGCACATTGGGCCTTCCCATTGGCTGCATGAAATTTCTTGCAAAAGAGTTCGTCACCATTTTTTGCCTGGGCTAATACCCCCTGCAAAGAACACACTACCTGTTCCGTGTTTGGGTACATTTTATTTTAAATAAATAACTGCCCGGTTTTTCAAACATTTCAGATCCAGAGATCCCCCGGTTTTGGATATATCAAAACCTTAAAAGAATTGACAGCTTTCACAAAAGAACCGGTGGTTATTTGACTAATTCAAATTCGCCTACAGCCAAAGTTGAAAGAATTAGGAATAGGCTTCTAGACCTGGTAGCATGTACCCTCATAATAATATATGAGGTGGATTCACACATTTCAAACCCATGGTCCCATGCCCAACCCACACATGTAGTACAAGTGCGTGGGACCAAGCATAGTATCTGTGGGTGGTATACTTCCAAAATTTCCACGCTTTGTCTCAGTCTTTGGATCCAACATTTTTGTACAGCAGCTCAATTTTGCTCATCCCAGTTTTCCGCATCATTGCAGCCAAAGACCATTACCCTTACACATAGTACCAGTGTAGGTGCTAGGTTTACCACGGCCACACATGTATCTATAACATATCTACCTCTCAACAATATACTTTCTTCCACTCTGGATTTATTTGCTATGACCATCCATGTAGCTTCCTTCTCCCTCAAAGGCTCAAGCTACTGTAATCATACTCACCCATGTCACCAAGTAAAGATGACTTGCCGAACATGATCTCTGCCATAGGGCTAAACACTGGGTCAAATCAGCAAACAGGAAATACTCCTTCGAGCTCTAGACAAGGCACCCATGTGGTGCATCCTCTTGGTTTTATGATTGAACTTGTTATGCACAACTCTTTTTCTTGGGTTTTTCCAAAGCTACATGTTGAAATTTGATGTTAGTTTATGAGCTTCCTTGTTGAATACCAATAATTTTTCTTTCTTTTTGTTGCATCATTTAAATCAACCGATATGAAATGAAGTGATATTGAAACAAACTCTTACATTTGTGATTCACTTTGCTATAACAAGTAGAATTGGTCAAAGGAAAATTTGTCAATTGGCATTGACTATGTACATATATGGAGTTTGTAAGGATTGCAAATTTCAAAGTAGATTGTGAATAACTCCAAAGTGGTTTAAATCCAACAACATAATTATTAAAGAATTCTTTTGAACATTATTATTGTGATTGTGTCCCAATTGGTTAGGAATTGCAACCCTTGGTGGCTACAATTTGTGAAAAAAGTGGTGAAATGAAAATTAACTAGATTAATTAGGTGGTTGTAATTAAAGAACCCAAAATTTGAAGATTTCAATTCTCAGCATAAGTCCTTAAATTTATTGGCATATATTCCATCATACCATAATGTGATGATTATCAATTATTGAATTATATTTTGAAACTTACTTTGCATGTAAATGATCTTCTTTTGTGACTCACTTGACTTTTTGAAAGAAAATTGGCAAACCTCAAAAAGTTGCAAATATTGGAATGGAATCAAAATTTGAATTTAAATGAGGTTGCAAGATGAATATGGTATTGTTTAATTCATTGATTATTTTCTTGTTCTACTTTACATTTTCAAATTAACTATATCTATTTTGTCAAATATTGTGATTGTATATTTCATGAATCTTGCACTTATTTGATTTTATGTACAATCAAATTATTTTCAAGACTTATTTGATGAATCTTGTTGACATTTCTTTTTCTTTTTCTTTTGTAGAGATATTTGGTGCATGATTTAAATCCTAATTGCATTTCAAAGACCCAAATTTGACCATAATTTTTTTCCATGTGATTGCCTATGGGATTTACAATGAATGGAAGGAAACATGGACAACATGCCCCATCAATCGTAAAGAAAAATGCATATGCTCGCCACCAATGTGGATCCCAAATGACTCAAATGACAATGTCATAATTTTGTCACTATCATATGATTATAATGTTGTGGCAAGTGTTCACAATGATATGACTAAAATTGGTTGAAACTTCATTCAAAGAGTTATAGATTCAAGGTCTGACAATATCTTTATTTGTGGGCATCTTTTTTTTCATTGTGTATTTCAATTAAAGATAATTGATTGCTTTTTAACATCTTTGAATAAATTGTTCATGTGGGGCATTATTGTGGTACACACCAAATCTTGAACACTTTGGAGCTTTCAAATCCATTGAAAATAACACAAAATAAGGGTTGTATGTTAATTCTCATGTTGGAGATGAATTATTACAAAGTTTGTGTTCACATTATCAAGCCTTGGGAATCTAATTTGGTTGTAGTGACAATTTGTGATTGGAGCTTTTCAAAGTTTCATTTTATGCAATGGAATTAAATTCAATTACCTATATGATTTATTGAATTTGAATCCATTTTGTACCTTTATTTAATTTCAAAACAAATATATCTTACTTCCAATTTCCTACATTCTATTATTTGAATTCAATTTTCAATGTAACACATAAACACTTAGAGGGAATTTTAGTGCCAATGGCTTCAATTATTCAATTGTCAAATAATAACTATTACAAAGTGGAGGATGCTAATCACTTGACAATTTGCAAACCACCAACAAAGGACCATTTAAACTATTCTAAATTATTGGAATGTTTGAAAAAATTTATGAAGGTAAAAAATGTAATAGCCTTTGGAATTTTGTATGTTTATATAATTTGACTGCAAACATTCACTACTACATATCTAGGTTTTTATGCTAGTTTTTATGATTGAATTTTTAATCATATCAAACATCGGAAATTTTTTATTATAATCAAAACAAGCCAATGATTTCAACCACAAATGTGATTGACACCTAGTGACTAAGTGCCTACTTAAGTTAGTCATGGCTTGTCCAAGTTGACTAATGTGACTATAATATTAGTTGATGTGTAGTTGTCCATTTTGACAGAGATGACCCAATTCATAGTTGACATTGTGATAGATGTTGTGTCTAAAGTGATTAAAAAATGGTGTATGTCATTAAGATGGTTGCCAAGTGACATGTCTTTTATGACTAAAATGTTTAGTAGTTTAGATGACATGGATGACAAATGGTAGTTTGTTATGACTAAATTGTCTAATATGTCAGCTAAAGTGCTCGCCTAATGTCATGTCTATTTTAATTACTAGTGTGACTAACATGACTAATATTTATATGTGGCCCATGCCAAATGTTTATATATTGTTTGCCTATTTTGATCTAGAAATCTAACCTTAGTTCTTATATATTTACTATATATACATGGCTACAATCACATGTAATGTCTATTTTGAAAAAACATCTAAATCTTTACATGCACCCAAATGCAACATCTAAAAATGCACCACATGGATTACATACATAATTTAAAAACATGGAATCTATTAATATGCCCAAAAAGTTGGAAAATGCACAAAATATATGCAGTAGCACTACAAGATCTACATATGCAGAAGTGCGCAAAACATGATTTGTTACAAAATCTATAGGTTGCAAATTGCAATAATGTTTAATAAAACTTTGTGGTGAGTTTCCAAGGCCACAAAATGATATACCTAACTACTTTATCTACTATGCAAAGTGGAGGATCATGGCTAGGCTATGGATACGACAAATGACCACCAACTAAGAAATAAGATGTAATGGAAACATAAATACATTCTTCTAACATGGCAAAATTATGATGCATTGCATTTCCAACTCCAAATTTGACAAAATTGTCGATCACACAATTTTTGCTTCCATCAAAAGTCATGAAGATGACACATTGATTTCTTTGGAATTACAAACAAATGCATAAACCGAATATATCATAAACTTACAATCAAAATGAATTAATCGTCAACTTCAAATTCAAATAAAATTAAATGTAAGTCATGGCTTACATTTGGGTGAGGTTCTATAGCCAGTTTCTTCGCTACATGTTTTGCTACTAACTTTACAGCCAGCTAATAAACTACATAATTTTGATGATCATTTTTTTCTTTGCCAAAATTAATGTTCATGATGCCTTCGGAATGCTTTTAACCTTGGAACTCTATAGATCATACACACATGATTATAAATACAATGGTCTTGAACATAACTATATATATTCCAAGTCTAATAATAATTTTTTTAAAAGTATAAATGCATGAAAGTAAAAAAAACTTGGGTTTTAGGGTTTAGTTAAATAACATCAGAAGACCATGCAAAAACCCTTATGGTAAACCAAAGTGGGTAGTTTCTTGTAATCCATTGTTACCCATGTGGATTACAACCAACGTACTTTAAAATAGTTGGAGCTTCCAACAAACCAAGTAAGTACAACCACAAACTACCCATCACATAATTATCCCCTACTTTTGGATCAAATGGATGGGGTAGGATATATGAATTTGGCACATTGCTAACACACTTGTAAGGGCAATCATTTATCAACTTGGAGTTAATTTTTGAAATCCAAGGCTAATGTTAGAGAACACCTTACTCATATATTTTAGTATAAGCTCCTTGTTTGGGTTTAGTGGATGTTTACTTTGTGTCACATCATACTTGTCATTTCCCCATATAAACAAAGGTTTCAAACTTGAGATGTCTTGTAATAGAAAGTGAACCATAGGTACAAGGTTAGGTTTTATAATTGATGACCAAATCCCAATGTCAAACTTTGAAAAACATAATTTCACAAATTAAAGTGAATTTGGTTGAAGGTTGTTGCAACCCTAGCCTTGGGCTTGTGACCAAGGCAAAAGGGGTTGCAAGGTTGCGAGCCAAAAGGAAGCATGGGAGGTGCATATCGACGATCTTCCTTTCTTGGGAGACACCCATGTTACTTTGGGCATTATGTCTTCATGTGTAGTTCGTTGACTTTTTTATTTCACACGGACAATACTTTCTTCTTTTTTTTTCCAATATCTTTTGATGGGTTTTGACAATGGAGTTATGTAGGTATGTGGGGACATTATGGGTCCAGGATCATGGGAATCTTTTCAAGACCCTTAGTGAGGTGTCATGCTCGACTATTGATATCTTTTGGTGGTGTAAGCTTTCTATTTATGGGAGAGTGTGCCCTCATTTATTTTTCTAAGGAATTGGGTTTTAGTGGCTCCGTATTTGTGTTTTAGGTTTTGTATTTTTGATAAATTCGTTTTGGAGGAATATGTTTTTTAGGTTGAAGGGGGCCCACATTCGTTTTAGTCATGTCTATGTGCAATGCGAAATGTCCTTCCTCTTGTAGCTAAGGAGATACACCCTTCTTTTGAAAGTCTGGTAGTTATCAATGCCCTAGATTTATAAACATTTTTTTATGGACTTCGACCATGACACATCTTTTAGGTCTATCTTGGAGGACAACTCCATTTTCTTGGCATCCAAAGTTCGCATTCATTTTTGTTCACGCAAGGGGTAGTAGGGTTATGGTTGGTTGTTAGGTCATCTATATGTTCATTTCACATCGCACATTCTACTTTCACCTTAGCATTGTGTTTTCGTCTCCATTTGACTTAGCCTTTGACATTCAGTCTTCTCACATGTGGATGTGGACACGGGTTAGATGCATTTAACACGTACTTAGTTCGTTGCCCATTTGGAGGCTAGCAAATAACCACACATGACACTATCCAAAACATCATGTATGCCCTCATTTGAGAGAGTGGGCATGTTGTATGGAAAGAGCGATGGTACACCTTTACGAAAGTTTCAATAGGAGCCAATCTCTACATGACTTGAAAGGACTAGGTTTTCGTTGCTGATGTGGTGGTTATTGATTCGACATGTAAGACGATGGTTTTGAGTGTCATTAGTCGATTAACATGTGCAATTGCAAAACTTAACACCATTGTTAAAATCCACAATTATAGAAGGTTTCATGAAGGGCACCACTTTATTTCGATAGCCATGGAGGTGTATAACATATTCGAGCGCGATATGGATTGTTTCATCAAGGAATGTGCCTGTCTTTTTCACGATAGACGATCGAAAGGTCATTTGTCCTTGTATTTTTGCATTCAATTTTCTAGGCAACGTATTAATATTTCTTTTCAACATGTTTTAGCCTCTATTATAGAAGGGAAGATTGTGTTGGTGGGTGATGCCTGTTCAAGACCTCTTATTACTATTAAATATCACAATTTGCATGCATACAAAATTAGAGGGGCCGTGGGTGAGATAACTTCCCACCATGAGAGGGATTAGCTTTTTCCCATTTTTTGTGCCTATAGGCTGTTCGTATCTTGGCCCTTCTTTGGCCTTCCCTTTTTGTCTCCCCTGTGATGGTTCCGGCCATTGATCTTTTTATTCATTTTTTCCTTCCTACAACATATAGGATATATGAAGTGGTAAGAGCATCTCCAGGGGTGCTCAGTATGTGACCATGCAAAAATGTTTTTTCACAGCCAAGTTTACTTATTAAGTTTTTCCTACCCCACCCATAAAACTGAAACTGGGAGGCAAATATGCAGGGGACTAAGTAACCATTACGACGAGCCAATCAGAAATACTGAGCACACGTCTAATCATGTTGAAAACCTCTCATTGACTTAAACCCCTAAATTTAATACCATGAAAAATTTAGGAAAATTCTATTTTCACACCTTTTTTGGCTAGATTCACACCTTTTTTGCCGGTCTGATTTCGTGACCCCATGATTTCGTGAACCGCGCAGTGCATGGCTGCTCCTCATGCACTCAAATTTAT
>Ga0209208_10009794_pt1 | contig 12551 bp, 2 predicted proteins | sample S1TSphfallax_3_FD_187694 | JGI IMG/M metagenome (GOLD analysis project Ga0209208, IMG submission 187694) | Host-associated microbial communities from peat moss isolated from Minnesota, USA - S1T2_Fd - Sphagnum fallax MG (SPAdes) (version 2) | ecosystem: Host-associated > Plants > Peat moss >...
TCCCTCTCCTTGTCCATTTACCTTTAAATCTTTATAAGAGCATTTCAGGACCTATTGAACTAGCACCCCAACAGCAACTAATCCTCCCTCCCCCGCCCCACCCCCAACCTTTTTCCGTTGAACTTCTATTTTTATTGATCATCTACAAGGGTTTAGTGTTTATTGACCTTGCTTTGTTGATTAAAATCCAATGCAAATTTCAGTATTTTAATTCTTTTTATTTATTTTTTTAACATATAATTCCAATTTTGCTTTATCTTCTTCATTCAAGCTTCCATTACATTTTCTTGGGATAAATATTTTATGAGAATTTAAGTTTTAATTTTTGCAATGGAAATCTAGGATTACAGTTTGTGATTTTGGATGATGTAAGAATTTCAAAGATTGTGTAGAATGAACTTTTTGTTGTTTTGAGAGAAAAGGATTTAATTTAAGCATTGAAGAAGACAATGCAATCACTTTTTCTTGGACCATTTTAGAAGGATGATATCACATGATTGCTTCATATTACAACCGAGAAGGCCTATATAACTATATTATGGTCATTTCATAGGATCAATTCAAGGATTTTGTGCAAGAGGAACAAAAACAATACAATTTTTTTCTTGCAATTTACAAGGACAAAGGAGCACAAAATTTGCAATCCTCTAAACACATTGACACCCAAGAGCAAACCCTATGTTGTTTGTTTATAGGTGAGGAAACATTCATAACAAGATATTCACTTTATAACAAGGTTAGGCTATTTCATTTTTATATTGGTTTAAGTTTTGCAATGATTTATGTGGTGGTTTATATTTTAATTGGATTATTCCATTTGTTTCAATTCATGTTTGCTACAACTTTAAACCAATTGTAAAAATTGTTTTTGAATTATTTTATGTCATGGGATTTTTTCTCCAAAGTTCAAAATTAATTTTCATAGTCTCATGTCACATATTCTATAGTTTGATGGAGATTTGTCTTCATATTATTATTAAATTGTCAACTACGTGTAGTGTTATTATGACCATTCCAATCTCAAGGTTGCATTGAACTTAATATATGTTGCACTTCTGGTTAAATTTCATAGTTCTTCATTTTGAATTCTTTAAAGAGACAAGAAGGAAATCTCATTTCACAACTTCACAAAGCACTTTCATAGCTTATTGTAAAAATTAAGTTCTTTCTCTTTTTCATGATTTTGGAGTTGTATGTATTATGTGTCTATCATGACCATTGGATATCAAATTCAAATTGAATTTAACGTTTATGACATCTTGTAATCAACTTCACAAGTTGTTTTTTTTTTTAATTTCTTATTGTTTCAAAAAAATTATATTTGGTGTCCCAAGCTTTAAATATCTTTCATGGTTTGTTGTAGAACATAATTTCATATTATAAAAAATTTGGTCCCTTTTTGGCATTGAATTGTTTCATTGTACAATAATCCCCCTTTATAATCATGCCCTTGATGACCACTTTTTTTGTGACATTAACAAATTGTGATTTAAGCATGTATAGTCACATTCTATATAAACCCTTACAAGATTGTGACAATAGGCAAAAAAAACCTTACAAAACAACCCTTTTATGTTAAAATAGAAGTGCCAATTGTTTAAATTTCTTAGATGGGTTATTATAAGCTATACTATGCATTATTAGACTTGAAAAAAGTTGTGATTTCTACCTATTTTAATGTGACAAGTTATATTGAATTTGAGCTTTTTAATTATTAGCGTGTGTATCTTGTCAACAAGATTTTTTAATTATGATTTTCTACTTTTTGGGGAAGTTCGCATATCGTACATCTACTTCTCTATACAAAAAAGTTGTTGTTTTTTCTTTTCTCTTCAACTGGATTATTTGTTGTTAATTTGCACAACTTGAACACAAAGCAACACTAGCATTGCCAAAAGGAACTACAATTTACAAAACCTTTATATTTGTTTTAGATTTCCCCCATTATAATCACATTTACACAAAAAAAATTGCAAATTTGTTGTGCTACTAATGAGTGTGATAGTGGCTCTAAAGAATGGTGTTTCTTACTAAAATGAATGGTTATCAAAAATTGTGTGACACAAACAAGAACGTGACTAAAATGGACATGATTATAAAGGGGTTTACTATATCATGACCATAACAATCTTTTTATTGGATATTATGTTTTTGGCACCTCATAGCTTTTGAAATAAATTAAATATTCAATTTTTTCTTATTCAAAGATTATGTTTCCTTTTACCAAGGTAAAAATCACTATCATAGTCCACTTTAGAGCATAGTTTTATAGTGTAAGTGGCATGTGGTCAAGCTACTTTGATGGGAATAGTAAACAACAACATAAAGTGTTTAAGTTAATTTTAATAATCATGATCATTTTCACATTATCATAATAAATCTAAAATGGTGGCACGTGCATTAGATTGAATTCACTACACTTTCGCTAACGCATTAGTTAAACACATGTGTGTTTTTTTTATAGATTATTTTCTCAGCATGGCATTTATTCCCACCTACCAACATTTAAGTCTTATTTCTGAATGATCTTCCATCTACATATAAGCATATTGTTGGCTTTCATTCATTCATTTTGAAATCATCGATCCACCTTTTCTAAAAGAACTAGTTTGAATCATTGACCCATCTTAGTGTAATTCTAAGTTGATTAACTTTTCAATGTAATTCCTTTCCTATGTTCAAGTTTATTGTATACTAATTGTTTTTAATCACATTGTGTAATGGAAGAACTTGATTTTTCATGCATATGACTTGTGCACATTTGGAATGGTTCAAGATATGCAATATTTTATTTTGATTTTACAATGTTTTTAAGCCTTTTTAAAATCTCTTAAATCATTCTTTTCATGCAATTCCTACAATCTCCAAGTCAATCTATAGCTCATAGTCAATGTCATTGTATTGCAAGTTATCTTGTAATTTTGAACCCAAAGACAAAACCAATGTGCTCCCAAAGGACATGTATAAACTACTTTTGTTTACAAAGTAGAAGTGGAAGCAAAACAAATTGAATGAGACATCAACCAAAAAAAGGGTAAAATAATTTGTTGGATTTCTTAAAGTCTAATTAACAATGACAATGGAAGATTCAAATTGAGAAAACAATATCAAATATGTCCATGAAGCATGGTAATTATTTAAAAAAATTCATTACAAGCTCACTATACTTGGACCAACATTTCTATTAACTAATATGCATGAATACAACACATAAAAACCAATAAGGTGAAATATGCCACTAGAAAAATGTGCTTGGATACCATCATGTTTTGGGTTCTTAACTTTTGGATGTATGAAGGCACATTTGACGGGGCTTATACTGCAAGGCCTCTTCTTTGCTCAAGTTATGACTCATTGTAAAGGCATGTCAAAAAAAAGACTTTGAATAATGAGCTTATGACCTATGAGACTTTTGTGCTCCCATATGATGTGAGGAACTTAACAAAGAAAAAAATTAATGAGTTATGGCAAAAACACCCCAAGGACCCCCATTAGTGTTAGAATGTGAGTTTTGGCAAACCTTGATTCAATTTTCAATTATGTCCAACATGCCCCTTTGAACCTCAATTTACCAATTGAAGATGACACATTGTTCATGCTAAGAATTCAAATTGAAATGATGGAAAAATGTGGACATCACAATTCAATTTCATTCAATGCAACTTTTAACACAAATCAAAACAAGGCAACAAAAAAAATTCCATTATATGAAGTGCATAAGAAAATTTATTGTTTGGAACATTGTACCTAATGTTTATTTTGCAATATCAAAATTCATTGTTTACATTACAAGTCTATCATGAGCGTTCCAAACTCAACTTGGAATTTAATTGATCATATCTCTCTATGAAGCAAGGTTGTTTGATTCTTTTGTTTATACTTCTTAGATCCACCAAACCAGGATGCTTCAGATCGTTGTTCTTGATCTCTTTGGAAGCTCTTGAGGAGGAGGGGTGCATCAGCTTGGTTCCATGACTTGCAGTGCAAAAGTTCTTGAATGTTGAATGATTTCTTCACTGAAAATTAAATTAAATTAAATTAAGTTAAATCGTAGCTGAAAATTTCGAAGGAATTGGAATGTGCGTTTGGTGTTGTTGGAAAGATCTTGATGAGCAGGATGTAATGGAATTTATTTGGTAAAGACTTGGATCCAGAATGTGGGAGATATTGATTTTAAAGTGATTTCTGCCACTGAAAATTCAAATAAATTCCCCAAAAAACCAGGTTTTGGAAGGAAAAATCAGTTGAGGACGAGGTAACACTAGTTGGGCCAACAGCACAGGCCACACTAGTTTTGATTTTTAAGTTAGTGTGTGGTGGTGAGTGATAATATTTTTCATGTGACTATATTTTTAAAATTAGTTGAATGCACAACACAACTACCTACACCAGAGTGGTTACTTGATGATCTGCTTGTTGTTTCCTTGGTATTTATTATTCATTGGGGGCAAAAAATGTATTATAACCTTCTACAAACTGCCTGTTCTTTGTTGGTTATTTGTAAAAGTCCCCAGTTTGGTGAGGGGTTTTTTTTTATAAATTTCTAAAAGCTGGAAAAATGGAAGTTCATTGATTCTATAAAAAAAAATCTAAACACTGAAACCAGAGGTTCTTTTATTTCTGGAGGTTTTAAAAGAAAATCAGATAACCCAAATTCTATAAACTGGAACCAGAGGTTCTTTGATTTCCAGAGGTTATAATAGAAAATCAGATAACCATGTAACACTCGCCTGTACATGGTACACCCCATTACTTGTAATGGTTTTAATATGGATTTGTGGAATGGTCATGTAGAGATAATAGGTTCTTGGCACCTGCCCAAGTTAGGTCTGGTAGACCTCATTAGTACCCACCATTTCTGCCTTGTCAAGGGGACATAGGAAAACCATTATGAAAACAAACAAGGGGTGTGTTGCCACTGTGGTCTTGCCATTTTACATTGAAAAGTATCTTAAGGCAAAAGAAGAATTATTGAGGAAACTCAAATCTTTCTTTCACCATGCAAAAATATACCTAATCTTCAAAAAATCCTCTAAAAAAACAACCAAAATCCTTCAAGATAGTATATCTCTATAACTAATCTCAAGTTTCAACACAAGCCAAAATATCATCTTTCACAAATCCTCACATAAAAATAGACCTATTATTATTATTACCTAGGGGTCAAAATCCCTTAAGCTACTACTATACTCTATAATGAATTTAAACACAATATCCTTGCCTTGGTAGGCAAGGCCAACAAAATCCAAAGAAAGAAAGAAAGAAATGAAGTCAAACATTGTGCTCATGCCATGGGAGTTCATCATCTCAGGTTCTGGCAAAACATGGGATTGCAATCCATTGCCTTTTGTCCTTTACATTGTGTTCTCTTTTGCCTTTCCCCAAGAAGGAAAGTTTAGCTGGGATGACATAACTTGGAATGGAAGGGGAGTTTCTTAATTGCCCCCCCCCCCCACCACCTTTGCAGCCCTCTTTCATTGTGCAGAATCTACATGAGTGGCTGAATTATGCCCATTAATGCTTTTGAATCAGTGACTGAATATGGCTGTGTGATTGTTGATTCTGGCTCCCAACTTGGCTGGCCCAGGCTTGCACCTGGGCTGGCCAGTTAAAAAGCCCAGGGTTAAGTTGGCACCCAAATTGTAATTGGTGAGCCCCCAAGGTCCAAGTTGGGAGCTAGAATTGGCAGGAGCCTCCCTACCTGCTCCCTAGTGCATTAAATAGGTCTTGTGATGACAATTTATGAAAATTTACAAAACCCCCAAGATTAGGAAAACTTTTTTTGGATTAGGGTAGAGAGGCTTGATTGTAATTATTAGTATCAACACTAAACTGGTGGATTTGAGGTGCAAGATTTTTATAAATTGTTTTGAATGAAACATATGAATGAATGTGCCTTATTGAGTACATGAAGTTGATTCAAGATTTTTCCTTGAATTTTTTTTAATAAATGGATTTTTATACACTTCTACAAACTAGTGTTGCCTATGTTGTTAGGCAAAACGTGAATAGGACTACACATAACTACTTCAAATGTGAATAGGACCATGATGATAGATCACAATTGTGAGAATAATATTTTTAAAAATTTATTAATTTTCAATGAGGAAAATTAATCAAATTTTTTTATCTCTCCCACCTTAGGTCTAGAAATTACATAAGCACTTACAAGAAATCTCACTCATCAAAGGCTTTCCAATAGTACAAAGAGCTTGCCCCAATTTACTTTAAATTATTGGTTTTGATCTAAATGGATTTTCAATGAAAAAGTTGTTCAATATTCAATTTTTTTTTTTCACCCCAAGTTGAAACATTACAAAACCAACTAAATGCACCCATACTCATTAAGCTTTGACTATACCAATGAACTGCTTAATTAAGAAATACAAACAATATGTGGAAAAAAATAGATTTGATAAAGCCTAAATACTTTCCCTATCCCACCATGGCTATAATTAGCTAGTTTGATCAACTCATTATTGACATTAACATCCACCTACAAATTGTGGGGAAAGGTTTTCATGGATTTTGGGCAACACAATGTTTTAAAAAACCCAAAATGACCTTATAGACATCCAGCTATTGTCCATGCATAATGTCTGTCAAGGTGCAACAATCAATTATGTTCTACATTTTACACTTATAATCTGCATCGGCTTCCTCACAGTAGCCATCCTTTAGTTCACCCCCACAAAATATGATAATATTTGGTCCTAACCTTCTTTAGCTCTTGAATGGACTTAAGGTGCCAAAAGGGGTCATTCACCTTTTCTTTTTCAACAGCAGCATTTGGGCTTTGGATGGACCTCCACCCAATGTCATATGTCAAGCAACCTGTATCTAAATCCTCATCTATGTCCAATAGTGGAGAGGTTGACACATCAAATTGTGACACCATCAATGCAAGACACAACACATTAGTTGAATCCAATAAATTCCATGTTTTAGATATGTACAAGCCTCTAATATTGGAGCTCTGCAAAAAGATCTAAGGGTGTATCATGGCCTTCATACATCCGTGGCCAAATATGGAAAAGGAAAATCTCATTTGGGCATGCACATATAAATGATCCCTAGGAATAGCATACCACCATAGTTGCAATTCAAGCTTTTGCTACCACTTGTCTTGCATTAGCAATGTATGGTTTTTCAACCTTTGTCAACCTTTTGTTCTTCTTGTTCCCCATGATCTACATTTCAAAACTTTAGGAATGCCCACCTTTAAACAATACTAGCATGGTAGATGTGAGGTGATACAACCATTACAATGGGTTCAAAATGCATGGAGCCTTTACTACTACAAAATGTGGGTGCAGTTCACTAGTCCCCGTTCACTAGACCAATGAACTCACTCAAAATCTAATGAAATCACTTGGTGTATAGGGGACACCTTTTGTTGTAGTGCCTTGAATGTTCTAGCATCCAAGTAATAATGTACATTGAATGATCAAGTTGTTCACCTCAGAGCTATGAGTAGTTGTGTTCAAGTTTGATGACCTCCAAACCAATTAACTTGCTAACAACCTAAGTATCCTCCCAATATTGAATTACACTACATACAAATTTTGTGCCCTAAATTTCTATCATTATTTTAAAACTCGATCATGATGTTGGCTATAACTCAAGAGAAATAAATAATACAAAAAACTCAATAGTATTTTCATTCAAGTTGCACAAGCTTGTGAAGATAAACTTCGATTCATTTTAGTTTGTTGCTTAACAAACAAACATCTAAGGGTAAGGCATAGAAACAACTACACAAAAAGTAATGGTTGCAACTTCCTATGCCATGTACATATCCTTTAAGCCACCATTGGGCACAAAGTATAAGATATGTAATACCTCCCCAAGAAACTTGACAAATACAACACTTGCTTCCTCCCTTAGTTCTTTAGATGCAGCTGCTTGAAGGTCTTTTATTTCATTGACCCCTCCCTACACTATCCTAGCTCCCAACCGCTCATATCCATTACTAGAATGTTTTCTCCTCCTACCATATGCCCACTAGTATTAAACAACTCCTTGACATTTGAGAACTTATTTTAGATATTTGGATTGTTAGCAACAATGTTGTTGCAAATATTGTACATATAGAACATTGGAGGGGTTATGTGTAAAGCAAGAAAGAAAAGGGTCACATCAAATGATTCCGAATTTTGTGACTTTGATTAAAGATATGCAAATTTGCACCCTTCCAATTGCTAACAATTTTTGTATTATTTGCAATGTTTACACAATTCCTCCAATAGGTCTGGATTAAATTTGTGTTTTATATTTTCTGATAACATGTTCTCTATAGGTGCAAAAATGGTTAACATATGACTTTCCACCTGATGTAAAGGCAAAAAATGGACAAGACAAGCTCATAAATGGTAATTTGATTGTCACATGTTAGGAAGTACCAAAAATCCCTCTCCATATTTGTATGGACATAGTTTCTAAAGCAAATGATGTTTAAAGGTTGTAAATTATATAGGAAATGACTTGATAGATCATGCTTATGTAGTGTACATTTGTGCCATAGTTTTTTATTCAAGTTTATTGGGGATGAAAGTGAGATCAACTTGGCAAGTGATGGCACATAAGTGGCAAAGTTTTTTGAATGGAAATGGGTGCCAATGGAAGAAGTTATTAAGTAATGTGCGTGGTTTCTTGGCCATCATTGCATTGAGGAGGAAGTGTACAAGTCTTTTTAGTTTTTAATTTGAAAACATCATCCAACATTTTACAAGCTACACAATTTGAAATTTAGAAGAATGTACCTTTCTGGCTTCATCAGTTTGAATGGAACTAAGGTTTCAAGCAAGGCTAATGCGATGTCTACATTTTTAAAATTTCTTGGTAGTTATGCAACCAATGTGCTAATCAAATTGTGGCACATGCAAGTGGTCAACTTCAAAAAACATGTTTATGAGTTAGCTTTCAAACATCTTACCCTTTTTTTCAATTCATAGCCATCGTTGTAGGACTATTTATGTAGGCTTGTGCTCTAAAATAAAAAGAGTCGTATTAAGGACTTGGAGAAGTGATAAAGAACTTCATATTCAAAAGAAATGTAGCAAAGCAAGAAGGGCCATGGTCAATACCTAGTTCAATTTAAGCTATTTCTTGGATGCCAAGTAGGACCTGTGGCTTGTGCTCCCCCCACCCACCAAAGTTTTCTTGAATATAAATTGAAGCTTGTAACACCCAGGCCACAACACCTTGCAATCTTAAACACAATTGTTAAGCTAATAATATAACATGTTTTCATAGCTTAAAAACTCACACACGATTAAAAAAAGGACGTTGGGTGAAAAAGGCGATCATATACATGCAAATTTGCTTAATGATACCCTAAACCATCCATGGATGAGTTTTGATATTTTGTCAATATTGGATGAAGTTGCAAATGAGACACCTATAATTTTACATGTGCGAATTCAGTTCGATGATATGTTAAACCAATTACTTAATAGTTCATGGATGGAACCGGGAATTCATTAGTATTGGGTGAAGTACGTGATACACATGTTGTAGTAGGGCAAGCTTTCTTGCATGCCTTTTTTTATTAGAATGTCAAGGAAATAGAAGTTGCACACAAGTGGTTTGGAGCTAAATAGGCTAACTCAATTTTAATGGCATTTTTTTTATTGAAGTTAGTCATCTATTTATGCCAAAATGTGCATAATTTTTTATATATAACTCCACAATAGTTGAAAGATGGTACTAGCTACACACATTTGTAGTTTTGAGCTAGGTGAGGTAACCCATTTTCCATGTTTTTCCTTTGAACCTAATGGTAGTTTGCTAGTGTAGAAGTGAGATAAAGTTTTCATTTTTTTTAAAAGTTAGGGTAGTTGAGGACTTGGAGGTGTGTGGAAGTTGGCATTGCCCACTTTCTATAAACAAATGATTGTTTGGAGTTGTAGCCAACAGCAATAAGCAAGTCTTAAAGTCTTTTTAAAGCTTTGAGCGAGTGTGTCGAACTTGGAGCATTATGTGTATACCCAATATGCTTGAATAAGTGATCAATTTGTTGAACATGTTTCACACTCTATGGCTACCCAAGTTTTGAGTTGTAGTGTGTGTGAAGTTTGGTTTGTAGTTCACATTAATTTAAACAAAGTGGGGATGTAAAACAATGGTTCCGAAACAAAAAAATGCCTCATTTGAAGAGGATGTCTTGCTTCTAAAGGGCTAAACTTCTCAAATGGTTGCTCTACATTGCTTGGAAATGCCTTAAAATTCAAACCATGGCAAGTCCAACTGATGGTGACACATATGAATGTGAGTATGATAAGTTGTGAGTTCATAATATTGTTCACAAAAACTCATTCTTGCAATCTTTGAACTTGTTTGTGTTTCATACGTATGCATCAACCTTTAAATTGCACAACCATGGTTATTTGCATTTGAATCAACCCCTAAGTTGCACATGTACCATGGATGTTTACAGTTTTAAATCAACCCCTATCAATTGTAGACTACATGTGATCGTTTGCATTTGAATTAACTCATACTTCAAGCACATCCATGGTTGTTTGCATTTAAATTTGACCATGCACTTACCTTCTATGTTGTTGTTTTCTTATTCATGTCTTGCTTGTCCTAATTACCAATTGTACAAAATTGATGTTGTGCATGTTATCCCAAAAAAGGCAAAGCATGGGAAGGGGCATCAAGTTGTTAAGATTGATGGTTGTCATCTAAAGTTGCATTATAGTCTCCGATGCAACCAAATATCAAATTGCACCAAGGAGGCAATGTTCTCAATTAGAATGATAATGATCTTAAGTGCTCAAGCTTTGGGGTGTCAGAATTCGAAGTTGGTGATGAGCCTCATGAATCTTCAAAATATGAAGTTAGTTTAATCTTGGAGCAACCCCCCACCAAGGGACATTTCAAGGAAAGAATCCACAAGTTTCACAAAGTAAGCTCCTGATTTTATTCCCTTGATTTTCATACCTAATAGTTTTGAGGTATTGCATTTATCCAATTGGAACCATTGGTTCAACTTGAGAAATCATGTTAATTTACAATAGACATTAAACATTAAACAATAATTTACATTACGTTCATCACAAAACCATGTGAATCATGAATTAAAGGCTCATTGAGAGAGTATGATCATGTCATCAATATGCCATTTTTTCTAGATAAAAACAATAATTTTGTTATGTACTTGTGTTTTATGGTGGGATGTAGGTTCTTGGACATGTTATGGTAAAGAAGGTTATTCAACTAGTGTTGCTACTTATTGTAGCTTCTAAGCTCAATCTGTAAGAAATATAATCATGAACATTGACTATGACATTTTCATTTGGTCCAAATTTTTTAAGAATGTTCATATAAGTCACTACCACTTAATGTATGCAAATTTAAGTTCTTGGTTGATGTAATCACTTAATTAAATTGAACTAATTATAAACATGTTGCATTCAAGGGTTTGGGTGGTATCAAATTTTGTAGATAATTGAACTTCCCAAACCTTGGAAATGAATAGTAAGTAGTTCCTTTCCAAAAGCCATGGCAAAACCTACAAACATTAAGGGCAAGTTGGATGAGGTTGACAAAATGTGGAACATGGCTTTTGATGACTATGAGGATAGTCATGATGATGACAAGGAATCTTTTGTTTGTGATGAGAGTGGCCATGGGGATCTTGGCCTAGCTCTCAAGCTTCATTTAATGGCTAACAAGTCTAAATTAGATGCATCAAAAGTACTGAGCAAGCTAGGTTATTCTAAACCTATGACTCTAACAATTACAATGCCAAGTTTAGTGGGCACAATTAACCCTAAACTTGCACATGATTTGAATGTGATGCCCACAAACTTCATGACATCACAATTGCCCAATCAATTGTTTGGCATGACTACGAATAGTATGCCTAACAATTTAAGGGACATTTGTTTTAGTTTGCAAGGTGGTTTGAATGGATTTCCAATCATGAACAATGTGGATCAATGGGCCCTTTTGCAACAAATGCAAGCTATGCAAACATTGGTGTCATTAGTGGTGAGCAACCTTGGGCAACATGGAATTGACCCGAATCAAATGCCAATTGGACAAATTATGGTGGCAAAAGTATCTACACCTCTGTGAGGGATTCTTGCACACCCTTTTCGAAGACATGGAAGTATTAAATTGTTTCAAGATTTTAAAATAGATGAAATTTTTCATTCAAAATGGAACTACTATGTAATTGTGTTCTAACAAAAAAAAAAATTGGTTCAATGGAGTGTAATTAATCATACAAACGAACCCATTGTATTGTGTCCATTTAATATAAATCAAAACATGTTTGGAAAAATCAACATTTTCCATGACAAGTATGAAGAAGTAATCACTATTACAAAAGTGGGGTGCAATTTATTAACCTGAATCATTATGAGATATTAAAAGTGAAATAACTTCATTACATTTTACTGATTTCACCATGATGAAAGTTACTTCACTATAATATCATTACGTAAACATAATGTGTCATTATTAGTTATCATAATTCATTATTATAATTTATTATAGTAAATAGGTTTATTTCTATGTTTTTTTTTTTTTAATCTATG
>Ga0209208_10009795_pt1 | contig 12551 bp, 12 predicted proteins | sample S1TSphfallax_3_FD_187694 | JGI IMG/M metagenome (GOLD analysis project Ga0209208, IMG submission 187694) | Host-associated microbial communities from peat moss isolated from Minnesota, USA - S1T2_Fd - Sphagnum fallax MG (SPAdes) (version 2) | ecosystem: Host-associated > Plants > Peat moss >...
ATCTAATCACCTTAGTGTGACTCGTAGTGCCAGCTTGGAACCCCATAGCCCTTTCTCTTTCTTCTGGGCTTGGTTCATCCCAAGTGGCTGAAGCATGACGATACACCAGGCCTGGTCCATCTCCTTGAAAGGCATGTGTTCCTGGGAAGGAGACAAAGGTGGGCCAAGCACCTCTTGGTTTTCCTATTGTGTTCGCAAGAAACCAAGGAGGTTTTTCTTGCTTTGTAATTGGTTAGCAAGAACTTTGATCATTCAATATGTGAAAAACTTGTAAGTTAGGGTCTCTGATCGTGTATTTCAGAGCTAGTTGCAGAACTGAAAGTGGTGCCAAGTTGGTCCACCAATTGCGCAGCCGGTGCACATAGGAACCACATTGTGCCGCATCAAGTAGGAGCGGCTCTCCAAGGTAATGCTTGACCAGTGTGTAGTGTTCTTGGACTTTCTCCCTCTAATTAAGCTGAGAAGGAGTGTTCTCAATTACATAACCAAGTGTAGGAGAAATGGATTGAGCCCAGGTGATCAATCGTATGATGTTCGTGAAAAGACCCGATCTTATGTCACTCAAGCCTTCTCCAAATCCAGCCGCTGAAAATCCTTGACATTCCCAACCTGAAATGATGAGGTTGATAAAGCCAAGTAATTCCATATGCTTCTTCTGAATTAGTTGTATGTTAGAGGGCAAAAATGTGAAACTAGCCTTCCATGCGGTGGTTGCAAATTGTTGTGGAAATCTTGTTGTGAACTCCCTCATTCTTGATGCCGCCACTTGCCTTGTAATAGGATCAATGTCTACGTAGAAATACTTCCGAACCACCATCCCTGATTGTAGTAGGGCTTCGAGACCTGTACCAATACCACCAAAGAGTTCTAGTAATGTAATCCCTTCCTTAGGTGGTGTCCAGGTGATTGGCTGACGAAGTAATGGCTTAATCGGTTCGCCATGGCTTTCCATACTTTCAAAACTAGACAAAGCTTTGACCAAGGGCTTGTGGGCTACTTTGAACCTTTGTAAAACCTTTGGTCCATGTTGAATGTTAGTAGGAACCACCCTCAAGCTTTTAGTAGCTTGAGCGTAAGCTATCTCCTCCTCATCTCCCTCTATCCATTCGTGGCTAGTTTGTTGGATGTAGGAAATGGTGTGTGCTTCCTTGAACATACAATGGTGAGCCATAGGATTATGGTTCCCATGCAAATCAAGGGGTATGTATCCCAGGTGGTGGCCATCGGTCTCCCAATCCACTCGGTAGTACGCATGTTCGAACCAGTTGTCAATTTTGAAATCTGGTGGAAACAAGGCCTTTTGCCCAATGAGCACATCATAACTGGTGGCATTGGTGACTAAACATCCGACCTGTAAGTAAAGCTCTTGATCTGTACCTTCATTGAACTTAAGTGTAATCAAATCCGAACTTTCCCCAAGTATCTCCTTTACGCTCCCACTAGCGGTGCGAATCTGCCACATAGATTTCCGTAGTTTGGAGTTAAGCATGCCCATCTTCTTGGCAAATTGAACTCCAAGACTCACTGGTTGGGCACTTGTGTCAAGAAGTACCACTTTGGGTGTATGTCCTCCCACTTGGATTGCTGGCCCAATATTGTCGATAATGGCAACTCCAGTGGTGATGGAAGTTCTCTCACTAGGCACCACTTTCGGAATGAATGAGAGACTTTGTGGAAAGAATGGCTATCCACAAGACCTTTGCTGAGTAACAAATCCACAAGTGAGGTGTTCTGAACTCCCTTCTGATATGTGAATGTAGAATTAGAGGTAGGAAAGCCCACTAGTTTAGCCATGCTAGAACTAATGACCAGATTACGAATGTCATTTGCAACACGTGAGCCAATCGAATGTCTCTCTAAGGTGTTGGATGGGACCTCTGTAGCATGTGGCTCAGGGATTGGTAGAGGACCTGATGTAATGTTCAAGGTATCCTTTAAGATTGCAATTATGTCCCTGGTGCTTTGTTTCAAATCTTGAAAACTAAACAATGGTGTATTCACAAGCTTTTGCGCCATTTCATGCATTTGAAGTTGGCATTCCATAAGCTAATCAGTGGAAAATTGTGTGTTTTCCTGATGTATATGTATTCTTGGGACACGAGAATTTGATGCCCTAACAACTTGTGGTGTAGTAGTCTCTTCCCCCCTCGCCAACAAGGTGCGTTCTTCTTCCATGTTGAGAGGATGAAAAGATTGTGGCATGATTGTTCGAGCTCCTCTAGCATTAGTAATAGGACTTGAACCAGATGCAAGTCCATCCGTTTGAATTACCTACCTAGTGGCAGAAACTCTGGGGGCCACACTAGTTTCTTGTGCCGTGACATAGGAAGGGCAAAGAGAAGTAGCAAATTCTGGTGTGAGACTAGAATTGTGTGGAATGGAAAGAACATATTCCCCAACCATGGCATCGTGTGCAAGGCCATAGAACGACCTAGGAGGTCCCTCTTGTGATCCTGAACCTTGTATAGGTTGATGATGACTAGCTGGTTGGGAGGACTTGCCTTTTAGATTAGCAAGTTGGGCCTTCAATGATTCGAGTTCATTTTGTAAAGTTTGAACTTGAATTGCATGGGCTTGAAGCACCTCCCTCTTATCAACATTTTGCTCCTTCTTCTTGGCATTCTTGTTGGAATTACCTTTGGTGGGCAAGGCCCAAGTGGAAGGCTAAGGTGCCTTGGCTTTTGGTTGAGGGACAGCGGAAGATGCTGGTAGATTTTGCCGTTGTAATCGGAGTTGTTTCCGCTCTGGGAACTTGGCAAAACAGACAGATTCCTAATGTCCCTCTTTCCCACAATAATCACAAAAGAAATCCTCAGAAGGAATGTTGCCCTCATTAGCTTTGTGGGTAGGATTGCCACAGTAGTTGCAAGAAGGTAGGATGGGTGTAGCCGAGTGCACCGCTTTAGTCCTTGAAAAAGAATGTGAGGATCTAGTTGGCGCAGTCGGTGTAGGTTGAAGCCTTGAATGTGATGGAGGCCTCATAGTACTGGCCTCATAGTGTGCATGAGCTAGTTCTAGCTTTTCGGAAATGTTGTACACATCCAACAAAGTGTACGAGTTTCCAAATTCTGCAAAGATCCGTTGCAAAACTTGCGCGTGCAGTGTTGAAGTACCTTCCAACGAACGAAGATATCAGTGGGCAGCTTTTAGGTCTGTGATGCTTTGGGTATCCTCTTTGAGTTTGAGAAGCCTCCTGTAGAGCATCTTGAGGGTTTCATCCTTCTGTCGCGAAAAGGTGGTGAGTTGTAGAATTTTTTCAGAACTTTTGACTAGAAATTTTAGCTCAAGAATTCGAAAGAATCCCCCCACTGGATCAACAAAAACTGGCACATCAGTGGTGGGAGGAATGTTTGAAGTAGCAACAATGAGTTGTTGAAGAGAAAGGTTTACTGAGGTAGGTACTGGGTTTGGATTATTTGGCACAGTCCCATGATGTGCAATTGCAACTTGTAATACAGCTTGAGAGGCGGTGGCGATGGCTATGGCGTAAGCTGGATTGGGAGCTTGGGTGACACCTAAAATCCTTGCAGAATGTTGCGCATAGACATCCAATGCCTCATAGTGCACATAATAGGCCAATTGTTTGAATGCAAATGCCTTGGTGTAATTAGCGCCATACTTGAGCTCAAATTCACAAACCACAGTTGAGAAAGTTGTTTTGAACTCTTTCAAAGAAATAGTACCTGGCCTTCCGTTGAACTTCTCAATTCTCCCAGAAGAACTGGTGACCTCCATGGTGTATATCGGCATTGAAGTCACAGCTTGCAACAGAGTATACGGTGATGGTGTGAACGTAGGTGCAACAACAGGTGTACCCCACTGATTAACCCCTCCAAATGGACTTTGATGTACTGTTGATGTAATGTAACCTGAACCTGAATTCCTAATAGGAGTAATACTAGATGACGATGGTGCTGTGGATGCTTGATGGTACCATCGTGAAGATCGTGAACTCAAAGATATTGGTTCAAAGGGTTGTGTGTTACTTCGTAATTGATACCTTGGCTCTGGATGAGTAGTAGTACTTTCATCATCCGAGGACATGGTGTTGTCCCATGCCCCAAAATTTTGTACTAATATAATCCCTTACTTACAAAATTCTAACACAATGTATGGTTTGAATCTCCCTAATCACAGGACGTTGTAGCTCGCGTGGCTGACAATGCTCCGACGCTGCAGCTCGCGTGGCTACAATGCTGCAACGTTGTAGCACTAAAATTCGTGTTGTTGCGGCGCTGCGACGCTGTAGCTCGCTACAATGCTGTAGCGCTATGCGTGGCTACAACACTATGACATTGTAGCTCGCGTGTTTTGTTTTTTTTTAATGACTCTTGGCAAGTTCAAGAGTCTTCAACCTCTTCCTGTATGTGCGAGAAAGAGAGAAACAAAGAGCAAAAAATAATAAGAGACAGCTTTGAAACCTGTTTTGGTCTTGTTCTTCCAAGCTCCTTCGCACTCGTCTGATCCTAGCCCTGTTGGTTGGCAGCGGTGTAAGAACATAAGCTCCCTCCAGCCAGCTCCTTCGAGTAGCACCAACAACATTAGTAGCAAAAAGAAATTTAAGAATTCAACATTAAAAGAATTTTGTTGCTTTCAACATTAAGCAACAAAAGTAGAGTTTTTCTAGAATTGAATTGAATTGCAAAGAAGGAATGAAGATGTATGTAGACAATGGCCGTGTAGTAACCACCATGAGCATCTAGAAAATCCAAGTAGACTATGGAGGCAACTCTCATATAAAGGAATTCTAGAAAAACTAAAGGAAAAGGGAAGGGCTTGGCCCTTTTATACAACCACCAAAAAGTTGAAACCCTAAACACCTAATAGCGTACAGTCACTTAAGAACGTACATTTAACCCTACAACCGTACGTTAACCCTAAAAGATATGACGGGCATGCCCGTAACCGGCCATCATGTATGAGGCTATGCATACAGGCATGACATACGATACATGTACTACTGGAATTGAATCGAAGTTTTGTTTGGCTTTTGAAAAATCTTTAAAGGTAGTGAAGTGTCTCCACGACATGGTATTTGTGTTGTAATCTATAATACCAGGTCAGTGAATAACCTTGAGTTCATACTCCTGAAGTATAAGCGCCCAACGAGGTAATTTACCAGTAAGTTTGTCATTGGTCATCAACCACTTGAAAGTTGGTGAGTATACAAAGTGAATTTAGTGCCATAAAGATAAGGCTTGAAATGTATGACGACCCATACAACAACAAGACACCCCCCCTCGTTTGAAGAGTAGTTGCTCTTAGCCTTGTTGTTTTGGGATGCATAGGCAATAACATATTCCTTGCCTTCCTCATCAAATTAGCCAAGAATAACACCAATACCAATAGCACTCTAGTCTGTGTGTAGAATGAAAACCTTGCTGAAATCAGGTTTTTTCATAATGGGGAACTCTAAAAGCTTTTCCTTGAGTGTGTTGAAAGCTTCCTAAGCCTCTTCACTCCATGTCCAAGCAACACCGTTCTAAACAATGCATAAAGAGGATGAGCAATAGTATTGAAGTCTTTGACATAAATTCTGTATTAATTACATAGTTCGATGAAGCTTTTCAAAGTGCGAACATCAATAGAATTGGCATTTCCAAAATGGCTATTACTTTGGCCTAATGAGCCATAATACCATTTGGCAAAATTATGTGTCCAAGGTAGATTATTGAGGTGACAACAAACTCACATTTTTTAGGATGGATCTTCATATTGACTTTGTGGAGCTTTTTGAATAATTCCTCAAGATGAGCCAAGTGTTGTGGGAGTCCCTTACTATGCATTAGGACATCATTTATGTAACACTTCAGGAAATATGCCCCTTTGAGAACTTGGTCCATGATTCGTTGAAAGAAGAAAGGTGCATTCTTCAATCCAAAAGGCATCACAAGCCATTCCCATAACTTGTTGCTTCCATGGAATGTCGTTTTTTTGCGATCCTTCGCTAAGAGCACAATCTGGTTAAAACCTTGCCTTAGATGCACAATTGTGTAGTTGTTTGAATATCCAATGTTATTAAGGATGGGCATGGGGTACTTATTATGAGGTGTAATTAGGTTCAAAGGCCTATAATCCCTACACATCTTTTTTTCAGTCCGTAATCTAGTTGAGTCCTTTTTTGCTAACATTATTGTAGTGGCTGCAAAATCAGAACTTGATGGCTGAATGAGACCAGCCTCATGGAGCTCTTTCCATCTTTCATCTACTAGTTTTTAGTCATGCTTGTTCAACCTATGCCTCCTTCGATAGGTGGGTGTTTCATCTGTAAGGTCTATAGAGAATTGCATGATCTTACACCTACCTAAGTCTTTCATTGAAAATGCGAACACATTCTCATACATAATTAGTAAGTTTGTAACCTTGTCTCTCTCCTTCTTGGTGAGCTAGTTCCCCATAACAAAAGGGTAGTTAGAAACACATGGAATGGAGTTGGAAAGTGTGTTTGAAGAACCTGGTGTATTGGGTTCTCCACTATCTAATTGCGGAGATTCGTAAAAGGTTGTAATTATTTTTCCAAAAGCTGATGTACCTCCAAGTGTATTAGAAACTGGATCTTGGTCGGGGTGCCATGTAGTCATATCGCCAGAATTGTAAGCTGATTGAATTAGTGCTAGTGATGTGTACATTTGAAAGAGTACACACGTTACCAACAACCATGGAAGGGAATTCAGGTCCATGCTTCTCCCTAGTAGAGCGTTATGTTCCAATCTAATCACCTTGGTGTGACTAGTAGTGCTAGTTTTGAACCCCATAGCCCCCTTTTTTTTTCTAGGTTTGGTTCATCCCAAGTGGCTGAAGCATGATGATACATTAGGCTTGGTCGATTACCTTAAAAGGCGTGTGTTCTTGGGAAGGAGACAAAGGTGGGCCAAACACCTCTTAGTTTTCCTGTTGTGTTCGTAAGAAACCAAAGAGGTTTTTCTTGCCTTGTAATTAGTTGGCAAAAGTTCTGATCATCCAATATGTGAGAAACCTACAGGTTGGGTTTTCTAATGGTGTATCTTAGAGCCAATTGCAGAACTAAGAGTGGTGCAAGGTTGGTTCACCAGTTGCGCAACCGATGTGCATAGGAACCGCATTGTGCCACATCGAATAGGAACGCCTTTCCAAGGTAATGTTTGACTAACGTGTAGTGCTCTTGGATTTTCTACCTCTAGTCAAGTTGAAAAGGGGTGTTCTTAATTACATAACCAAGCGTAGGAGAAATGGATTGAGTCAAGGTGATCAATCGTACCATGTCCATGAAGAGACTGGATCTTGTGTCACTCAAGTTTTCTCCAAATGTAGCTATTGAAAATCTTTAACATCCTTAACCTGAAATGATGAGGTCGACGGGGCCAAGTAATTCCACATGCTTCTTTTGAATTAGTTGTATGTTAAAGGGCAAGAAAGTGAATTAACCTTCCATGTAGTGGTTACAAACTATTGTGGAATTTGGTTGTGAGCTCCATCATTATCAATGCCACCACTTGCATTACAATAGGATCAATGTTTACGTAAAAATAATTCCAAACCATCATCCCTGACTATAATAGGGCTTCGAGACCTATATTAATACAACCAAAGAGCTCTAGTATTGTAATCCCCTCCTTAGGCAGTGTCTAGGTGATTAGCTAACAAAGTACTCGTTTAATTAGTTCACCATGGTTCTCCATGTTCTCAAAATTAGAGAGAGTTTTCACTAAGGGCTCGTGGGCTACTTTGAACATTTGTAAAACCTTTATTCTATGTTCAATGTCATTAGGAACCACCTTTAAGCTTTCAGTAGCTTGGGCGTAAGCTATTTCCTCTTCATCTCCCTCTATTCATTTGTGGTTAGCTTGTTGGATGTAGGAAATTGTGTGTGTTTCCTTGAGCATACAATGGTTAGCCATAGGATTATGGTCCCCATGTAAATCAAGGGGTATGTATCCCATGTGGTGGCCATCAGTCTCACAATCCACTCGGTAGTACACATGCTCAACCGGTTATCAATTGTGAAATTTAGTGGAAATAAGGCCCCTTGCCCAATGAGCACATCGTAATTGGTGGCATTAGTGACTAAACATCTAACTTGTAGGCAAAGCTCTTGATTTGTACCTTCATTGAAGTTGAGTGTACTCAAATCCAAGCTCTTCCCAAATACCTCTACTACACTCCCACTAACGGTGTGAATTTGCCACATACATTTCCGTAGTTTGGAGTCAAGCATGCCCATCTTCTTGGCGAATTCAACTCGAAGAACTCCTGGGCACTTGTATTAAGAAGTACCACTCTGGGTGTATGTCCTCCCACCTAGATTGTTGATTTAGTATTGTCGACAATGGCAATTCTGGTGGCGATGGAAGTTCTCTCATTAAACACCACCTTTAGAAATGAATGAGAGATTCTATGGAGAAAATGGTTATTCACAACACTTTTGTTATGCAACAAATCCACAAGTGAGGTGTTCTTAGCTCCCTTCTGATATGTGAATGTAGAATTAGAGGTAGGAGAACCCATTAGTTTAGCCATGCTAGAACTAGTGACTAGATTACGAACACAATCTGCAACACGTGAGCCAATCGAATGTTTCTCCAAGGTGTTGGATGGGACCCTTGTAGGATGTGGATCAGGGATTGGTAGAGGATTTGATGTAGTGTTTAGGATATCCTTTAATATTGTAATTATATCCTTGGTGTTTAATTTCAAATCTTGAAAACAAAAGAACGGTGTACTCACAAGCTTTTGTGCCACTTCACGCATTTGAAGTTGGCACTTCCATAAGCTAATCAATGGAAAATTGTGTTTTTTCTTGATGTACATGTACTCCTAGGACACAAGAATTTGATGCCCTAGCAGCTTATGGTGTAGTAATCTCCTTCCCCTTTCCCAAGGAGATGTAATCTTCTTCTATGTTGAAAGGACAAAAAGATTATGGCATGACTGCTCGAGCCCTTGTAGGTTTGGTAATAGGACTTGAACCAGATGCGAGTCCATTACTTTGAATTACCTACCTAGTGGCAATGACTCTGGGTGCCACATTATCCTCTTATGCCGCGAAATAAGAAGGGCAAAAAAAAATGGCAAATTCTAATGTAGGACTAAAATTATGTGCACTGGAAAGAACATGCTCCCCCACCATGGCATCATGTGAGAGGCCATAGAACGACCTAAGAGGTCCTTCTTGTGATCTTGAACCCTATACAGGTTGGACATGACTAGCTGGTTGGGAAGACTTCCCTTTTAGATTCGCAAGTTGGGCCCTCAATGATTTGAGTTCATTTTGTAGAGTTTGAACTTGAGTGGCATGGGCTTGAAGCACCTTTCTCTTGTCAACATTGTACTCCTTTTTCTTAACATTCTCATTAGAATTACTTTTGGTGGGGAAAGTCTGAATGGAAGGCTGACATGCAGGCAAATTTTACCATGGTAATCGGAATTGCTTTTGTTTCGGGAACTTGGCAAAACAAACAGCTTCTTGATGTCCCTTTTTCCCATAATAATCACAAAAGAGATCCTCGAAAGGAATGTTGCACTCACTAGCTTTGTGGGCAGGATTGCCATAGTACTTACAAGAAGGTAGGATGGGTGTAGCCAAGTGCATCACTTTAACCCTTCAAAAAGAATGTGATGATCTGGTTGGCATAGCTGGTAGAGGCTGAGGCCTTGAATGTGATGGAAGCTTCATGGTACTAGCCTCATAGTGTGCATGAGCTAGTTTAGGGTTTAGTTTGTACACATCCAATAAAGTGTATGAATCTCCAAATTCTGTAAAAACTCGTTACAAAACCTACGCATGGAGTGTCGAAGTACCTTCCAATGAACGAAGATACTAATGGGCAGCTTTTAGGTCAGTGATGTTCTAAGTATCCTCTTTAAGCTTGAAAAGCCTCTTGTAGAACATCTTAATTAAGGGTTTCATCCTTTTGTCAAAAAAAGGTGGCGACATGTCGAGAACTTTTAATCGGAAATTTCAGCTCAAGAACTTGAAAGAAATCCCCGACTAGATCAGCAAAAGCTGGTGCATCGATGGTGGGAGGAATGTTTGCAATAGCAACAATGAGTTGTTGAGGAGAAAGGTTTATTGAAGTAGGTACCGAATTTGGATTATTAGGCACAGTCCCATGATGTGTAATGGCAGGTTTGAAATGTAGCTTGAAAGGAAGTGTTGATGGCTTTGGCATAAGTTAGATTGGGGTCTAGGTGATGCCCAAAATCTTCGAAAAATGTTGTTTGTAGACATTTAATGCCTCATAGTGCACATGATGGGCTAGTTATTTGAATGTGAATGCTTCAGTGTAATTATCGCCATACTTGAACTCCAATTCATAAACCATGCTTGAGAATGTTGCATTGAACTCCCTCAAAGAAATGGTATTTGGCCTTTCGTTGAACTTTTCAATTCTCCCAAATGAAGTGTTGACCTCCATGGTGTATATGGGTGTAGAGGTAATGACTTGTAGCGAAATATATGGTGATGGTGTGAAAGTTGGTGCGGCAATAGGCACACTCCATTGATTTACCCCTTTAAATGGACTTTGATGTACCATTGATGTAGTGTAACCTAAACATGAATACCTAATTGGAGTTTTACTAAATGACAATGGCGCTCTAGATGTTTGATGGTATTGTCATGAAGATCGTGAGCTCAAAGAAATCGGCTCAAATGATTATGTGTTACTTTGTATTTGATACCTTGGCTCTGGCTCAATGGTAATGTTCTCATCATCTAAGGACATGGGGTTGTCTCATGTCCCAAAATTTTGTAGCAATATAGAGCATTAGCTACAAAGTTTTAACATAACATATGGTTTGAAGAATAGGGTATTAGCTACGTATGTACATAATACATACAATTTAAGGAATATGATATTGAATACGTAAGTAAAATTTGAAGAATACGATGCATTGACAGGGATAAACGATGACGGACAGATGTTGGTGGATGGAAGGGGTCGAACGGACATTAAACAGAAGTTGACAGATGTTAGACGAAATCTGCTTGATGTCAGATGAAACTATTATGGACATTGGATGAAATTAGGACGGACTTCGGATGGAACTATGATGAATGTGGGACGAAACTATGATGGACATTGAACAAAATTGCGACAAACGTTCAATGGAACTACAATAGATGTGGGATGAAACTGTGGCGGACATTTGATGGAATTGTAACAGATGTGGGATGAAATTGTGACGAACGTCTGATGGAATTATAATGGATGTTGAACAAAACTACAATAGATGGCAATTGCGTCAATGATGGCGTTACAAAGTGATTTGCGTCTGTGAGTTCTGTAATGACGGCGTGCAAAGAGAAAAAAAAGATGTTTTTATTCTACTTAAAAAGATGTTTTTAAAAAAAAAAATCTTTTCTTCTTCTTCCAGAGCTACTATAAGGGCTATTCACTACGTGACTACAAGCTTAAAAACACACATGAGTGCATAGCCTAGATGCTAACCTCAAAACCCATGTACAAAGAAATCAAGTGTAATTAAGGTTGCATCACCTGGTGTAAATCTTGTATTGTAATCAAACCTTGTGTGTGTGTGTGTAACAAAAGGGTAGATGTGGATCATTTGAGCATGTTTGAACCTAACATTGCAAGAAAATAAATTAATGCAATTCAAATATATTTTCAAACTTGGTGAAAAATGATAATGGTTGGCCTACTTTATCATGTTTTCAACCATGAACTTTATACATGAGCTATTTTTCTTTTTAAAACAAGAATTGAACCATTCGAACATGCTTACACCCTACCACAAAGAATATCACACCTTCATTTCATTGGACACATTGAATTTCATGAAAAATATATTTAACAACTTACATTTTAAAAAGGGTTATCAGTTAAAACATGTTATTAGTTAAACATGTAGTATAAAGTTTAACAAGATAAAAATATTTTGAATTTTGATTAATCATTATAATTTACTTATTAATTTAGGATTGTAATTAATAGTAGTTCAACTACTTTCCTTGAATTTTTTGTCTTGAAATCAAACTTCTGAAACAAGACTTTTGATTTTTACTTTCAAAGGCATTTCAAATGATATTTATTGTTATTATTATTTAATTATGAATTTTCAATTTTCAAAAGCATGATTCCAAATTTTGATAAAAGTCATAACAAAATTAAAACTATGAATTTATAACAATTTTTTAAAAATCCCCATGAAAAATTGAAACCATATACTTTGGCATCAAATCAATAAACATGAGAATAAAATAACTAAGAAATAATAGAATTAAAAAGGTTCAAAAACAATATTTGATCAAATGTTTTTGTCTAATTTTACCATTTTTTAAAGTTGTTCCTAATGGGTCCACTTGATTTAACTTGAATAGTTGTTCCCCTAATTGTAATTTGGCTCAAGTTTATTTAAAAATTCTACTTTAGAAAAAAATGAAAAATACCATCTAAATTATCTTTGAGAATTATTTTAAGAAATATCATTTAACATGTGTCAAAATTTTTGTTCTTAACCAAAATATTAAAATAATTTTTAGTAAAAATTAATTTTAAAAAATGCAATGATTAGGAATATCAAAATACATTAAAATTATCAGTAAAATCAAG
>Ga0209208_10009796_pt1 | contig 12550 bp, 5 predicted proteins | sample S1TSphfallax_3_FD_187694 | JGI IMG/M metagenome (GOLD analysis project Ga0209208, IMG submission 187694) | Host-associated microbial communities from peat moss isolated from Minnesota, USA - S1T2_Fd - Sphagnum fallax MG (SPAdes) (version 2) | ecosystem: Host-associated > Plants > Peat moss >...
CACTGGAGTGGGTGGGCAGTTTTTTCACCGGTTTCATGCAGCATATGTAGAAGCAGCATCCAACCCATTTCATGTACCTGGAAAGAGGATCACAGCAACAGCTTTCATGGAGCGAGTTACTAACATTGTCAAATCTTTTGGTGCCAGTTCTCTGGCGTAACATTCACAAGATCTTATGAATGTTACAAGAGAAATTCTATTAGTGTTTTGACAATTTCTGGTACTCTTCAAAGTATTAAGCTGCAAACAGGGGTATTCAAAGGGCATACACTATGGTTGTGACTGTCTCCCTGTGTGGCCTCTTTATCCATCCTTAGAACTATAGTATTTTCTGTTTTACAAATGGTGTTGGTTGTTTCAGTTGTAGCTCTGTCGCATACACTTTACCAGGCACACTGAAAGTGGCAATATTCAAATTCAGCAGTTGTTCTGTGCAATTGGCATGGGGGTATATGAGTTTCATGTTGGACACATTCGATCATCCATGCATTTTCATTGTGCACTGTCTAATCCTTATTAAAGTTTCAAGTTTTTTGCTATCAGGACCAGAAAGCCAGTTAGCAGAGAAAGTGAACATTCAGTCCTAGAGACTCAGTTCTTATTCTTCTAATTCATGGAGAAAATGTCCTATGGGGAGCCTGGACAGCACGCCAATGGCAGGAAGCTTTCCATTGATCCCTGAGTCTGAACTCTGTATTTCATATAAGAGGAAAATTCCGAAAATTCTAACTTCGCATCTTTGTTGTGAAAGATTGGCAATCTGAGTGTTGTGGACTGACTAAGGTTCTTCGCCTCTATCAATGGTTGGATTGCTGAAGCACAACAGAGGACGACACAGAATCACTATGTGATGTAGATTGACTCTTGCTGCTGCTTAGAGTCTACACCAAAACATCATCTGTGTATCACCTGTGTCTCATCTCTCACAGGTGCAAATCAAGAGTGGGTGGTTCTATTGATTTGTTGAGAACCTTTGGGTTCTCTCTTTTCAAAAATTTTGAAATCAAAGAACCTCTAGTTCCAGGTTTTTCTGAAATTTTTCAGAATTTCAGAGCCTCTGGTTCTGCTTCTTCAATAAATTTTTCAGAAGCAAAGCAACCTTCAGTTCTAGGTTCTTAAAAAATTTCAAAAATCTGGTAGTTCTCATGAAAGAACCAGGGAAGAACTGGTGCCTGCCATACACAGTCAGTGTCAGAGCAAACAGTCAACCCTAATCTGTGATTGTGGATGAATGAATAAATAGCTCATCCAGCGATAGGGGTTTCCAGGTTAGTTAGTTAGTTAGTTATTTGCATCAGTTAGTGGTCAGATACATCTGCACCACACATGTAACCTCTATTTCAGCCGTTGGATTCCCCCAAATCGAACGGCACAGAACTAGGAGACGTGGTCGTGCTCTTATTGGTCAGGAAGTCCATACACGTGCTCCTGACCGTCGGATCCAGATCTCAACGGCGCTAAAGTCCCTACATTCTTCCGCTCTTTCTGTTGCCCGTTTGTATCTTCTCGTGTTCTTCTCCATCTTCTGTGTCCGTTGCCGCATTGCGTCTTTCGGATCTGATTGCGCGATCTGCAGCCATCGCGCAGTTTTGGGCGCAGACTTCGGCATTCTGCTCCCTGTCACGAACTCTGGTCTGGAAACGGCTTTTTTGTCTCTGTTATCATTTTTTTTTTTTGGTTGTTATTTCTTCGAGCGGTAAACGAGAAATCTGGATCTGTGTGTTTGAAGCTCTGGAGTGGCAGTTTTGAAGTTTACGTGTGTTCTAGGAGCTCCAAAACCGATTTCCTGGTCCAGATCTGTGGAGTTTTGGAGTCTTCTTTGTGCGTGTGTGTGGGTGTTTAAGTACCTCTCTGGTCGGTTGCAGTTTACATCTGAGAGCATAGGCGGAGGACTGCTATTAAGATGGGGCTCACGTTTACCAAGCTTCTTTCCCGCCTGTTTGCCAAGAAGGAGATGCGTATTCTCATGGTCGGTCTCGATGCCGCTGGTAAAACAACGATTCTGTACAAGTTGAAGCTGGGAGAAATTGTGACGACAATCCCTACTATCGGTGAGTGACATAGCATTTTGCCTTTTTCGTCCTTTGGAGATGCTTACAACACAACTGTAATGTCTCTTGTTTCGTTGTTTATTACCGTTATTGGCGGGCATCGGTTTGTTGTTTTCATACAGTTTTTTTGCGCTTCATGTTCTTTGGGAGGATGACAATGATGTTATCTGGCATTTTGATAAAATTGTGGAGAGCTCCTGTCCTGATGCCAAGCTGTTACGGGGAAGTGTTTCAGAGTACAAGTAGCTTAAATTCTTGTTTGGATCTGGCCTGAAGTCTCTTTGAGAGCATGTGTGTGATTTGCGATTGGTCTTTCGTGTCTTCTTCTATTGAATCCTTCTGATACGGAGATCAACCTGACTCGATCTTCCCTGAGAAGCATTGGATGCGCAGTGTGCGACGATCTTTCATGTCCGTTGCAAACCTGCATTCTGTCTCGTACATTTCTCCCTACAGTACTATTGGCTTACCTGACTGATATACCCTGACCTGATACGAGATGAACAGATGCGTTGTTCCCAGCGTTGAAACGCTTCTTGGTTGCATGGCATGATGTTTCTTAACAGGTTTATATGCTCTTCTGTTTCCTTGTAAAGTCGTACTAGCAACTCATCATGCCTGGCGGTGACAGCCATCCATTACAGCAAATCCTTACAGAACGGATTCCAATTGGCTTACTGACTCTTGGTCGGAGGACTATATGTTTATCATGTTAACAGCCTCTGTGCTTGTCCCTTTGTTTGCACAGCACAAGCATCTGCTTGGTTGGTTTTGGCTGTCCCTTGCTGGACTGCAGTAATTTGATATTGGCCACTAGAAATACTGGGAAATCTAGCATTGACCTAGTGCGTCTGGGAAGTTTGCAGGGTTCAATGTGGAGACAGTTGAGTACAAGAACATCAGCTTCACAGTCTGGGATGTGGGAGGTCAGGACAAGGTACTTACACTGTTAGACTTTCCTTGTGACTGCTCACACACAGCTTTCTCTCTGGTCTGTAGCAAACACTTTCTGCTTCTGCATTTGAGTGTCACCAAACGTTGAGGTTGCTATTCAACAGGACCATTTTCTTTTTTCAGAGTCCAGTCTGAGTTTGCAGGGCAATATGCAAAGTATGCAATTGTTTATGTGCATAGGTCACTGTCACCATTCAAAGTATAGTGAATGTTCAGACAGACAACATTTTGAAAGTGTAGATGATGTGCATGGAAAGGGTACTGATATTGTTATCATGGATTGTTACAGATTCGGCCATTGTGGCGGCACTACTTTCAGAACACTCAAGGGCTAATCTTTGTGGTGGATAGCAATGATAGAGATCGGGTTGTGGAGGCAAGAGATGAGCTCCACCGTATGTTGGGTGAGGTGAGTCCATGATTGTGTGGGATGAATGGAATGATGTTGCAACATTGGGTATTGTGTGTAGTCATTTGAACTTAGTTTCTGTGCCTCAGCATTGGTTCGTTTCAATCAGTTGATGGGTCCATAACCAGAATGATCTGTTTGTAGGATGAGCTGCGCGATGCAGTCCTCCTTGTGTTTGCCAACAAACAGGATCTGCCAAATGCCATGAATGCTGCAGAGATCACTGACAAACTTGGGTTGCACTCATTACGCCAACGTCACTGGTAAATTCCCTTCTGTCAAATTAGTCACCTTCAATTCTAGACATGTCAGTGATGGTTTTGGTCCTGAGCTGATGAAGTCAATGTGGAGTAATGACAGCTAGTAACTACTATTCATGATCACAGAAGTGGTCTTTATTCTGTGAATGACATTCACAAGGTTCTGACCAAACATTCTTGTTTTTTACAAAATTTTGGTTCAGTGGGTACTGACATAATGGTTCTTCTATGTGTTCTTGTGGAGTTGTCTCTGCAATATCACAGATATGAATTGTGGCCCTAGAAAATGTACCTTGTCAGTTCTGCCAAATTTGGAGCACCAGACACTTTGGTTGTGTGTTCCTTGAGTCAACAGCAGAATGCGAAGAAGCAATCTGTGATTGAGAAATGCAAATCTCAGGTAGATGTTTTGGTGGGATTACAACAGGTATATCCAGAGTACGTGTGCTACCTCAGGTGAGGGCTTGTATGAAGGTCTTGACTGGCTTTCCAGCAACATTGCAAACAAGGTAAGCTCTAAGCTGGGATTTGCCGCTTATTACATTCCTTGAATGTTTTCTTTGTGCATCTGAATATTTTTGATTTTTCTGCTGATTTCCTGTTCCATCTGTGAGCTCAGGGACACATGTTTCTCTGAATTTGAAACCTAGGGTCCTGCATGTTAACATTCTGAACTTGTCCTTGTTTTTCTTGGCAGTCTTGATTTGTTGCAGAAATACAACAAGGACACAGTTGAGGCTGTATATTGCCTCTGCAGTTGTGTTTCCATTCTCCAGTATATTGGCTTTATCCACTACATACTATCGCTGCAAAGAGAAGACTGATGTCTTCAATTGGAGTTTGTGTTGTTTCTCATACATCTGGTACTTATTCTAATCAAGAAACTCTTGACAGTCTTCACACTGCACATTTATTATCCGTCCAATCTGCTCTCCAAAAGTTGGGTCATGAAGTCAGAGAATAGCAAGGTCCCAGTCCTGAAATATGAATTGGCAGAGAGGTTTGATGTGTTGCTCAGACACTAGTAAGTTTGCAGACGAACAGAATTCTAATGTGCAATATCTAAGGCTATCATCTATATATAGTCAGGCCGGATGGCATCATCTAGATAGCTGCCCCTCAAGTACCAAATTAGCATTACTTTTTGTGATCCAAATGCCACACAACATCCCTTTTTCTTGAGCAAGAGAGAGGAAGTAAGTTCGTGCTACTTTTAACTTGGATATTTCACAAGAATCAAAATCTTTAGAAATTGTACCAAGTAAATTCTAGAATGAATTCCCTATTCTAGACAAAGAAGAGATTATTGTAGAGTTATAACCCTATAGTGGGGCATTTTCACAATATGAGACTTGCAGAGTAGTAGAGTCAAGCCTTGCATTTTGAGATTCTCCCCAGCATACTACCCAACCTATTGTAAAGCACGAGCCAAAGATCTTCAAAGAAGTCAAGTAATTGGTGAACCTGAATAAACCTAGTCACACTGAACTTCAACACTTCTGCACTCAAACCACCGAAAGAAAACTTAGCTTTTCTTGAATATGATTGAGGTCCTCAATCCGAGCAGACTTCCATTCGTTATAGTCCAAGCTTGCAGCATTTTCCTGTCATCACAGAATGCATTGAACCAGCCATTCCAAAGCTCCTCAACCCGTCTTGAAGAGCAAAGACAAAGACACTAAGCATATGAAGTTACCAACAGAACAAACAGACCACATGCCCACAATTCCACCATCTCCATGAATGTAGACACTTGCACACGTACAGCAAAACGGACAAACCACCAACGATTTGGAGAAGACTCAATCGCCATACCATACTTAGTGAATGTGTGCATAAGCTACAAGCTTACATTCACAAGCAGAACACATCAAACACCTAATTGCCTTCATCGTGCACAGAACACATCAAACACTTGATCACCTTTACCATGAATAGAACACAATAAACACATGATTGCCTTTTAAAAGCAGAATCGCAAGAAAGTTCAAATGACTCTAGTTCAACAATTCAAGCTTTGTTTTAGGGTTTTCGACAAAAGAAAGCTCCTTTAATTAAGAACATAACAAAAACATGACCTCCTTCATGAAAAAAATTCACAAGAATTCAAGGAACTGTAACTTGGCAATACAAACTTTGTTCTTAGTTTTTGACAAACACAAAAGCTCTTTGGACATAGCTTGACAATTACAATGCTTGACAAAACAAAGCCTGGTGAAATAGAATGAGTGACTTGCATCAAACCCACATGTAAAGTTTGACAAAACATAATGCTTGCAGAAAAAAAGAAACAAAACCAGACCTTAAACACTCAAGAGCTCACAACTCACATCCACATTCAAAGCTGGAAATACAAAAGAAAGAAAAATTGTTTACTTGAACCTCGTCTTCTTGGATATGAAGATTATATAGAGCAACTACTTACATCAATGCAAACAACAAGATGGTGGCAGCAACAACCAAAAAAATAAAATTAACCCACCAAAATTGGAACTTCTTGTTTCTCTTATGAAATGTCACATCATCCTTTTGCTATGTGGGACAACATATAATTCTTGATTCTCAACCCTTGTTTTTGAATGCTCTTTCTAACCCTAACATTCTAATGCCATGTTGATGTAAACTCTAAGAAAAACACTTCAAACTAAACCCTAAACCCTAAAACCCTAAACTAAACATGTGCATCTCATGAGCTTTAAGAAAAAGAAGCCCAACTGGGTATCATCACCACTTTGTGTATGGTACTTGCGTATTAGTTAGTTACGACATCTAATGTTCATATCTATGTCTTGGTTGATACCCGTCCTCGCTTATACACTTGCCCAACATGGGTTTACCCAGTTTGGCCGGTTAGAATAGCTAGTTATGGGTTTAGGGTTTATGAAGCATTTCTCCCTGCAATCGATTTCTCCGCGATCTATTCGCGTTTGCTTCGAGAGGCGATTGCTCCTGGTTCGATTGCGTACGCTGGGCTTAATGAAATCACTGGGTCTCTTTTGGGGTCTCAAGAGGAAGTTGTTTGAATTGAAGGTTTTGGAGTAAATGGAGTACGAGGAACACAGTCGAAAACACAAAGAAGAGGGGGAGGAGCGTGGTTAGGAGCATCGTTGTGGATTGAAGCTCTTGCCCGTGATCTTGCACTTTTCTTGTTCCGGTGAGAGAAGAATACATTTTGAGTGTCGAGCTCTCGAGAGTTCAAGGTGGTAGGTATGGAGAAAGATGGGGAGGATATATGGGCGCTTCCAGAAGAAAAGGAATCAGTGTTGAAGAAGAAAGGAGCTGAAGGGGCGGTGACGAAGAAGCCCACCAAAGTAAGAATGGTCCCTGAGTTCTATATTTTGCCAAGAAGGTCTATTCCCAAGACAATTGCACTCTACGCGTTTCTGACAGCAGCGGGTGTGGGAGCGGGCATGCTTGTGGAGCAGTGGATCAACATCCAAGTTGCAAGTCAGTTTTCGGTTCTTCTCAAATCTCATCTTGTCACCCCAAGTTGTTCTCGTTAAAAGAAACAGAGATGGTTTCCAAGGGATTGAACATGAGAAGAGTGGTTTCTTGCATTTGATTTTTTACAGTAAACGGTTTAGGGTTTTAGGGTTTCTTTCGGTAATCCCCCGAAGTATTCATCCTAAAGCATTGGAGCAGAGTTATATCTTTCTGGTGGATACCTTTTTCCAAAATGATGATTAGGTTTTCGACTGTAGAAGAATCTATTTGTTGGTTCTTAAACCCTTGCATTGTGATGGTGCAGATGACACAGCAGTTCTGTTTCGGAAGGATACAGATTCAGACAAGAAGGATTCATGAGAGATCGATTCTTCTGTGGTGGATCAGTCCGATCCCCCCCCAGCCTCTCCCCCACTCTCCCCTGGTTTCATTTTAGCCACCAGCAGTTGATTGATTAGGGCTAGGCTATATAGCACACACTTTGAGTCTTGTGATCTTAGACTTGCATCTTCTTATAGTCACAGGTTGAGTTTGTATGCAATCTAAAGCTCCTAATGCTGAACTCTATGTGCTTCTTTCTTTCTTCTTCCTTTCTTTCTCATTCTCATAATTTTCCCTACTGTGACTGAAATACATTGACCCTGTATACAGTGCTTCTCTGTGATGATAAATCAGATGGTGATGGAGTTGGCAGTCAACTGATAAGAGATTATTTTGGTTACGAAGCTTTAGCAAGTTTGCATAGTTGTGCATTTGTAAGATGTAAAGTACACTGATTCTTCTTCCCTAGGACAAGAGTAGGATAGGTACTATCTCTTTGGAGTGCATACAGATAGTCAAAGCTTGAAGAAACTCTCTGAATCGTCCATGGTCTGCTGTCAGGTATTTGATGGTGGACAATGACCCATGACCACCTTGCATGGAGAAGTGGGCAAACTAATGAATGATGGCAGGATTATGCTTCTTTTTGGTGCTTGTTTTCTCTTGTGAAATAAATGCTGTCGTAGAATGATATTCAGAACCCAATGTTTGATTTCTTAACAGCAATATGAGGTTTAAGAATTAGTTGGTTTTGCTGTTTGATTCTTGTTTATTTCAGAGTTCAAAAATCAGTATTGAAATCATCAGGAGGGGGATTTATACTGTTTCTTCATGACTCTATAATTGTTTCTTCATTTCTTCTTAGAAATGAGAAATTGTTGCCCTCCTCTGGCTTAAACGAAGAATGGAGAATTGGATTTAACAGCTTTGAATCAGTTACTGACAATTCAAGGTAATTAAAATTCCACAAAATTCTTTGCAGGTCCTGGTATATTTTGTTTGGCCACAGCATCTGCAATGGTGGGTCAGTGTTGTTTCAGGTCAACTCAAAAAGAAAATTTGCACTGATTTACAGGCACAGATCTGAGCAGCAGAATATCTACCTCATGGGACAGTGCCCCCTACCCCCTCCCCTCCCTTGAGAGAGAAGATGAGCATCTCTTCTGACACCTATGCTGTTGCATTCGGAGCATGGGTGGGTGAAGGACTGTACTCTCTGCCTTGTAAAGCACAGCTTGTTTCAAGCTGCAAAGAGGTAGGTACCAATTTTGGGCAGTTCTTTACTTCACTTTTATGAACAACCACTGGTTCTAAAAAATAAATCAGAAAAGTTCCAATTTACACATGGAAATGGAATTGGGAATACAGTACCAGGTCCGGTTGTTCTGAAAAATAGATTTTGATTCCAGTTTTGCTCGTGGTTCTGAAAATCAGACCTGATTATGTATAAATTCGAACTGGAACTGGTGGTTAACTTTTGGGTAGCCTGCAGTTCTAGGTTCAGTTCTTCAAGAAAAAGGAATTCTGGTTCTCATTCCAGTTCCTTAGCTAGTTCAAAAATCAGACCTGGTTCTAGTTTGCACTAAAATAGACTTGGATTTGCACTAATTTTATGGCTTGGTCAATTTCATGTTGTCTTAGTTGTCTTTCTCTTGTCATGTGGGTAGTCATAATTGGGAGAAGTCCAGAACAATTTAGTGTGAGAAGAGGTGACAGAAGCTTAGTCCAAGGAAAAGCTTTTGACAAGCAACTGTTGCAAAGAGAAATAGAAAGAGGTAAGGTCTAGAATCTTGAGTTGCTACTGAGTTTTGTAGTAGCAGAGGTGCACGTGTGCATGTGCTTGAGAGCTTGGGAGATGCTTTTGGTTGGGCAAAAAGAGTTGAAGGGCCTAAACAATTTACTTCAAGGAACAATTTCAACAAGGACCTAAAACTTACAAGCAACCTTTTCTCAACACAAATAAAGTGCCCTAGATTCCTAGGTTAAGAAAAAGCTTTTGTTTTCTTGGCTTTCTTCATAGTTAGAACAATGGTGCTAATACATGAAGGTGTTTGCAAAGAACAAGATGTGTTTTATGATTGTAAAGTTGAAAGGTTGATAATGTGGTAGGTGTTTGTCCTCATGTTGGGGTCACTTTTAGTTTTCTATTTCAAAATCTATGAAATTGTTCAAACCCTAATTGCATCAATACTAGCAAACTCTTTCAAGAAACTTGAATGTGACCATTTGATAATTTAGTTCGACCTTAAATTGTTGCCCCCTTTAACCCAATACCTTGCCCTAGCCTCCACATAAAGTTCCAACCAAGTGACTTTTCTCTTGGATCCATAACGCAACTAGGGTATTGCTTGGTTCCCTTTTTAAAATTTTAAAAACTAATACCTATTTGATCCCTAGTTTCAGATTTTGATCCCCAATTGAGGTGACTTTTAGGACCCCAAAAGTGAGGATGAAAGTAAAATTAAAGGATTCAACTAGAGATAAACTAGGGATTATTTAAAGCATAAGTTTACTACTTACAACCTTGAAATGGCAATTTATTGGGCTTTGTGAAAAAAGATGTGGGTTTCACTTAGTCCCTCCAATTTGAGAAATGTTCATTAGTTGTTATTTGTGAACTCATTTTGTGAGCACATTTTTTGGGAGTGTTTTGTCAGGTGTGTGTTATTCACTGGGAACTTCATGGAACAATTCCTATTTGAATTCTCGCTGGTTTTGAACCCTTGAACTTTGCATTATAATCGGTGTAGTAGATCCATTGCACAATGACCCACTCCACTCATTTGAGTCATGGCTATACCTTGACTAGCTATAAACTTAATGCGCCCGAAATTTTAAAAAATGAAAAACCCTAATTTGACCAATTAGATCAGTGTTTTTTTTATGATTTCAAGACATAAAAAATATTTTTTTGTGAAAAAAATGGCCCCTGAATGACCCAAACTTGAAAATATGATTTCAAGACATTTTATTTTTTTAAATTGTGAAAAAAATGGCCCCTAAGTGACCCAAACTTGAAAATATGATTTCAACACATAGAAAAGATTTTTTTGTGAAAAAAATGGCCCCTGAATAATATTCGCTTGATTTTCAAAAATTGAAATTACCATATGTCAGGTGTTCAAGCAGGTCACCAAAATATAAAACGACTCTTCGATTTTAAAAAAATTTCATATCTGGTCTATAGCCCAAAATTTGGCTTTAAAAAGCTTCTTTGAGATGATCACGAGTTTGGCTAAATCACAAAATTGAGGGGGGGAAAAAAAAAAGCCATGGTTTTGATTGCTTCAATTCAGGGAAAATCTCTCATTGAGAGAGTTGCAAAGAGTTGACTAGGTACACATCAAATTTTGCAAGCACAACACATGTGGTTCCAAGATTTGCATGGTAAAGTTTTTTTTTGTGTTGTCTCTCATGGTTGAGCATGAAATTGTCAGTGCAATGAAATTGTCACACAATATTCTCATATCACCTCTCCCCCCCACTTTGTCAGCACCATTGAAGGCGATGATTCAGTTGACTAATTGATTCTCTCATGTTTGTTTCTCTTTTGTTGCTTCAGTTTTGAAACTCCAAAATACTTTCTTGCTTATAGTTTTGAAACTCCAAAATACTTTCTTGCTATAGTTTTGAAACTCCAAAATACTTTCTTGCTTATAGTTTTGAAACTCCAAATAGACTTTGGTTTTATGTATATAATAGAGTTATCCCTAAAGTAACCCTCTCTTCACCCTTTAATGTCTTTAAGGCCTCCTTTCACCCCCTTATCTATATCCCCTCTTTTCAGTGGTATTTCTGCAAAGTAAAAGAGATTTTATTGAATCTCAAAGCGTGAAATGCTGCAACTCAGTACGAACGAAATGTTCAAACTCCAGCATTTTAATGCACGAGCTTCGCTTCGAGACTAGCTATTGTAAGTTGTACAGTTAGGAGCAGTGAAAATGAATATATGTAGCAGCAATGGAGGCGCTCAGGAAAAATGAAAGACAGGATGAAACTCAGTTTACCACCAAAAGTGGAAAAATGAAAGACAGGATGAAACTTAGTTTACCACCAAAATTGATGGTTTTCTGAGTTTCATCCCCCCTTGAATGCTAATGTACTTTTTTGCTGGTTTTTTTTTTTTTTGAATCTCACCCTGTGTATGACCAAACTCAGGGTTCTGGTGCTGTGTTTTTCTTACTTTTTTGCAGGTTTTTTTTTGAATCTCACCTTGTGTATGACCAAACTCAGTGTTCTGGTGCTGTGTTTTTCTTACTTTATACATAACTCTAATGTAATAAGTTTGTGTATTTTGGCAAGAGATTTGAGGAGCCAATAATACTCAATACCATATAGTACATGGGTAGCTTCAACACATGTTTATCAAATAGTTAATTAGTGCTTTGCTATGTTGCGAACTACATTCGACAATTTTGTTTATTGTTTATGAGCATTCTTTATGACATTTAGAGTTTGAATATTGAAAATGTGCCAAATAATCTAATTATCGTGTTACGTTATTATTAGAGTCAATCAACTTAGCTTAATGGCGATTTTTTTTTTTTGCGTCTTTATTTTACATAAACATTAGCAATTATATAATGTGGGATTGTTTAATATAGGGACCACTTCAACACATGTTAATCTAATATTAACATGGATTCTCCCATTTCTTACTTTCTTATGTTACATAATGATCTATGTATGCTATACTTTATGACCTATGTGCGAAGCTCTACACTACATAATGTGCTCTAGTGAGACTCTGAAGTCGGTGACTAGGGTGAGGCCATTAGAGCACGTTCTCTAGCAAACGAGAAATTGGGTCCCTATTTGGGAAAAGCTGATTTATTTTTTTTGTTGAAAATTTGACAAGTAGGTTAAACTTCACAAGTAAAAAAATCATTCATTTAAAAATATAGTCAAAATTTGAGATTTTTCTATTTACCTACTATAGTTAAAAACATGTTCCAAAAATAACAATCACATTCCTATTGCCACCCCCTCTACCCCCACTTGATCACCCCAATTTTATTATTCAAAAAATCATATTCATGAAAAAAAAAATTCAATCCCGACAATATGTGTAACCCTTGTCAGGAAAAAAACTAAATTTAAATACAAAAGAA
>Ga0209208_10009798_pt1 | contig 12548 bp, 10 predicted proteins | sample S1TSphfallax_3_FD_187694 | JGI IMG/M metagenome (GOLD analysis project Ga0209208, IMG submission 187694) | Host-associated microbial communities from peat moss isolated from Minnesota, USA - S1T2_Fd - Sphagnum fallax MG (SPAdes) (version 2) | ecosystem: Host-associated > Plants > Peat moss >...
CCCCCCCTGCTGGCCCCCCTCGCCCCGTGCTTCATCGGGCTCTCCCTTCTCCCACCCCCCAAAACACTCCACAGGGAACGGGAGCCAATGGGATTACACCAGAGAGATAATGAAAGTGAAATGACGTCAGAGAAAAAGAAATAAGTAAAAGATAAGTAAAAGACGGACAGACAGATACACACACACACACCATGTTTGTAATTATATATAAGATTCCACCGATTAAGTGGACTGATGTTCTGAAGTGGAACTACCCCACTATTAATCACGTCCTAAGTGGAACCAATAGAACCCTAAGTGGAACCAGCAGGGTCGCAGGAGACAACGTATAAGCCTCAGGCCCGGATTTGGGAACGTAGGGAACATGTGGGGGAGCATAGAGAACATAGGGAACAGGGGAGGACGGGGAAGTGTAGGGAGAGAGACGGGCGGGGGTTTTGTGTGTGTTTTTGGAGACTAGGGTTTTGTGGGGTTCCGGACAAGGCAGGTGCGGGGCGTGGGGTGAGGTGGGGTGGTGTGGCGATGGAGGAGGAGAAGATCGAGCAGGCCGTGCTAGCGTACTTGAAGAAGAAGGGATATCGGCAAGCGGAGCTTGCGTTCCAGGATGAGCAGCAAACGCATCGTTCTCTCAACAGCAGCTCCGGTGGTGGTGCCGATGGTGGTGGAGGCACCACCACCCCTTCCATGGATCCTGCTGTGGCCAATTCCATTTTTCTCTACGCCAGGTAGGTACCCCTGTGGTTTTTTTTTCCTCCCCCTCTTGCCCCCCAACCTCCCTTTTTTTTTCCTGTCTGCGAGGAAGAAGAGTATGAAGCGTATCTAAGTGCTGTTTGGTTGGTTACAGGGGTCGGCTGCTCATAGTGAGTGTGCAGACTTTGATGAGATTTGAGGGTGCATGTATGTATGCAGGGTTTGTGGGAAACCCCAACCAAATGAAGGTAGCAATCAGTTGTCAGCTCCAGTATCACTGGTATCACATGTAGTGGTGTTTACATGGGGCGGTTGATCATAGTGAGTGTAAAGACTTCGATGAGATTCGAGGGTGAATGTAATGTATGCATGATTTGTGGGAAACCCTAACCTAATGAAGGTAGCAATCAGTTGTCAGCTCCCGTATCACTAGTATCGCATGTAGTGGTGTTTACATGGGGCGGTCAATCATAGTGAGTGTGCAGAATTCAATAAGATTTGAGGGTGAATGTAATGTATGCATGGTTTTTGGGAAACCCTAACCTAATGAAGGTAGCAATCAGTTGTCAGCTCCAGTATAACTAGTAGCAGATGTAGTGGTGCTTACATGTGGTGGCTGCTTAAAGTGAGTGTGCAGACTTTGATTAGATTTGAGGGTGAATGTAATGTATTCATTGTTTGTGTGGAAACCCTGACCCTGAAGGTAGCAATCAGTTCTCTAGCTCCAGTATCACTAGCATTGCATGTAGTAGACTCAGCTGTAAGTACTGGGGTTTGCTGGATGCAACCCTGCATTTTTCCAAGTCTGAGAACTAAGGGGGCTTATGAGTCTGCCTGAGAAAGATTGCTGTGCAACAGTTCCTTGGGTAGGAAGTGGAGAATGCAGTAGTAAGCTGAATGTGCAGCAAGCAAGGAAATACTCAATATTATGCTTGTGACAGTTTCATTGTTCTTTTCTTCTTCTCATCCTCGTCCTCCACCTCCTTCAGACAGAAATTAATGTTCTTATTGACCTGGAGAGTGTGACCTAATATTGGACTGCTGATGGTACTTTGGATTCTGTCATGATGGGACAACAGGGCAGACGGCACTCTTTACAAAGAAGGTTACAGCAAGCTCCGGTCTTGGGTTCATTCATCCTTGGACCTTTACAAGGTGTGTCATTCAAAAGTTTTGGAGAGAATTCAATGGTGGAGCCTTTTTCTAGATTTTGGTTTTTTCACTGTCAGAGTGCACAGAAAATGCAGGCTTGACTGGAGAATTGCACAGATTACATGAAGTCGAGTCATCATGTTATAAAGCCCTTTGCTCCATAGGACTACATTCTGCTCAGCACTACACAGGGTTTTCTTGCTGCAATTGCAGCACCTCAGTAACCTGTCCCACATAGGAACTGTATAATGGCATCCATTTAGGACATTTTTTTGCTGTATGTGAACCACCTCAGTCTGAATTCAGAAGCCTAATCAAACACTACTTCAAGCATCCAAGCCAGTACAAACAGCAGTGCAAAGGTATTTTGACTGGCCATCATGATGAAAATGAGTTTCTTACACTGGTGTCATGCTTTACCTTTATGCTCATTGTGCACAGAACGAGCTGTTACGCATCTTGTATCCTGTGTTTGTTCACTGCTTCATGGATTTGGTGGCTAAGGACTTCCCTCAAGAAGGTAGAGAATCAACATTCCTTATAGTGTTTGAGCTGTCATTTTATAATCAATGGTTTCATTGCAATTGAATGAGGAATTGGTGAAGTGAAGAACATGTCTTTTGGTTGGCTTCCATACAAGGCTTCTATGCACCTTTGACATTTTGGATTTTGGTGCACTGACAGCACGCCTATTCTTCCAAACCTTTAGAGAGGACCATGATACTTTGCATCTACGGGATCTTCATAAGCTGGAAGGTGTCCTTTCTCCTCAACATTTGCAGGTACTATTAGCTTTATGATCCCAGTTTCAAATGATGCTGGTTCAAATTTGCCTTCACATTTCAAGAGCTTTGTGTACTGTTTTGCATTTTTGCAGTTCTAATCATGTCTAGTTCATTGGTGTGTTTTGATGCAGGAGTCAGAGCTAGCAGTTGCTTTCAGAGAGAACAAGATAAACATCAGAATGTGTCAGGTTTGGAAAAGAATATCCCATTCCCAAAGCCCCATAGTTTTGCACTGTCATTGTGCTGTGGAGAGTTCTTACCTTCTAAGAAGATTTAAATTGCCTCATTGCCTCTAGGTTCCTTTGTTGGTGGGATGAAAAATTTCTGAAGATGCCTTTTTGAGTTATTTGTTCCATTGCTTTTGGATACAGTGTCCTTTTTCAGACATGGCAAAGGGGACCCACAACCTTGTTAAATTCTAGATGCACATTGACTTTGTCTTGTCTGGGCTGACATTGGATGTGTTTGGTATGTAGTATTCCTTTGAGCTGCTTTTGCAGTATCTGCATAGCACTGACTCCATGCTCATGCTTGGGATTGTCAATGAGCACATAAACATCCAAGGTGATCTCCACTAACCTCTGTGCACTACACATGCACACTTCCATGTGTATGCTGGTCACCTACTGGCTTTAACATGCAAATAGTTTAGGGTTTGATAAAGTTGAAAGATGGATCTCATAACAGAACAGTAGAACTTGCAACTTTGTCATATTGTCTTGTCGACTGGTCATTGACTATGAGTCTTCCATCTGTTTTTCTGTCTTCCCTAGTTTGGTTCTTTCTGTGGCCTCCTGAGGAAGTGTTAAGCTTGCCGTTTCTTCTTCATTGTGAGAATGGAGATTTCTCTATTCTTATGAAAGATAGTCTTCCAGCTGAAATTTATGGTGCAACAACTGTGGGGGTTGAGCAGTCTTTCCTGGACAGCCATCGCCCCTACCTGAGGAGGAGGAGGCAATCACACTGACAGGAAAACCACAAGAAGCACTCGATTCCATGAACCAGAAAGAACTTCGCTGGGGGGTAAGGCTTCTTATTTAGTTTGGGTGTGTTGTTATTTAGTTGGAGCGCGGGTTAGTTGTGGACTTTCATGTAACCTTGGTCTCCAAAGTGAGGTTGTTCTCAGTAATGATGTGCAACATCTTTCATGCGTCTGATTCCAAGTCATCCAAAGCTTAATTGTTCCCATATTCACCTATCCAGAGTAACCTGAGCTACATCAAGAAATTCGTTTTCATTCAAAGGCAGAATATCTAGTACAATGGATCACTTCAATCCTTTTCTGTACTTGAGGTCTGTAGTTACTAAGAGGTTCTCAATGAGCAGGTCTTTGCCAGTTTGCTATGTCATTATCTGCCTTTTGTTTTGTATGAGATGGACAAGTAGGTGTCTAGATCTGATTTAGAGGTTTGAGCACTTGTGTGCCAGACTCTGGAGGATTCATTGGAAGATAAGCTGGAGAAAGAGTTAGCAGCAGAAGCTGAGAAGGCTGAGGCTGAAGGCAAGGAGACTGAAGCAGATGATATGAAGGTGTGTAGTATTGGCATGAAAACTTTGCATTGCTTCTGAACCTGTTGTTTGAGTTTGTAGTGCGTAACACCTAATCTTACAGATCTTGTTACCATTTTAGTTTCCCAGATTTGTTCACAACAGTGTGGACAGGGAACTTCTTGTGTCACAGTTGGCAGTATGTGGTGATTTGAAGGGGCTTCTATTCTCATAGAAGAGAGGATAGAAGCCCCTTCAAATCATCGTATACTTGAGGATAGGAAGGTCTGAAGTGAGGGATGGTGAGGTTGCAGAAGCGCACAGCTGATGGAGGGAAGGCAGGAGCCAGCAGTAAAAAGTCTAAGAAAGACAAGACTGGAACCAGTGCCACTGGCAAGGGTGCTAAATCAGACAGTGCTGCAGCTATTAATGCTCCACGTGTGAAACCTGATCTTCCCATGCCCTCATTGTATGCCCACTCTACCCATTTTTGCAAGTTCAGGACATGAAGCTAATGGAATGGATGTGTAACCCATGTAAAGATCTTCTTTGCTTTACTGATCAAATACACTACAGATGGCATTTTAAGGTTGATTTGGCAGATCTTCACATGTATCACATAAAAGCCTTCTGACTTCCAGACTGTGGATGATATTTCAACATTGTCTTCTGCACCTGATATCAGAACAAATTGGTAGATTGAGGTCCTAGGCAAAAAAATTCAAATCTGCAAATTAGTGTGGAATAATAGCTCATAGTCCTTATGTTGGAGATAGAGCAACATACATGGATAAAGATTCTGCCATCAGTTTAATATTAATATTAGTGCAACAATACAAGATAATGGACTTAACATAGAACATTCTGTCAATGCCTGGTCTGTCAGTGTACAGCACTTTGGGAGCCCTTTTCCTAGACAGCAGATTCGAAGCCACTTGAACTAGATTGGAGTTAAGGATCCAAAAGGGAGAGTTAATTGGAGCCATTCTGTGTTCTCGGTCACTGGAACATAATTTCTAAACTTGTCTCTAACATTTTGAAACTGCACTTAATTGGTGCTCTGTCACCTACAGGGCTGAAGAAACTGAGCGGCAGGTTTTGGAGGATCTTCGGAATCGAGCTCGTCTTGGGAGCAATGCACTGCCATCAGTTAGCTTCTATAGTTTTGTCAACACTCACAATAGGTGAGATTCACTGCTGTACTGCATAGCCCTTTTTTTTCCATCCTCAGCTATTTTTGTTTCTCTCACATGAGATGATTTGAAACAAACAGCTGCCTCATCTGCACCATTTTGGATCTTTCATACATGTCTCTGTAACAGTATGAGACAAATTTGGTGGGGACATTCACAAGCTCTACTGGTTGAAATGCCTGCTGACAGCAAGCAGTAATGGGGGGAATGGGTGTTTGCAGTCTGAATTGTGCATCAATATCTGCAGATGGTGCATTGGTTGCCGGAGGTTTTTCTGACTCATCTCTCAAGGTTTGATTTCCCTGCAAGTTTTGCATTCCTGAGACACATGAGGAGGGTCACATGTTTGATTGGGGGTTGGCCAGTTATGGAAGGTGATCGAGGAGTTTTTGGCTTTTGTGCCAGTGCCCATTAGCTCACCTGCCACTTGTGTCAAAGACTCTAGTCAATTGAAACACCTTGGGTCTTCAGTAATAAGTGAACCTGATTGAATGCTGAATTGAAAGCCCAAGTCTGTGTCTTATTTTTGTGCACATGGAATGCATTAGGTCTGGGATATGGCCAAAATTGGTGCACAGATCACATCTGGAGATCAAGGTGACCATCTATCCTTTTCATTGTTTTGCATTCTTATTCAATTTCCTAAGCTATCCCAGCTATGTTGTCTACTTTCCATCAGTGTGCTTAGACAACTAGTAATGATATTTCTATACAGCCTTTGACATGGTCAGGACTCAAAAAAAGGTGATAGCTGAAGCCTGCATTACCATGGATGTATTGAGTCACAGGCACAGCCAATGGAGTGGTGAGCAATGGTGTCACAGATCCAAAGGGGGTTGCACTCGAGAATTCAAAGTCATCTTATACACTCCTGCAAGGTCATGCAGGGCCTGTGTATGCAGCAAATTTCAGTCCTGACAATGATTATTTGCTTTCATGCTCAGGGGACTGCACAGGTTAGTAGGATGTCTGTGCTTCTTTGGTTGTCCCTCATGCTTTTCTGCACCTCACAGTGAGATTTTACAGCATTTTCATTACTTGCCAGGATACGGCCTGAGTGAACCTGCCCATGTAAAGAGAAGTTGGCTTGTTGTGGGGTTGCAGTGAGGCTGTGGAGCCTGAGGCTTAATGCCAACTTGGTGTGTTACAAAGGTCACAACTACCCTGTCTGGGATGTTCAGGTAATCTTACAACTCTGTAGAGCTCTGTCTTTGTTGTGGTTTGAAGAGAGTAACCTGTGATGCTACTATTCTAGCCCTAAGCAACTTCTGTATTTTTTTTGGTATTGGGTAACACCCGGCTTCTCATCTGTCAATATTCTACTAGCTGTTTTAGTTAGCATGGATGATTTCTTTGGTGTAGCTACAGTTCTGTGAAGTTTGTTAATGGTGTAAGCCATAGGAGAAGAGCAAATCCTGGAAAACAGAAGGCCAAAAGAACTTTGCCACGTTTGTAATGAGGAAACTGCCACTCCCTCTACCATCAAAATTATGACTACCATCCGTCAAGCCAGATGGAAAGTTTCATGGCCAATCTGTGATATTGACATACTAAAAATAATGTGGAAACCATACTTGTTTCATATTGTCCTCATATGGAAAGTGGTGGGTGCAGTATAGTCCAGTGGGGCACTATTTTGCAAGTGCATCACATGATCGGACTGCACGTGTCTGGTGCATGGAACGATTGCATCCTCTCCGGATCCTTGCTGGTCATCTCTCTGATGTTGATGTACGTTTTCACTCCCCTGCATTTGCATCATGTGTCATGGAAAACATTAGGTTGAGTGCACCTCTACATGAAAAGTTACACCCTTAAGATTCAATGTAAGGAATGATTGTGTGGAACATCATGGAAGGAAGTATGACATGTCTGTAGTAGACACATATTTAGGTCAGATCTTCAAGACTGACATTCAAGGTGGTATGGTGGATGTTCCAGTGTGTCCAATGGCATGTTAACTGCAACTACATAGCAACAGGCAGTAGCGACAAGACTGTACGGTTGTGGGATGTGCAAACAGGAGAATGCATGCGCATCTTTACAGGCCATCGTGGCATGGTGCTGTCATTGGCCATGTCCAGTGATGGACGTTACATGGCCTCAGGAGACGAAGATGGTGCAATCCTGATGTGGGATTTAGGATCAGGTCGCTGTGTCACACCCCTGCTAGGCCATACAGGCTGCGTTTGGACTCTTGCCTTCAGGTATTCAATTGTCCTAGAAGGAGAATGTCAGGAGAACAGCAGGTTGACGAGTAGAGCTATTGTGTTTCCTTTAGATTCTGTGATGCATTCATCTTTCTCTACAGTTAGGTTTCATGAAATGAGTTGTATGGAAATTGTGCAGTGGAGAAGGCTCGTTGCTGGCATCTGGTTCCGCAGATAATACAGTTCGCTTATGGGATGTCAATGCCAGTGGTAAAACTTCCCGCACTGAAGAAAAGTAAGCTCCATTTGAACTATGCACGCGGTCCACCACTCCATGCGGTGGCATTCCCATATTCATCCATGTGTGTCATTGGTCCCGGGCTGAGGGTCTTTGGCCATAAGGCCTGCCACGAAGGAATCTATGAATACCATGTCTCTCATTATCATAGGTTAAAGGGTGTTCTGGCTCCAATTTTGCATTTGTGTTTCCCAAAACTCAAGCCTGTGCAACAAGGTAAGACATGATTCTGAAGGACATGGCATTATGCAGAAGCAGTGGGAAGAGGCGCTTACGGCTGTTGAAAACCCTACCTACCAAGTCTACTCCTGTCTATGCACTCAAGGTATGTACACTAAGTACTTTGCACAAGTTCTACTACATATCTGTCTTATAAGATACATCATGCTCCTATGACTGTCATAGGCTGATTACAACACTATTGCTCTTTTCATGTGATATCTTGTCCTATCATCTGTTTTCTGCAAAAAGTATGACCATGGTTGAGCTTGCAAAGTTCTCTGAGTGGATGTCACATTGGTAAACTGGATGCAGTTTTCAAGGAGGAATCTTTTGCTTGCTGCAGGGGCTTTCAGCCCCTTGAAGACCTCTGTAACGACTGGTTGAGTCCAAGTCCATTGGGTCCTTTGAGAATCCTGTGCAGACACCTCTGGTTTCCATTCTTTGTACATTTAGCTCTATAGCCTGACATGGTAGGAAGCACTAGAAAAATTGGAGTCCATGCAGATGATATTCAACAATTCATATTCCCCTTGTGGGGGTTTCACACAGGGTTCTGATCGTGCTTCAAAGATACATATAATCCACCAACTCCGGTGTGTCACCTTTCAATGATGCCTACCTCACATCTGGTGGTGTCAACTCTTTACCACAGATCAAAAGAACAAAGGGTTTTTTGTGGACTCCACATTGTGCTAAAACGGTCATGACAATTTGATCAAAAGGGCCGTGCACCCTACCTATCACACTTAGATGGCCAGACTTCCAACCAGATTCTGAGGGATCGAGTCTTGTACAATGCTGTGACAGCCATGGTGTTGTGTAGATCAGATACAAAGTGGATGCTAAGACTGTCATGTCTCATCCCATTAGTGTTTTGAGGTTTGTGGTTCACATAGAAAAAATAGGCATCACATTTTGCTTTTTGGGTTTTCCACAACTAACTTTGCAGTGACAATAATTCAACATGCCAAGGCATGCTATCCTTTGAACCGTAGTTGTTTCTAAGGCAAGGATCACAACTACATGTGCAATGCCAAAACTTTAATGGATTTCATGATTGTCAAATTTGCATATAAATGTCCTAACAAAACCACACTTCTACGAGTATGATTAGTGATGATAAGCTATAGGTTTCTTTTAAAATTGGGGAATTAGACGGGGAAGGGCATCATTGAAATTGGGCCAGCACATCACTATGGCCTTGTGCGGGCCCTTATTTCAATAATGCCCTCTCTCCCTCGGGCTTTACCCTACACTTAAGGAGTAAGCATAATATTCCTCATCTTTTCTAGCATGGGTATTTAGAGACATAAGGTGCCCTCCAAAATACACTCAAAAAAAATTCTCCAATTTGTGTTAAGCACATTTGCTTAAGATTTAACTCACTTTACTAGATGCCATACATAATTGTTCACATACTTTTATTAGACAAGTGTGACATTACAACATCATTAGTCGCATTTAAATAAACTCACTTTTGCTAGGTGAAAATACACCCAATGCTTGACCTACTTTTATTAGACAAGGGTGAGTGACATTACAACATTATGTGCCTTCTTCCTATTGCACTATACACCTAGTGTGAGTACCCTAATGTTGGCGTGTTTTTTTGAAAGTTTTTGAAAAGAACCACTTTACACCCCATTCATTCTCAACATGACACTTGGTTCATTTTGTTCATTTCATGCAAAATGTGTTCTGGAATGACATCTCTTTTCTACTAGGTGGTCTATAAAAAAAGCACCCAAGTAAAAAAGTTTTTTTTTAATGTATTAAAACAAAAATGGTAGGAGAAAAAGGTAATGGATAAAAGGAGGAAAAGGTGATGGATAAGGGATGAAAAACCATCAAAAGCTTCCCAAAGATAGAAGATCATCCACTTCATGGACCCTTAATCCCTATTGTCCTTGGTCAAACTAATGTCTCTTAGCCAATGGTGTAGGGTAAAAGCCCAAGGGGGGGTGGGCTTTCCAATACCCAAATAAGGGCCCTAATGAGGTGGAGCCCTTACTCTTGGAGCCGTGCATGAGCCCAAGAGGGTAAAGCCCAAGAGGGCGAGCTTTACATGGAGAGTAATGATTTAATTTTTAAAAAAACATTGTTGCAATTTTAAGGAAAACAATTCCCCATGTTGTACCTATTGAATACCCACCACGTATCACGGGCTTTGGAAAAAAAAAAAGCCCAACTCCTCCGTAGGCATTATGGTATTACAAAAGCCCACCAAACCTTATTATGCTCTATGCAACGCTACCTACGACTAACACCGAGAAATTTCACGTGCTACATTCTTTGTGTGAAGCAAAGACTAGAATGAGGAGAGATGGGTTGCTTTTTTTTTCCATTGAAAATGTGTCTCTTCTATTATTCATGCCACTTGCCGAATTTGTTTCTCTTTATTTGGCTTGCCTTGTCGTGAAGAGACTTGGGAACATTATTTGAAGGAAGGATAGGATATGGTAGTATCTTGTGAATAATTTAGGGTTTAGTTATGGGGACCACCAATGTTCAAATTATTTTTTTTTGGTTTTGTGATGGGCATCTTTGAATGGCCTCTCACACAAAAAAAATTTCTTATTAAGCTTTGTATAGTCCAAAAATAAATATGTTGAAATCTCTTTCCTTTGGGTTGCTTATATGGATGGGTTACAAAAGTAGAAATGAGGGCAAAAGGATATATATGGGATGAAGTGACGATCTATGGAGAACATGTTGGGAAGCTCATTGGGAACACATTGTGAACAAAAAGAAATCCCAACATCCCCACCCTCCCTCAAAAAAGAAAACAAACATGGCCCCTTATGTGCATGTTGCCAAATGTTCATTACATTAAAATCAAAGCGTTTCAAGGATTAGTGTTGTTTTGATTTATATAAGATTTTCAAAGAACAAAAAATTGTACAAACTTAATTATGAATTATAAATCTCATTTTCATGATAAAATTTTGATGAATTTTAATAGAAATAATCTGAATATCATATCCTTTGATTAATGATTAATGTTTTAAACTCGTTTACAATTATGCACCATCATCCAATTAAGTTCTAAGTAGATGTACTTACGAGTATATAAATCACCAATAGTCACCCAAATTTTGTGATGTAGTGAAACTAGGAATCATCCACAAGAAGATGTAGCCAAATTTGGCTATAGAGTAGACATGAATTTTTTAATAAAAAAATTAATAATTCTTTCGGCTACCTGCTGGAACCTGTTGTAAAAATCTGGCACCTAGGTTTTGCCTGGATTTGCCACTTTTTGGTGGTCTTGGGCTCTCATCTAAACTTTTAAAGGCCATTGAATCAATTTATGGCTCCCACCCAATAGGGTTGCTCTATTTCATTGGACCCGGGACCTTGGACCCTCATCTAAAGCGGCCCTTAGATTGCTTTGGACCTTTGAAATCCCGATTGTTGAGATGCGATCAACTATTGCCATTTTTCCGGGGCACCTAAAACCTTAGGATTGAGGCACATGGTTTGAATCTTATGGCGATTGATTCATTCCCCTAATGACGAATGCCATATAGGGATAACCACTTTGCAAGAGCCCCGGCCGGGGTGAGTGAGGCCTCTTAGTGGCCCTATGGAACGCCCCAAAAAATTGTTAGATTTGAAGTTGGATACCCTCATTTATTCTAAACAAGGGATATAGGACAAATATTTAGAAAATAATTTAAATGGATTTTTGGGGTTTTTAGTTTTTACCATGGTAGCAACGGTGGTGGTTGCTATTGCTCACCCAAACTCCCCTCACAAGAGATTGAAAAAAACACCCCCTTTTCCAAACTTTGCAGGTGTAAGTGGGTTCGAATGATGTCGGTGCAAAGTTTCCGTGTCACCTGGGCCCCTGAACTTGGGTGGCCCCACTTGACATATGAACTCTCCTCCCCCCCTCCCCGCCCCCTCGTGTATCTTGCACCCTAATTTGGGGAGAAAATTTCAACATTTTCGACATGCCCACATCTTTTTAAATGTTCCAAGCGAAGTTGGCTCACATTGGAAGGTTTTGGGAAGCAAGATAGACAAGGGAAGAGACTACTTAATTGGTTTTGGAGGGACTATTGTGTGCACTATTTTGGGTGCTTTCTAGTTCCTTTCCGACCTAAGTTTTTTTTTTGAAGAATCAGATGATACCAAAAGGAGGGACTACTTATTTGGTTTGGGGGGGCTATTGTGTGCCATATTTTCAAGTGTTTTTTTAATTCCTTTCCGACATAAAATTTTGGAAGATTTAGATCATGGTGAAGAACATGGGATCCATTCTAAAGCAGATTTGAAAGATACATGCACTTGGGTATTTACTTTTGACCCCCCCCTGCCCTAAGAGTTGCCTTAGTAGTGAACTAGACCTTTTAATTTGCGTCTCAATTGAAATTTGCATTTGGCCTATGGAAAAGACATGCTGATAGAGAGTTTTCCATGGTCAAAAAAACACCTCACCAGAACATTGAGTCAAAAAAAACACATCACCAGAACCTTGAGTCAAAAAAACACATACCAGAACCTTGAGTCAAAAAAACACATCACCAGAACCTTGAGTTTGGTCCAAACCCCAGATCTAATAAAA
>Ga0209208_10009799_pt1 | contig 12548 bp, 15 predicted proteins | sample S1TSphfallax_3_FD_187694 | JGI IMG/M metagenome (GOLD analysis project Ga0209208, IMG submission 187694) | Host-associated microbial communities from peat moss isolated from Minnesota, USA - S1T2_Fd - Sphagnum fallax MG (SPAdes) (version 2) | ecosystem: Host-associated > Plants > Peat moss >...
AAAAATACAATCATGTGCTGCAATTAGCTATGATGTGAGTTTGGGATATGTAAGATCAACCTTTTCAAGCTACCAAAATCAAGGAGGCAACTATTATCAAAATCAACCTCATTTAGTAAACAAAGTCAGAAACTGCATATAAGTCGTGCAAATGCATTTACAAATTATGTACTATCTTGGAAATAATTAATGTTCTAGAAATCTCTTAAACCAATGCAAATGTTCTAAACTTTCATTGGCTTGCAAATACCTTTCATCAATTGGGTAATCTATAGTAAGGCATCGACATATCATTAGATTCAAGTACTATTTACTCAAACCTTTTACTCATATTTATTTGAATACTCTTAAGGAGAGTAATAATTCATCCACATAGCCTTGATATCATTGTTCCCAAATACCTTACACATGCGTACTTAGCTGGTAGGTGCGCACTTTAAACGAATCACTTCCTAATCACTTGATTCAGCTACAATGTCGAAGAAATCGAATGGGAAACGCCTCAATGAGTCCCAGCGATGCGAGATCATAGCGAAGCTGAGCAAGACGGATGCTCCCAGTAAAAGGGCTATAGCGCGCGAGTACGATGTTAGTGAAGGAGCTATCAGAAAGGTGTGGGACAAGCGGGAGAAAATCCTAAAGCGATCTGCTTTAATGTCTGATGAAGTTAAATAGAAGACTTTTTGATCTTCTGTTGGTCGTTTCACTGAGCTTGAAGACATGCTTTACATCTAGATTGACAACATGCGTCATGCCAATCTTCCTATTCCGCCATCTCTTACCATCGCCAAAGCGAAAAGTATTGCATCAAGTTTATCGATTTCGGAAACGGACTTCAAGGCATCCTAGCAATGGCTAAGTCGATTTAGAGTGCGCCGAAGGTTGCAAAAGATGCTGCTTCACGAAGAGGGAGTTAAAGTCAACAAATTCGATCCTGGATTGCTGGTAGCTTTAGACGACCTCTACGCGATTATTGCCCAATATGATCCTGAAAATGTCTACAATATGGACTAGACCAGCCTGTTTTTTTGCCTACTACCGAAATACAACCTTCTAATGCCAGATGAGGACATATCAACCACTAGAGGGAAGAAAAAATCCAAAGATTAGGTTTATCTTATCGTGTGCGCTAACGCTATGGGAACTCACAAAATTCCTTGCACATTGATCGGCAAATCGAAAGCACTTGCCTGTATCAAGGACCGCCAATGGCATGTTCCATATTTCAGTCAAGCTAAAGCTTGGATGGGCGTGGAAACATGCTGGAAGTGGTTCAACAAAGTGTTTCTTTTAGAAGTGAAAAAACGAACTGGACATCGGGTTTTTTTGCTGTTGGACAATGCCCCCGGACACTTTGAAGCTTTTGAACGCGACAATGTTAGGATCATCTTCCTTCCCCCAAATTGCACAAGTTGGAAACAGCCCTACGATATGGGCATAATCGCAACTCTGAAGAAGAGGTTCAAATATCTCTATCTCAAGGATGTTTTTGACTTCTATGAATTGGATGAGGAGGCAAAACTTCGAAAGAAAATGCAGGGGCGGAGATTACGACGCAGTGCTGCTGGAGTTGCATACGAAAATCCAGGTCACCTGCTTGATGTCGCAAGTTATGTCAAAGAAGCTTGGCAATCCGTGTCACCAAGCTCTATAAAAAATGCATTTATCAAGGCGGAAATAATGACATTAGAAGCCGATCAAGAAACAGTGAACGAGATCGAGGATTTAGGGACCAAAGTTGCACAGGCTATTGCAGCTTTGAATCTTTATGTTGGGCAAGACGAGCTTGAAGAATTTGTTCATGTCGACGATGAAAACAATGAAGAATTTGCAGCTGCAGTTTTGGAAGATGTTGAAGAGCTTTTAGAGACGATGAAAATTGCTGAAGAGAATCTAGACGATGACAATGATGATGACATTCTTACCTTTCAAGCGTGAGATTCGGGTTTAGGAAACACCATTGTATTTAACGGATTCGAGTCACTTTATAAGCAAGTTGTTGATATAGAGGATCAGTTGCTCTGCTCCAAAGTTCAAGAAGAGGCCGAGGAAATCAAATAAACATTTGATGATCTTAGAAAGTTGTTTGAATCGTTTCAAAGTAAGGTCTAGGCTGTCACCTTGAAAGCCAAACGCAAGAATCTTCAAAACTTGCGCCAAATGACAATCCATGACATGTTGAACTAAATAAATCTGAACTCTATTTTTTCGGGAAAATAATGCGTACTAAACGGGTGCGTACTTAGGCGGGAGGCTACTATACTTCTATATAATTGTTGACCATCTATTAACAAAAGGAACATCTACCTTTCTGAGGTTTGACACCCAAAGGTCATTGACCGTAAGAAAAATAGCTTTGTAGAAGAACTCAGGCACCAATATTAATCCATATACAAAAATTACACCAATGCAACATTGGTTAGATTTAGAATGGGGTTTTTTTAAATGCAAGATTTTGCATTGTTGTGAATTTAAAATGAAAAAGGGTGCTAAAAATCATTGTTCTTCCGGTTCTTATATTGCAAATTTCTAATATATTTTGCACTTTTTTCATTAGAAAAGGATGTTTGAATTGCTATTTGATGAACTCAAAAATTTCCCCCATTTTTGCATTAATAGTAGGTAGCCTATTTTGATTCCATCGTCACTCAAGCTACATGAAAAGAAATTGAAAAAAGAAAAGACTAGGGGTCACTGCCTCTAAACATATTGTAGTCTAAGGTCAGTTTCCACATCAACAAATCATTTTTATAATCTTGAAATCATTATTTCTTCATGATCTAGTATGATATCCTCATATGAGGAGTGAAATTATTCAGATTGTATCCTATGATAATTGTGATAGTTTTCAACACCTCAACTTCATATTTTTCACAAAAAAATAATTTCACTATTTTAAAGATTAATTAATGACAAAACCAACCATAGGATAAAGTACTATTGGATGGGCCCAATAATGGGATTTTCTAGGCCTAGTATTTTGAAATTATTATTTCTTCATGACTTAATATGATATCCCCCTATGAGGAGTGAAAAATTCAGATTGTAGCTTGTGATAATTATGATGGTTTTCAACACCTCAACTTCATATTTTTCACCAAAAAAATCGTTTCACTATTTTAAAGATTAATTAATGACAAAACCAACCTTAGGGTAAAGTACTATCGAATAGGCCCAGGAATGGGATTTTCTAGGCCTGTTTCAGAATGTACCTAACCGGTTTTGGGGCCCCCTGTCCCACCTACGAAAAACCCTAAACTGGTACGGTAAACAGGAAAACCCCTAAAATGGGCTCCGTGTCTGTTTCGTCCACGTCGGTATGTGCGATTGGACAGGAAGTTTGACAAGAAAGGAAAACCGTGTGAAAAGGCCTACCTGATCCTACCGTGTGAACGAGTTAGGTTTTAGGGTTACCTGAATGTTAGGTCAGGTTTCTGCAGGACGGCGGTAAGGTCCCAAAACGATTGTCGTCTTTCTCAGGATGGTAGTAGCTTCCTTCGGCTGATGGAACCGTGGTGCGATGAGAAGGTGAAGGATGTGTGTTATATTGTGTACATGTGCTGTGTCTGTTACTTCTGTTTACCAGATGTGTTTGTTGTTGTTTTTGGCAAGCTCTGAGCGTGGCGTTTCGTTGAGGATGCGTGAAGCTTATCCCTCTGCTGAGTTGCCGATGTGTGGCGGTGAACCGTTGTGCTGCTGAATAAGAAGCAGACTTGGAGGTCTTCCAGGGGAGGGCTGATTGAGGGAGACAGGTTCTATGTTTCTGTTCAAAACCATTGGTTTTATCGGATGTGTCACGGCCGAGTAGCATGCAGTCTAGGTGAATTGAAACTCCTTTGATTTTGCTACGCAAGGTCTCTCTTCATCTGCTAAAGCAAGTAAATAATAAAAAGGAATTAGGCATGGATATGATGAAGAGGTCAGGTCTAAGGCGAGGATGAGAACTGTAATCAAGTTCTGGTCACGTGGGAAATGATCAGTGTTGTCATGCTCTGTTTCTTAAAGTGCTGTGAGCAAGTTTGGTGATGTTAAGAAGAACCAACTTTATGTCTGTTGTGAAGTATGCTGCAGCACAATTGCCGAGAAACAGGTCTGTGTCTATGAACAAACGCTGTTTAGGTCTGAGTCTATGAAAATGGGATGCACAGTATCAATCCAACAAGAGTGGGAATTATGTGGGTTGTTAAGTGATGTGTATTCTTCAAAGTGTGTAGGCGAGACTGTGCCTGCCAAATGTGAAGTGAAGATCAGTCTCATTTCAAGAGTATTGAGGTTCAATTCGAATGATGTGTTGAGTGCCAATGCTATTTATGTTCATGCAGTGTAGGCCAAATGTCCACCTGAGGGAGTTTCCTGCATTGTCAACATGTGGGGTTCCTGGATAAAGACAAACATGATAGATGGTCTGTCCTTGGTTTCCTTGGATTCAAGTGTTGAAGAAGCATCTAGAAGTGACTTTTATAGCTTGATTCTTAGGATGAAAGAGTAAAGAAGTATAATTTTTACCTCAAATTTTGCAAAGCTTGAAGAACATCAGTCAGAAAGGTTGGCGGCAGAGATTTCCAATCATGGACATCCATACATGATAGACTTTCCAACTGATTTTGGGGATTTTTTTTATAGCATTGTCTTGGAGGTGGATCATTCAGAACTGTGCTCAACTGTAAAATCCTTGGAGTGATGGCAAAGGCAGCTGTTCGGAGCTCATGAGCAAGTAATCCATGGCCTCTGCTATCTGTAGCATTAGATACTTCGATGATGAAAAAGAAGAAATTTGGCCAAGTACCTGCTCTTCTACTTCCAGAAGCTATTTATAAAATGCTACAGATAGCAGTGGCTGTGAATTACCTGTATGAGAGTGGGGTGATGCACTGTGACTCGAAGGTGAGCAATGTTCTTCTAAATATTGTGGAGGATCAGGATGCATACTTTTCCTTGTCATCTGTGTAAGTTAAACTCCAACACTGTTGCCTGTCAAAATTGAAGCTGCACTGTTTTGGGTACAATCATACCATTGGTAGGTACAAACCCAGTGGAGGGCACCTGAGGTATTTGAAGATGAGGAGAACAGAGACAAGGACACAAAATCATCAGGTGTGTATAGCTGTGCAATTATTCTCTTTGTGGTACTCAATGGGAAAGTCCCAACAAATGTTCTTCAGAGCATTTGTGACAGTGAGACTGGGGTTTTCCAGATGTGGAATAGTGTCCTCATAACTTTTCTGTGCTCATTGAGAAATGTTGGGCCACAAATGCTGTAGATCATGCTCAGTTTTATATAATCTGCCAACTGTTGGTGGCTTACAAGGCTATTGTTTTGAAGCATCCATATGGTAGAGAGGATGTACCACCTGATTATCCTCAACAATAGAGTATCCTGGGTGCAACTAATACTTTCCAGGGTGTTTCAAGATGCTGCATCTGACAATGGTGGTGACTTAATGTAGGAGACAAACTTAGGTGGCTTCACTAGTTGTACACTTACACTACAGACTACATTGAAAGAAGACAAGTGGCCCTATAGAGCATAAGCTAGACCAGCTGTTCAGAATGGGACTGTAGGCATTTAATCTGATGTGGTGTGGTGTAAAGTGTCTGGTGGCCTGTGTATTGCATTTGGCATGTGATATGTGGTCTTATGGGAATCTAATGGAGAAAAATTGGCTGTTATGAACCTCCAGCTACATCTCTCACAAACATACATGCAGGTCTTAGACTGGATGCATCTGGCCTTACAAATATTCTGTAGATTTTTCCTTGGAGGAAGCAAGTGAAAGTAAAGACTTAGTTCAAGTCTCACTTAAGATGTATTGTCGACCAGGCTGATGGACCATTCTAACTTGTTTGGGATGGAAAGAAATGAGAGACTCTTTTACAAGGTGCAAGAAATGGGACACTATTTAACAAGGTGCTGATTGATTATGTGGAGGAACTTGTAGCAATAGTTTTGCAACCGGATTGTTGTGGAGGCATGTCAGAAAAATGGTAACATTTATAGGTGCCCTTGGAGTCTCTACATCAGCTTTGAAACATAAGTAATCAGGCTGGCTTGTCTTCTACCTTTGCTCACCAACTGCAGTTCTTAGCAATGTAAGACTCCATAGCATCTGGCAGGAGTCCTGAGTCTAGAGGTATCTTATATTGTTATTTGCTGTTGGCTTAAGAAAGTGTTTTGTAATGGATTTCAGGGGATGGGTCTGGACATTCTGAATAATTCACCTGAAGTATGAGAGGAATGTGTAGGCGGTTGTTTGCACCAGTAGCAAAATCATTTCGGAGTAGGGGATTGCAGACTCCAGGTTTCCTGATCTCCACCCTAACCTTGCACAACATGCCTTTTAAGTGGTTGACAAGCTTCCTTGGTCCTTATGGAGCATTCTATGAATGTTGAAATTTGACAATCGCCACAGATAAAATGTCAATTTGATCTTCAAAATTCCAAGGTTTCATAGAGTTTTGGCTCTACCACCCAGCCTCTCCACATTCTTCAGCATCTTGGTAAACCACCCGGTGTAGAGCTCTACCATAAATTCGAAAATTGCATGCCTGCCAGGTTTGCTCTGTAAGGATATATGAACAGAAGTTCCAGGATGCAGACACACAATTCTACCAACACTGAAGATATTATAAAAGCTGCAAAAACACTAGTGTCAGATTGATAGAATGGGTGCAGATTACATAAGCAGTGCTTGATAAAAATGCTCACCAAAGCATGCATTCTGGAGGATGAAAGGGCAGTGAAGCAAGCAGTGTTGAAGCAATATCCAGTTCTCAAGGTAACCACAGGCTTTGAATATGGCTATGAAATCATGGTGGGTAGCCTTCATTGTGCATTAAAATGTTTTGAGTACTATGTTGAGATTCACGAGAAATGAACTGTGTAGCTGTGTTGTAGAAATTTTGTACTGTGTCATCTCTATATGATGACATTTTTACTCAACCCCTTGCAACTGTTTTTTGCATACATTTCTGATGCATATGTTTGATGTAAACATGCAGGTGTTGAAGATGCTTGATGAATTCAACAACAGAGAGGAGGATTGAGTGTTTTGCACAGATATGAGTTTTGAATGCTGATGGAATCTGTTGAGGAAGGTTGTCATTTTCATGGGACACCAAATTATATAGACATTGAAGAAGATATTTCAATGCGTCTGTCATTGCCTTCACTAGGAGTTGATAATGGCAATGCTGTTTCTGAAAGTAATTTGGATCATCGTAGTACTAACTTATGTTGTGGACACATATGTTATACTGTGTCATCTCTATACTTATGAGCTAAATACCCTTTCTCATGTTGTATTTGGCTCATAGATGTAGTTGGTGAGACTAATCTGAATTTGACATTTGAAGATGAAGTGCTTTGGAATTTGTATTTTGCTAGCTAGGTTTCACTTCAGTGTACAAGATTCATTTCAAGAAGTGGTATAATTTGTCATTTTTTTGTCACCTGAATGTCCTGGTCGAGAAAGGTGTGATCTAGCTAAAGTCCTCTCCAGCAAGGAGCTGAGGCAACCATTCACCTTGGCATTTGAGCTTTGATTTTACAACTCCCACTAAGGAAGAAAAACTGAGCAAAATGTCAATGTAGATGATGAGGAGGAAGAAGAAGAAATTGGTACTGGTCCTTGGCTGGTCAAAGGAACTGGAATCCAACAATCACCCTGTGTGTAGTTAGAATTGGGGCATGATCTGGAGTGGTCATGGAGGCAGCAGGCAAGCAGGGGAAATGCAGATAGATAGAAATATTGGGAGCAGAGGAGAGATGCAAACAGATCTTTTCCTCGTTTGCACAAAAGTCTCAATGCTCAGTTTACTAACTCTTACATCTTGGATCTGGAAACTTTTACATCTCAGATGTGGAGAAAATCTCAGATATCTTGAATCTGGAAACTGTTACATCTCAGAGGATTTGGAGAAAATCTCAAATTTTTTGAAATCAAAAGGATGTTAAGATGATGATACCCACAAGGATTCGGTGAATGCAACCAGTGAAACACCATAGCCATGGAAACTGTCTGATTGTTGCGAAACTTAGGACGCAAGACAATGGTTTGCCCAAATTTCGGGCAAATTTTTGTGGACTTTCCTCACCCACATCAGAAGTTGATGAAGTCAGTGGATAGTTGTGGCAGCTTGTCACTGCTATTCATGATGAAAATGATGGTCCAACAATTTGTGATCAAGTTGTACAAAGGTTATTTATGACTGCATTCATGTTACATTAAAAAGCATTGTGGAGATTTCTCTGCAATGTCATTGATATGTAGTGGTCTTACTCGGGAAGTAAGCCAAGTGCAAGAGCCAAAAGGATGCAAGGGGAGCATCAGTCAGACCAATTTTAAACAGGAACCCTGCTCTATAGTTTGCATATATTCAGTCAAGCACAGCCACACTTCCCAGAATAGAAGGCAGTCGAGTGTGGGGATGGAATTTTTTAATTCTTGTATTTGTATCATGTTCCCATTCTGCTCCCATCTGTTTTCAATGATGTTCCCAGCATTTCAAGGTGTTTCCCACGTTGTTCCTGAAGTTCTGAATGTGCTCCCCAAGGGTGTTCCCAATGGCACCTCCTTTTAGCCCATATCCTTTTCCCAAAGTTCTCCTCTTCTCACCTACATAGATAACCCAAATGGCCGGCACCATGCGTCCGTGTACTGATTGCTAGTTCTCGTAGAATCGCTTCTTACAACACGCTCTCCAGGATGTAACCAGAATAAACATCCGTGTGAAACAGGGTACCTGGTGCTATCGCGTGGATGAGTTAGTTTTAGGGTTACTAGTTTTAGGGTAACGTGAATGTTAGGTCAACTTTCGGCTGGACGGCGAATTGGTGGTAAAGCGGCGTGTCTTTCTTTCATAAGATGTCAGCTGCCTTCGGCACTATGTAACGGGGTGTGATGAGAAGATGAAGGGTATGTGTTATCGTGTGCGTGTGCTATTTTTGTCATTTGCTTTAACGGATGTGTTGGGTGCTAGGTTTTCAGGGTGTTGAGCGCGGGATTTTGGTGAAGATGCGTGAAGCTTATCCGGTGGCTGAGTTGCTGATATGTGGTGGTGAGCTGTTGTGCTGGTGGATAAGAAGCCGAATTGGAGGTTTTGAGCTGGACGGCTGATTGAGGTACTGTTCAATATAAAATGATGTGCGAGGATAAGAAGTTGAGGAAATTCAGTGAGTGTCCAGTCAAGAGAATGGTTTGAGGAACAGTTCACTAATATCTCATTTTTGTGGAAGTGTCTGAGGGAACTTGAGAGGTATGTTGAGTCTGTAGAAATTGTAGATATTGCTCTGCTGAGGAGTGTCATTGGTAGGCAACTGTCTTTTATTGAAGGGCTTTATTACGTTGTTGCAACTGACTGTTATTGGGTGATCAGTGAGAGTGTAGAAATTTCAAGAGAGTTTGATCTATGCCACGTTCTGTAACATCAGAAAATTGTAAAGCTGGTGTTTCTAACTGTAGAGGCAGTTAGGTGTTGTTACAGACTTGTGGGGACTTTGGGTGTTTTATGCAGCGTTGGAAGCTTCACTATAGCCAGTAGATTCTTAGCATGAAAGAGGGCTCAAGAGTTTTGTTTCCCCCTCATATCTTGTAAATGATGCAAACCATCATTCATAGGCAGCGATTTCCAATCATGGAATACATTAGCTAGCTTCTAATTGATGTGTTTCTTACAAGCCTTGTCTTGGAGGTGGATCACTACTAACAGAGCTGAAGTGTAAAACTCGGATTGATGGCAGCTACTAGGAGTTTCCAATTCAACTACGTAAACAAGCTCACGGATAAGAAAGATGCAAGATTGCTTTGAAAGATGCAACATCCAAACTTCATGCAATTCAGAGGTTGTGGAGTCCAGGAAAGCCAGCCTTTCATGGTTTTTGAGCTCATGAGCAGATAATTCATGCCCTCTGCTATCTGTAGCATTATGTGCTTAGATGATGAAAAGGAAGAAACCTGCTTTCCTCTGCTGGAAGCAATATAGTGCTACAGATAGCAGTGGCTATGAATTACCTGCATGAGAGTGATGTGATGCACTGTGATTTGAAGGCAACCAATGTTCTTGTAAATTTTTAGGAGTATCATGATGGATACCTTGTCATCTGTGCAAGTTGAACTTTGAGACTTTTGCTAGTCAAAATTGCAGTTGAATGACTCTGGGAACAACATTCCATTGGTGGGGACGACCTGGTGGAGGCATTTGAAGATGAGAACAGAGAGAAAGACAAAATCAGTTGGTGTGTATAGCTTTGCAATTGTTCTCTGAGGTACTCACTGGGAGTACCCTTCAAAGACATACCACTAAGAAAAATTCTTCAGAGCATCTGTGGTGGAGTGAGACTGGGGTTCACCAGATGTGGCTGTTGTACTTGTAACCTATATGCACTCATTGAAATGTTGGTCCACAAATGCTGTAGAGCATCCTCAGTTTCCTATAATTTTCCAACTATTTGTGGAATACAAGGCTACAGTTTTCAATCATTGATATAGCCTTAGAGTTAATGCCAGATGATGATGTTGTATAATTAAGTTTCTTGGTGCAACTGGCACTTTCTGGGTCCTTGCACTTGCTTCTCACAATGATGGTGACTTAATGTAGGAGGCAGACTTGGTTGGGTTCACTATTACTACCCTTCCACTACAAACAGGAATGAAAGAAGACAAGTGGCTGCATTAAGCATAAGCTAGACCAGCTGTTTGGAATGGAACTGTAGGCGTTTAATCTGATGTGGAGTGGTGTAAATTGCCTGGTGGCAGCTGTATTGCATTGTGCATGTAATATGCAGTCTTATGAGAATCCTGGACTGTTACAAGCCTCCAGGTACATTTCTCACAAATGTATATGCAGGTCTTAGAATGATGCATCTGCTCATACAAATATTTTGTAGATTTTTCCTTGCAGGCAGCAAGTTAATGTAAACCCTATGTGGAGGAGAGCTTGTGACACTAGTTTGACAACCAGGTTGCTGTGGAGGCATTCCAGAATAATTGCAACATGTACTGCTGCCCTTGGAGTGTCTACATCAATTTTGAAAAACAAGTAATCAGACCAGCATGTCTTCTACCCTTGCTTACCAAACCTCAGTTCTTTGCAATGTAAGACTTCCATAGTAGCAGGAGTCCTGAGTCTAGAATTTTATTTGCTCTGGCCTAAACAAAGTGTTTTGTTGATTTCAGCACTGGTCTGGACCTCCTAAAGAAATTGCCTGAAGGCTTAGACAAATGTTGAGGTGGTTGTTCCCACCAATGGTAAGGCAAGAACATTTGAGACTAGGGTATCTTTGAGTTCAGGTTTTCTGATCTCTTTCCCTGTCTTTGTGCAATAATGCTTAACAACCTGCCTAGGTTCTTATGGACCAAGCTATGAATATTAAAATTTGACAATCCCAACAAATAAAAATGGCAATTCAGTTTCAAAGTTTCAAGTTTTGATGGAGTATTGGCTAAACACCCAGCCTTTTCATATTATATACAGCATCTTGGTAAACCACTCTGTGTAGAGCTGCACCATAAATTGGAAAATCTCATGCCTGCCAGGTTTTGCTCTGGAAGGATGTACCAACATTCTAGAACTTAGACAATTCTACAAGACTGAAATATTATAGTTGGTTCAACATCACTACTGACAGATGGATAGAATAGCTGTAGACTGTATAATCAGTGTTGCCCAAAGCTCTCGGCACTCCCACGGGTAAATCTACTGCAGAGCCAAAAGAATGGATAGACCAAAGAAGAGAAGATGAGAAAAGATGACAAATGATATAAGATGAGGGCAAATTGCAATTGTGCTGAATTGTGCTTGGTATGCTGAATTGTGCTGAATAGACAATATACTTGGTATGCACTTCCATACTTCCAGGCTACAAGAGTAAGTTCAGAATGAGTGTGGATACTACATTGTCTATTGCCCAGTATTATGAATAATTTTTTCCTAAAAATCATGACCACTTTGTTATCTCAGATGTTATTAGACTGTTGTCTGCCATTCGACAGCCATTCTACATGTGGAACTCTCACTTCGATCCTTTCTCTTCAGCCTATGCATCTGAGATTAAGAAAGAGTGAAGCTGTTCTACTATGTCCATTCAGTTGTCAGCTAGGTAAGCTACACATATATGAAGATGTAGGGCACTTTGACTAAGAAAAGAAATGAAGAAAATGAAAACCAGCTGCAGGAAGGTAGCAGAGTCAGATGGAATGGGTGATATAGAGGTATGTGACTCTGGTAATGACAGCAGCTTCAGGGGAGAGATTTACTGGTTGTGATAGAGACAAGTGATGCAGGTAATGGCAGCAGCTTTGCTACTTCTGGTACTGCTGCTAGTTTTGCTTCAATGTTGCCATACTGGATCATACTACGTCTCCTTTTACCTCCTCATATTCTTCTCTCCCTACACTTGTCTTTGCAACAATCAAAGTTCCATGTTATACATTTTAATGCTTCTGTGACTTGATTTGCAATTGTAATATTTCTGAACAATCTTCTAGAACTCTCACAAGGCTCTTGATGAGGTCCAAAAGGAGTCAAAATTATAGATGAACATAAAAAAA
>Ga0209208_10009800_pt1 | contig 12547 bp, 10 predicted proteins | sample S1TSphfallax_3_FD_187694 | JGI IMG/M metagenome (GOLD analysis project Ga0209208, IMG submission 187694) | Host-associated microbial communities from peat moss isolated from Minnesota, USA - S1T2_Fd - Sphagnum fallax MG (SPAdes) (version 2) | ecosystem: Host-associated > Plants > Peat moss >...
CGACCCAAGAAACGGCACGTTGAACTGCGTCGCCGTCCGTTCCGCGCCGCCTTTTGAGAAGATGTCGATGATTTCGCTGCAATGCGGGCAGGTGAAGTGGCTCATGTTCTCGACAATGCCCAGCACCTCCACATTCACCTGGGCAAACATTTCAAGCGCCTTGCGGGCGTCTTGCAATGCCACGTCGCTGGGCGTCGAGACGACCACCGCGCCGGTCAGCGGCACCGTCTGGACGAGCGAGATGACCACATCGCCGGTGCCCGGAGGGAGATCGACGATCAGGTAGTCGAGCTCGCCCCACTCCACCTGCTGCAGGAACTGGCGGATGATCTGGTGCAGCATCGGTCCGCGCATCACCATCGGCTTGTCGCCGGGAGAAATGTAGCCGATCGAGATCGTTTTGACGCCGTGGGTGAAGTTCGGCTCGATCTGGTTCTGCGGGCCGACCTTGGGCTGGGCGCTTGAGCCCATCATCAGCGGGATGTTCGGCCCGTAAATGTCCGCGTCGATGAGGCCGACCTTGTTGCCCATGCGCGCCAGAGCGATTGCCAGGTTGACCGCGACGGTGGTTTTGCCCACGCCGCCTTTGCCGGAGCCGACGGCGACGATTTTGCTCACGCCGGGGAGGGGAAGCGGTGCGGGGGGAACTGCGTGTCCGTGTGCCATATTCGTGTCCTTCGTCAAATTCGGATGGAAAGTTCCGTTATTGGCCGGGCCGGACGCTGCCATGGCCGGCCGGGGTGAGCTTGGCGCGTTTGCGGCGTTCGGACTCGGTTTCGCGGTTCAGGCGGCGGCGCTGCGCGCCCTCGTAGCGGCGCAGCTCGTCGGGAGTCTCGGGCTTGAGTTCGGGCACGCGCACCGGGTTGCCGTCCTTGTCGATGGCCACAAAAACCAGATACGCGCTGGCGACATGCCGGTAAAGCCCGGCCTGCGTATTCTCGGCATAGACCTTGACGCCCACTTCGAGCGACTTCGAAAACGCCCGGTTCACGCTGGACTTCAAAATCAGCAGATCGCCCACATGCACCGGCTGGATGAAGTCGATGTGGTCCATGGCGGCTGTGACAACGTGCGTCCGCGAGTGACGATAAGCGGCCATCGCTCCCACCAGGTCGATGAAGTGCATGAGCCGGCCGCCGAGGAGGTTGCCCAGCGTGTTGGTGTCGTTGGGCAGGATCAGCTCGGTCATCTCCGACCGGGACTCGGAGACGGTGCGCGGCGCGGGTTTTTGCGGCTCGCCGGGACTGGTTTCGGTTGGGATTTTCAATCGGTTTGCCTCGTTCTTCGCGCCGTTCCCCGTCAAGCTAAGCCAAGATACACTGGGATGGGCTGTCTCCAGTGTCGGCAATTGGGCTGATTTTCGCAAATCGGCTTGGCCGGCGAGGGACGGATGCGGGGACCTATGGACAAAATCGCGGGACTCAAAGAAATTCTTACCCTGGACCCGAACAACGCCTTCGCGCGCTACGGCGTGGCCATGGAATACGTCAATCGCGGCGACCTCGCGACTGGTTTGGCCGAGTTCGACACGCTGCTGGCCGCGCATCCGGACTACACCGCCGGGTACTTCATGGCCGCGCAGGCGCTGGCCAAAGCGGAGCGTGTGCCCGAGGCGATCGAGAAGCTCCACGCCGGCATCGCCAGCGCCCGCCGCACCGGCAACCACCACGCGCTGAGCGAGATGCAGGGCATGCTCGACGAACTGGACCGCTGAACTGGCCTGCTGAACTGGCCTGCTGAACTGGACCGATAAACTAGCCAAAGGAACCGACCTCGGCCGCCCATCGGATACCCCGGAAGCGTAACTCGATTGGCACGATTGCGCCATTCATCGGTAATACCCAAAGATGGTAACTATAGTCATTCGCCAAGTGTGACGGCGAGCCGATGAAAAGAGCGGAGTCGTTCCACCGCTCCACAAGCAAATTCCTGCAATCCCGCGCCTGGGCCTGGCACTTTCCCAGCCATGCGGCGGGCTGGAGTCTTTCGATGCAGCAAAAGGGCCCTCTTCGCCGCTTTTCCAGTAAGAATCTCTACGCGCAGGCGCTGCCGTTTGGCCTGCTAAGCGCGTTCTTCGTGGCGACCGCGCTGCAGGGCGGCGCGCAAACCGCCGGTTCCCTGGCCAACGGCCTGAGCGCCGGAGCCGTAAGCCGGGGAGGCACGATGGCCGCCGAGCATGGCGGCGTTCTGGACGCGATCGAGGGCAATCCCGCCGGTCTCGCCGGGCTCCGCGATCGCACCCTGGACGCGACCGGTGTTGGCGTCTTCGCGACCGGCTCCTTCCGCAACTCCGTCGATCCGGATGGGAAGCTGACCGGCGTGGCGGCGGCATTGCCCTACGGCGCGGTAGGCGTTCCGCTGGCCAATGGACGCTGGACCGCCGCGCTGGCCATCACGCCAGACGAACTGATGCGCGTGAACTGGCGCTACCTCGACCCGCCGGGAACCGCCGGCGCCACCTACGGCCTGGCCACCAACCGGGCTCAAATCATCGGCATTCGCCCGTCCGCCGCGCTGGCCTGGACCATGGGTTCCAAATGGGCCGCAGGCGCGACGGTGGGCTTGCTGGTGAACTGGAACACGCTTGAGGCACCCTATATTTTCCAGGAAAATCCCAAGCTGGCCGGTCTGAAAGTGTTTCTGGACCTGAACACCCGCGGCGTGGGCTGGAACGGCAGCCTGGGCGCGCAGTGGCGTCCTTCCGACCGGCTGAGTGTGGGCGCGGCGTGGAAGAGCATGACCTTTGTGCAGAGCTTCGGCACGGCTACCGGAACGGCCGTGGCGCAGTTCGCGGCCCTCGGCATCGCGGCGGACCCCACCTTCCACTATCGCGCGGAAGTGGACAACCAGTTGCCGCAGACGGCGGCTTTGGGCGCGGCCTGGCAGGTGAGCAAACGTATTCGCTGGAGCATCGAAGGCGACTGGACCAACTGGGGCGGCGCTTTCAAGACGCTGCCGGTCAAGCTGACCCAAGGCACCAACGCGACGATCAACAGCGTGGCCGGCGGCAGCTCGGTCACGGACGGGGTTCCGCTGCACTGGCGCGACCAATACGTCCTCCGCACCGGCGTGGAGACGCCGCTCAAGCGCGGATGGGTGGCCCGCGCCGGCTACTCGTATATGTCGGACCCCGTTCCCAGCGCCACGCTAACCCCCCTGACCGCGGCGATCCTGCGCAACACCCTCGGCGCGGGAGCCGGCTGGGGCGGCGAACGCTGGCACTGGGACGCGGCCTATCAGGCGCAGTTGCCCGCCTCGCAGTCGGTAGGCCACAGCGCGCTGCTGGCCGGCGAATACGACAACAGCCGCACCCGCCTGATGGCCCAGTCGGTGACCGTCTCGGCGCGGTTCAAGTTCTGATTGGCTGAACACCCTCGCGCGATGGATCGGGCAACCAACATCCCGTTTGCTTTAGGATGAAGGGCATGCAGATCGTAAAGGTTCAAACGCCCTCGGCGAAATATTCAGTCTACGCGGGCACGGGTCTGCTGGATTCCCTTGGGCAGCGCGTCGCGCGAACTCTGGCCGAGCGCGACGGCCTCACTCGCGGCGATGCCCGGCTGCCCAAGCGCGTCTTCGTCCTCACCTCGCCGGAGATCTGGTCGCTCTGGTCGAAGCGATTCGTCGCGTCCTTCCAAACCGAGCTGGTGGTGCTGATGCTGGAAGCTGGCGAGCGCCACAAAACCCTCGATTCGGTCGAAAAGCTGCTCCGCCAGATGGCCAAAGAGGGCGGCGATCGCAGTTCCCTGCTGATCGCCTTTGGCGGCGGCATTGTGGGCGATGTGGGCGGTTTTCTGGCCGCGATCTTCATGCGTGGCATCGACTACATTCAGGTTCCCACAACGTTTCTGGCGCAGGTGGACTCGTCCGTCGGCGGCAAGACGGGGGTCAATCTGCCCGAAGGGAAGAATCTGGTCGGCGCGTTCCATCATCCGCTGGCCGTCTTCGCGGATATGGAACTGCTCTCGACGCTGCCGGAGCGCGAACTGCGCGCCGGGCTCTTCGAGAGCGTAAAAGCAGGCATCATCCGCGACCGCGCCCTGGTTCGATTCATGGAAGACAACGCGGCGGCGATCCTTGCCGGGAACCCAGCCGCGCTCGAAAAAGTCATCGTCGCCTCCATCCGCATCAAGGCCGAGGTGGTCGGCAAGGACGAGCACGAGGGCGGCCTGCGCATGATCCTCAATCTGGGCCACACGCTCGGCCACGCCATCGAGTCGGTCACCGGCTACAAGCAACTGCTGCATGGCGAGGCGATCGGTTGGGGGCTGATCGCCGCACTCTATCTCGGCTGGAAGCGCGGGTCGATCACGGAGCCGCAGTTCGAGCGCCTGATGCGGCTCATCTACCTCTACGGCCCGCTGCCGGCGCTCAAGATCAACGCCCAGAAGCTGGTCGACGCGAGCGCCAAGGACAAGAAACATCGCGGCAACCGCAGGCGGTTTGTGCTGCCAGTGGGCATCGGCGACGCTGCGGTCGTCGAAGACGTGACCGAGGCGGAACTGCTTGAGGCCGCGAAATACATGCTCAACCTGGCCAAACCGCTGCCCGAACCAGCGGAAATGGCGGAAGCCCATGCCTGACGGCGGGATCGGTTCGGCAGCTACTCCGGGCAAAGGCGCGACACCCGAGGGCGCGATCGACGAGCGGACGGCGGCCGCCGCCGTCCAGGCGATGTTCAACTCGATTGCGCCGCGCTATGACGTGGTCAATCACGTCCTCTCGGCCAGCATCGACCGGCTCTGGTGGTGGCGCACGGCGCGGCGATTTCGCGCGATCCTCGCCGATCCCGACGCGGCGGTGCTCGACATCTGCTGCGGCACGGGAGACATGACCATGGCGCTGTTGAAGCGCCGCCCCGCCGGCTCGCGGCCAGTGATTGCGGCGGACTTCGCGCATGAGATGCTGGCGCGGGGCGCGCGCAAATTCTCGGGGCCGTTCGCCGGGCACGGCAGCGCCATCCCGCTCGAAGCCGACGCGCTCCAGCTCCCACTGCGAAGTGAATCGCTCGACCTGATCACGACAGCATTCGGATTCCGCAACCTGGCCAACTATCGCGAGGGGCTGCGCGAGTTTCATCGCGTCCTCAAGCCTGGCGGCCAGGTGGGCATCCTCGATTTCAACGAGCCGGATGGGCTCTTCGGCGCGGCCTATCGCGTCTATTTCCGGCACGTTTTGCCGCAGATTGGCAAACTGATCGGCGGCAAGGAGAGCGCCTATAACTACCTGCCCGCCTCGGTGAGCAAATTTCCCCCACCCGCGGAGATGCTGGCCATGATGCGCGAAGCCGGTTTTCGCGATGCGCGCTGGACCCCGTATACCTTCGGCATTGCCGGATTGTTTACCGGCGTTTGCAATCGGGAATGATTTTTTCGTTCCGACAGGAATCGGTTGACGTTTTCTGAAGATGGGTTTGTAATAACCTCAAGTCCGCACTGGACGGCATCCACTGCGGGGTTGTTACAGCACTAGAGCTTCCAAAGCACAAGTGCTGAGGCCACGAGCGCCAACACTAGGACGGTATCCAGATGTATGGCAATGCGTAACCCGGAGCCGCGTTTCGGTTCCATAAGCTAATCTCCACAGTTGAATCGACCGAAAACCGACTTCTTACGGAAGCGGGTTCTCGATTTTTCCGCCTCGTGAGCGAAAAACCTGAACACGGCTGTCGGCAACTCATGTCCATCCGCCCAAAAAACGCGCCGTCTGTGAAGATGGCCGTATTATAGTCCGATTCCGGCGTCTCTGGCGATTCCGTCGCTGCTTCCCAGGAGAAATCAGGCCCATCCAGAAGGCAGACGTTATACGCTAGAGTTCGCATGAGTTCGACGACGACCCTTCCGGAAATCTCCGCCGCCAAGCGGCGCGTGGCTTTGCAGTCGCTGCTAGCGGCGCTGGCGATGACGCTGCTTAAGCTGGCCGCCGGGCTGCTCAGCGGTTCGCTGGGTGTGCTCTCAGACGCGGCGCACTCCGGCCTCGACATGATCGGCTCCGCGCTCACGCTGTTCTCCGTGCAGGTCTCGGACAAGCCGGCCGACGCGTCGCACAGCTACGGCCACGCCAAGTTCGAGAACCTCTCCGCCTTCGTCGAAGCCGGCCTGATGCTCGTCTCCTGCGCGTGGATCGTCTACGAAGCCGTCGATCGCATCGTCGAACACGACGCGGTCGTGCGTAACTCCGTCTGGCCGGCGCTGGTGCTGCTCCTTTCCGTCGCCGTGGACTGGTGGCGTTCGCGGGAGCTCTACGCGGTGGCGCGCAAGTTCAACAGCACCGCGCTCGCCGCCGACGCCTTCCACTTCGCCTCAGACATCTGGTCGACGCTCGCCGTGCTCGCCGGCCTGGGCCTGAGCTGGATCGGCAGCGTTGCCCACATCGGCTGGCTCAGCTACGCAGACCCGTTCGCGGCCATCCTGGTTTCACTCCTCATCCTGCGCCTCACCTGGAAGCTGACCCGCGAAACCTCCGACGTGCTGCTCGACGCCACTCCCACCGCCGTGCGCGAAGGCATTTTGCGCGAGGTGGGCGCAGTCGATGGCGTGCTGGCCATCGAACAGGTGCGCGTGCGCCGCGCCGGCTCGGCCACCTTTGCCGACCTCACGCTCGCGCTCCCTCGCAGCTTCACCTTCGAGCACACCAACGAACTGGTCCAGGCCACCACCGAAGCCGTGCAGCGAGTCGTCCCCGACGCCGACGTGGTCGTCCACACCGTGCCGCGCGAGGGCACCGCCGAGAGCATCTTCGACCGCGTCCGCGCCGTGGCCGCGCGCAACAACGTCAGTGTGCATGATGTCAGCGTACAGTCGCTGCAAGGTAAGTTGCGCGTCGAGCAGCATGTCGAGCTGGATGAAGCCATGACGCTGGCCGCCGCGCATACCTTCGTCACCGCGATGGAGGCGGAAATCCTGCGCGAAGTGCCGGAGCTGGATACCGTGCTGACCCACATCGAAAGCGAGCCGGCCACTATCGAGCGCGCGCTGGAAGTGACCGGCCCGCTCGAAAGCGAGGCCGACCGCATCGGCCGCTCCCTGCGCGCGGCGGCCCGAACCTTCCCCGAGATCGTCGATGTGCATGAGATTTTGGTCGGCCGCACCGGCGAGCACATTCAGCTCAGTTGCCACTGCACCCTCCCAGACGCGCTAACCATGCAGCGGGTGCATGACGTGATCACCGGCCTCGAAGACCGGCTCAAACTCGAATGCCCGGAAGTGGGCAAAGTCCTCATCCATCCCGAGCCCGAGACGGATAATCATCGCTAATTGGCAGACCTTCCTCGCCGGAAATCGCATCGATTCATCGCGAGCAGCCGAATCGGCAGCGCCGGTGGCGCGAACTTTTCCCAGCTCAGGGCCCCAACTGAGATTTCCTAAGGGCTGATGGCCTGATCGGCGGTCTCCAAATCCCGTTCCCGCGATGGTTCCGAGCCGCGAATCGTTGCACAGTTCATGGCCGCGATACTAATATTGGTCCACTGTACCGGTCCACGCGTGGCCGCTCGCCATCCTCTCGCCGCGCAGGAGCATCCATGCCCCAATTCTCTCGACGCACCTTCCTCAAAGCCTCAGGAACCGCCGCCATCGCCGCCGCCATGCCATCGCCGGCCGCGCCCTTCCCATCCCCCTTCCGCGTATCCGTCATCAGCGACGAAATCTCACAGGACTTCGACCACGCCTGCTCCGTCATCGCCAACGACTTCGGCCTCCAATGGGTCGAGTTGCGCGCGCTCTGGGGCAAAAACATCTCCACCCTCGACGACGCCGACATAACCAAAGCGAACGCCATCCTCTTGAAGTACAAACTCCGCGTCGCCGACCTCGCCAGCCCGCTCTTCAAAACCGACTTTCCCGGCGCGCCCCGCTCCCGCTACAGCCCCAAAGCCGACCCCACCGTCAAGAGCTACGGCGCCGACTTCGCCTTCAAACAGCAAGACGAAGTCCTCGACAAATGCATCGCCATCGCCCGCCACTTCAAGACCGAGCGCATCCGCTGCTTCGACTTCTGGCGCCTCGAAGACCAAACCCCCTACCGCGAAGCCATCGACGCCAAGCTCCTCGAAGCCGCCGAAAAAGCCGGCAAGAACGGCATCCTCCTCGTCCTCGAAAACGAATACGAATGCAACACCGCAACCGGCCGCGAAGCCGCCCGAACCCTCGCCGCCGTACAATCCCCGCACCTCATGCTCAACTGGGACCCCGGCAACGCCGTAGCCCGCGGAGAACTCGACGCCTTCCCCGGCGGCTGGAACGCCCTGCCCAAAGACCGCATCGGCCACTGCCACGTCAAATGCGCCGTCAACAAGCCCACCAAGGCCGACCCCGACGGCTTCGAATGGGCTCCCGTAGGCAAAGGACTGCCAGATTGGGCGGCGCAGTTCAAAGCTCTCAAGCAATCCGGATACCACGCCGCCGTATCCCTCGAAACCCACTGGACCGGCGGCGGCTCACCCGAACAAAGCACACGCATCAGTTGGGCCGGCATGAAAGCCGCCCTCGAACAAGCCCAGGCCTGATGCAATTTCACCGAACCTATCGGCAAACTAAGGCTAGTCCCCAAAGATTCACACATACGGAACAAGCCTTGTAACAGGGCACGACTTCAGTCGTGCCGAACGATGTTCAAGACAATCTGGGCTTTAGCCCCTGACGGACGCGCCGAACAAGGAGATAATTCACCCATGAAACTCGACCGCCGCAAATTCCTCGCATCCGCCGCCGCCGGAGCAGCCGCCGTCACCCTCGCACCATCCCGCGTGCTCGGCGCCAACAACCGCGTCCGCATCGGCATCATCGGCGCCGGCAGCCGCGGCCAGCAGGATATGCGCGACATCCTCGCCGTCCCCGGCGTCGAGTTCGTCGCCATCGCCGACGTCTACTCCCGCAATCGCGACCAAGCCAGGACCATCGCTACCTCCGCCGACACCTACGACGACCCGCGCCGCCTCCTCGACCGCAAAGACATCGACGGCGTCATCGTCGCCACGCCGCTCTTCCTCCACGCCAGGTACTTCCTCGACACCCTCGCCTCCGGCAAAGACCTCTACTGCGAAAAGACCATGACCTGGGACATCGCCGAGGCCATCGCCTGCAAACAAGCCGCCGAAGCGTCGAAGCAGATCGTCCAGATTGGGCTACAGCACGAGAGCGAAGGCGACCACGCCGACGCCAAGCAGTGGGTTCAGCAAGGCCTTCCCGGCAAAATCACCCTGGTCGAGGCCTGGATGAGCCGCAACTCCCCCCACGGCCAGGGCCAATGGGTCCGCCCCGTGCCAAGCGACTGCAACCCCCAGCACGTCGGCTGGGATCTCTTCCTCAACGACCGCCCCAAAGAGCCCTTCAACGGCAACCGCTTCGTCAACTGGCGCCTCTTCTGGGAGTTTTCCGGCGGCAACATCACCGAAAACATGGTCCACCAGATCGCCTGGATCGCGACCGTCCTCGGCCTCAAAGAGCCCCTCGCCGCCAGCATGAGCGGCGGCGTATTCAGTGAAAAAGACGGCCGCCAGGTCCCCGACACCATCGCCGTCACCCTCGAATATCCAGACCTCACCGTCGTCTGGCAATCCACCTTCTCCAACAGCCGCTACGGCCTCGGCGAACACTTCCTCGGCTCCGACGGAACCATCGAACACGTCAGCGGTTCCACCGACATGGTCACCGGCAAATCCGAGTCCGGACTCCGCTTCTACCCCGAAAAAATCAACAGCCCCAACGGCCAGGTCCTAACCAGCCAATCCAAAGGCATCAGCCACATGCAAAACTGGGTCGACTGCATCCGATCCCGCAAGCGGGAAACCAATGCGCCTGTAGAAACCGGCTATATCTCCGCCGTAGCCGCGCACATGGCCAACTTATCCTACCGCCAACAGCGCCGCATCACCTGGGAGGAAGCCAAAGCCGCGAAACAACCCTACTGACCAAACATAACTCGGTCGCGCCGGCACAAGTTAGCGCGCCAAAGGAACTTGTCATCCTGAACGAAGCGAAGGACCTGCTTTTTCTCCTCCGCCACCTAACGGAAGTTGTCATCCTGAACGAAGTGAAGGACCTGCTTTTTCTCCTCCGCCATCTAACGGAAGTTGTCATCCTGAACGAAGCGAAGGACCCGCTTTTTTCTCCTCCGCCACCTAACAGAAGTTGTCACCCTGAACGAAGCGAAGGACCCGCTTTTCTCCTTCCGCCACCTAACAGAAGTTGTCATCCTGAACGAAGCGAAGGACCTGCTTTTTTCTCCTTCCGCCACCTAACAGAAGTTGTCATCCTGAACGAAGTGAAGGACCTGCTTTTTTCTCCTTCGCCCATCTAACAGAAGTTGTCATCCTGAACGAAGTGAAGGACCCGCTTTTTCTTTCCATCGTAACAATGCTCATCCGGCAGTTCGAAGGCAAACAACCATGTATCAGCCCCAATCCTACGCCGTAGCCCTGGCGTTCATGATCGTCACCATGCTCTGCTGGGGCTCCTGGGCCAACACCCTCAAGCTCGCTCCCGGCTACCGCTTCCAGCTCTTCTACTGGGACTACGTCATCGGCCTCATTCTCGGCGCGCTCGCCTGGGGACTTACCCTCGGCACCGGCGGCGCCATTGGCTTGCCCTTCCTCGCGGATATATCGCACGCCGCCCCCCATAACATCGTCTTAGCCCTAGCCGGCGGCGTCGACTTCAACATAGCCAACCTCCTGTTAGTCGCAGCCATCGACGTCGCCGGCCTCGCCGTAGCCTTCCCCGTCGGCATCGGCATCGCCCTCATCGTAGGCGCCGTCAGCAGTTACCTGCTCGCGCCCAAAGGCAACCCGCTCATGCTCTTCCTGGGCGTCGCCCTCGTCGTCGCCGCCATCCTCTGCGACGCCGCCGCCTACCGCGCCCGCGAATCCAATCGCGCCAAAGCCGGCACTCGCGGCATCGCGCTAAGCCTCGCCGCCGGACTGCTCATGGGCACCTTCTACCCCTTCGTCTCCCGAGCCATGTCGGGAAATAGCGCACCCGGCCCCTACGCCACCGCCCTCTTCTTCACCCTCGGCGTCGCCCTCTGCGCCATCCCCGTCAACTACCTGCTCATGCGCAAGCCCCTCGACGGCAAAGCCCCCGTCTCCATGGCCGGCTATACCAAAGCCAAACCCATCTGGCACCTCTGGGGCATTGTCGGTGGCGTCATCTGGTGTACCGGAGCAACCCTCAACTTCGTCGCCTCCCGCACCGCCATCGTCGGCCCCGCCGTCTCCTACTCCATCGGCCAGGGAGCCACCATGATCTCCGCCGCCTGGGGCGTCTTCATCTGGCGTGAATTCGCCTCCGCCCCCAAACTCGCCAAACATCTTCTCTTCTGGATGTTTCTCCTCTTCCTGCTCGGACTGACTCTGATCGCCCTCGCCCCACTCCACTAACCGCTAACAACGAACCGCTAACTTACTCGCAAGCCGGAACGAGCCTCAACATGACCACCGCCAAACCCATCGTAGTCGTCGGCAGCATCAACATGGACCTCGCCGCCACCGCCCCCCACATTCCCGCCGCCGGAGAAACCCTCCTCGGCACCGGCTTCGAATCTCACCCCGGCGGCAAAGGCGCAAATCAAGCCGTAGCCGCAGCCCGCCTGGGCGCTCCAAGCGGTATACAGGTCCAGATGATCGGCCTCCTCGGCTCCGACGACATCGGCAAACAGCTCCGCGAAGGCCTCCAGAAAGCCGGCGTAGACACCGCCGCCGTCGGCCAAGTCCCCGGCCCATCCGGCGTAGCCCTCATCACCGTAGCCGCCAGCGGAGAAAACAGCATCGTCGTCGCCTCCGGCGCTAACTTCCAGGTAACTCCCGAGTATCTCGACCAACACGCCTCGCTCATCCGCAACGCCGGCATCGTCCTCTCGCAACTGGAAATTCCGCTCGCCTCCGTCCTGCATCTCGCCCAACTCTGCGCGGAAGCCAACGTCCCACTCATCCTCGACCCAGCTCCGGCCCAAACATTGCCAGACGAGCTATTTCAGCAAGTCTCCTGGCTAACCCCCAATGAAACCGAAGCCGCCTTCTATCTCGGCCACCCAGTCGGCGAAAACGGCCCGGAATCCGCCGCCCACGAGCTGCTCTCGAAAGGCGCCAAGGGAGTAATTCTCAAGTTAGGCGCAAACGGCTCCTACTTTGCCCTCGCCTCCGGCAACGAGGCTGCAATCCAGCCCTATCACGTCCAGGCCGTGGACTCAACCGGCGCCGGCGACGCCTTCAACGGCGCCTTCGCCGCCGCCCTCGCCATGGGCAAATCCCGCCTCGAAGCCGCCATGTTCGCCTCCGCAGCCTCCGCCGTCTCCGTCACCCGCAAAGGCGCGCAACCCTCCATGGCCACCCTCGCGGAAGTTCAGCTCCTCATGGATGGGAGCGAGTGACCGCACCGCCGTGATATTGGCGCGCCTTCGGGTACTGTGTTATTCAAGAAGGCATAAGACATCGGAGGTTCCGCTTGCACGCCCGCGAACGACTCAACGAGAAAATCCTCGCCTCAAAACGCAGACTCGGCCTCAAGTGGTCCACCATCGCCTCGGCCCTCGGTCCCAGCTCGCCCGTCCT
>Ga0209208_10009802_pt1 | contig 12547 bp, 8 predicted proteins | sample S1TSphfallax_3_FD_187694 | JGI IMG/M metagenome (GOLD analysis project Ga0209208, IMG submission 187694) | Host-associated microbial communities from peat moss isolated from Minnesota, USA - S1T2_Fd - Sphagnum fallax MG (SPAdes) (version 2) | ecosystem: Host-associated > Plants > Peat moss >...
GTTCATATGTGAGATCTTAAATGAGGTCTTGAGGCCTGAAGCTTAATTTGGTGTCTTTTTTCTCTCTGCATTTGTTCGTGTTTGAGATCTCAAACAGGATCTTGAGACCTGAAGCTTAATTTGGTGTCTGTTTTCCCTCTGCATTTGTTCGTGTTTGAGATCTCAAACAGAATCTTGAGACCTGAATATTTTGTGTCTTTTTCTCCCTGCTGGGCAAGTTTGTTCATATTTGAGATCTGAAATGAGATCTTGAGACCTGAAGCTTAATTTGGTGTTTTTTTTTCTCTGCGCATTTGTCTGTATTTGAGATCTTAAATGAGATCTTCAGACCCCAAAGCTTTGGTGTCTTTTTCTCTCTGCTGGGGATGTTTGTTCATATTTGAGATTTTAAACTTTGGTGTCTTCTTTTTCTCTCTGCTTGTGTTGATGTTTGAGATTTCAAATGAGATCTTGAGAGCTGAATCTTTGGTGTCTTTCTTCTCTCTGCACTTGCAAAGCCAAGCAAAAGTATAATATACACTTTGTTTTGAAATGTCAAATTTTATGTCCATTGTCACCTCGGCATCCTAATTGACACCCACCCATTACTTTCTTTTGAAATGTCAAATTTTATGTCCATTGTCACCTCGACATCCTAATTGACACCCACCCATTACTTTCTTTACGAAATGTCAAATTTATGTCCATTGTCACCTCAGCATCCTAATCGAAACCCACCCATACTTTCTTTTGAAATGTCAATTTTATGTCTGTTGTCACCTCAGCATCCTTGATGGACACTGGATGTGAAGTATCAAATTTAGGTCGGTTGTCACCAGTGTTTGTTTTTTGGGGCAGGCAAACTCGGGCAAAATGTTGCCCTCCTTTGGGGGTAGAGGCAACAACCCTAACACAAGTTTTTAAAACTCCAATTAAGCTCCTGTATGGCAGGTTTGGGGTGCCAGGTTGCAATAAAATTTTCACCAGATTTTTATTATTTAGGGTAGGTTTGTTTTCTTGCTAGTTTTCTATTGTTTTGATAGTTTTCTCAAATATTATTTTGTTGATAAAATTAAATCATCTTTTGATATCATCAGCAGCCATACCACATCACCATATTAAAAAAAAATTTAAAAATAAATAAATAAATAAATAAAACCAGGCGTCACCTTAGCATCCTCAATTACCCAATTTACATCAGTTGTCACCTCAGCATTCGAAAAGACTTGTATTTGGGATGTCAAATTCACGTCAGTTGTCACCTCAGCATCCCTAAAGAATGGGCCAATTTTTCTTATTGTATCTTTTGGACCCTCCCCAGCCCGACTTTTTCACTGTACATTCCAAAATTCTGGAATGTCCAAAACAGCTTGTCAACTGGGCATTCCGGGACTTGCGGAAGGTACAGTTCTGATTTTTTCTTTTTACACATCTTCTTTTCTTTTTTATTGCCTTTTATAAGTACAACACAAAGAAAACAAGAAAAATCTATCCCTTTCTTGGTGCAGCGAGCTTCAGATTACAACACATGCAGCAATAGTTGTCGCTCAACGCTCAATATAAGGCACGATCCTACACAAAGCGAGCGCTAGGAATACACAAAGCCAGCGCCAGCGCTAGGAGATGATTCTATTCTCTTTGCCATAGAGACCTACGATTGTTTTCATCTTCATTTTTTATTTCTTTCTGACTTCTTGTGTACATGCCTGTATAGCTCGCCATCAATAGACCTCCTTGATAACTTTAATGTTGATATCTTATTATAAACAACAAGTGTTGATAGTCCTGCAACATGCACAAACCATTGCAATTTTTCAACGCACTACCACAGCTAGTCACAATAGTTTTTCATCTCTTCCACACATACCAACTAATGTACCTGCATCAATAGTTGATTTATGATAGAGGATGCCCTTTAAGCATTACATCTTTCACTTCATTACTATTGTTTTGATGGTCTTGGTTTTCCTTTTGTGTGTTTATATTTGCTTCGACATGCCTAGTACTTTTTGTGGATGGATTTCCATCCTTGTTTATATATATATATATACAGGGTTACTTTCTTCATTTACTTAGGAGAAGGGTCTGAGTATAAATTCAAAAAAACATTAATATTTCATATCATTTTAGCCTTCTAGCTAGTAAGTGGTTTTTTTGGTTTTGTATGCTAACTTGAATTTGGTCTCTTTTAGGGTTTGGGAAGATCCTCCAAGATTTGCATTGCCCTTCATCACTCATCCACACAACAAATTCATCCCTTTGCTTCATCTTAGGGTTTAGGGTAAGTTTGTGGTTTGAAAACTGAGACACATGTGCATATTCACATTTCTCTTATCTCCACTTTGCATGTTTGGGGAAGGTCCCTTACCCTAGGACCTTAGACATTACCTTACATGAGCTCAAGCTCAAGAGATCTAACAATCTCGGCTCAGAGTAAGGTATGTGCCCCCTACATATGGGAGCATTTGATAGAGTAGGGTGGCACACTCAACATCCTTCCTAAAGAGATTAACCATGAAAGTTCAAACTTTCCAATTAATGTAAATAACTGCATTGATTCACAGGTGTAATACCCTTAGTTGAATAATAGCAGGTTCACCCAATTGTCAGGTTTCTGTGCTGAATAATTATTTCATTTTGAAGATTTCATTTTGATGAATATAATATTCTTGAATATTCCAAATAGATGCCTCATTTTCCTTCATGAAGTAAATTTCTTTTGAATTTTTTTTTTAAATAATAATTTGTTTTATTTTTTTATTATTTTATTTTTTTTGGAAATTTTCTATAGAATTTTTGTCAAACCTGCTATTCAACTTGGGGATACAAAGGCTGAGAATCAAAGTCGTGTGTGTAGGATGGTGTGTGTGTTTTTGTGGGGTCAAATTTCTCTTATTTTGCAAAATTATTTTGAGAAAAACTTGGGAAAATGTGTTTTTAAGTGTAAAATGTGTTTTTTCCAGTGTAAAAATGTGTTTTCCAGCAAAGAAAACACAATTGCCACTCAATTGCAAAGTCAAAACTTTAATTTATTTTACAAACAAAACTGGTGTGATGTGTTGTGTGTAGTAAAAATTAAGAGCAATGACAATGAAGGGACCATCAACAGTTCAATGGATCTCAGTTGTGAATGGACAATTTGGAATCCCAGCAGCTGGATCTGCATACAAGTAAAAACTCCAAACAAAAACATATGAAATTTGTAAAACTTTTTTTGAGCCCAACTTATCCCATCCCATCCCATCTTCTTTTTGGGTTAGAAAATTCGCCTTTTCAATTGGTTCTAACTAGTGTTGGCCAGTTCAAAGAGAACCTCTCAGGTCCTGGATTTGATAGTTAAATGTGTTTTGGCAGGTTCTCTAGATGTGGTGTTTAACCCGAACATTTTTAGACCTTGAGAACCATCATTAATTAAGGACAATCATATACCCTACTCATACTCACTAATCCTAATTTTCAAAAATATAAAAACTCCCCAACATTGGTTTGAAACCTCCAAACCCTCTAAATTATTTTGAGTTTCATGTTTGTTTGTGATGTTTGTTTAATATTTATTTTGTCTATCTTCAAGTTACTTGCACTAAACATGATATGACCTACAAGTTTGCAATGATATATCCCCATTACAATTGTTGCAAGAGGTTGATATTATGAATGCATGCTTGTAGCTGCCATGGCCTAGTACTAAGTGTGCCAAGCCAAAGCAAATTCAAAAGTACTTCAACTTGTGTTGCCAACTTACCATGCCAACTGCACATCTCCATTTCAATAACCATCTCCATTTCAAAGTGATTAGTGTGGCATGTTCCAGTGGCCCCCAACTGTGAGCAGAATAATCCAACTGCTCCAAGTGTGAACAGGATCTTGAGGATAAAGCCCGATTGTGGAAAAAATAATGTTTTAAACTGATGTTTAGTGATCATGTAGATTTCACGAAATTCTCCCACAACTTAGGTCTGAAAAACCTGGAATCACCTCCATTAAATCCTACTTGTTGACAGCTTTCCAAAAATACAAAGAGGAAGCCCAAATTTTTCAAAAACGTGTAGTTTTGATTTTAATATTTTTTTATAAAAAATTCAACAAAATTGTTCAATATTCAATAACTCTTGCACCATAGGTCTAAATATTGCCAAACCACCTTTGCACACCACTCCTCGTCAAGAGCTTTCCAAGGGTATCAAGAGCACAACAACAGGCGCTATGGATTCAAAGATCTCAACATAACAAACCAAACAAGCAAACAAACTACCTTCCTTCATACATGACCTCTCATGGCCCCAACCACCACATCATTCTTCCCCATCGTAAGTTCAAGAAAAAAAGGTTTTATTTGATTTTTTTTGTGTTCCCGATGTGTTCCTTGAGACATTCCTAATAGCACCTCATTTTCCATCCCATATTGTTTGGCCATGGTTCAACTTCCATGTATATAATATATAACCCTCTACACCAATAATAGAGAGGTGAATAAGTGTCCTAGAAGCAATATTTCTAGTAATAGTCCTTGATGGGGTTCTTCTTCTCACTTTTGTGTGATGTAGCCAAACTCGCAAACATCCATCCACAAGAAGATTTAGCCTAAACTGGCTATACACCAGATATGTAAGTTTTAAAAAATTTAAGAATCCTTTTATATTTTTAGCTACCTGCTGGAACCAGTAGCAGAATCTTGCAGTTTTTTAATTCTTTTTTTCAAAATCTGGTGAATTAGGGCCATTTTTTCACGGAATCTTTGTATCTATGACAATCAAATTTTTGAGGTTAAAAAAAAGTAAATTTTCTGATTTACGTTTCATAGCACTTTCTTAACTAGTTTTTAAAACTATTTAGACATGCTCTAAAAACCTATTTTCCATTTTATGGTAAATCCCGCTTGGGAATGGGGATGCTAGCCAATGACACAACATCAAAAATTTGAAACAAGTATCAATTGAGTGAGACATAATTTGTGTATTTTAAGGATTTTTTTATTCAACCCAAGTGGTGATTGCTCATTTTCACCCTACATAAAGCTTAACGGGTGATCATATCTATGAAGATCTAACCAAATCTAGCTATAAATACGATATGAAGACAAATTTTTAATATTTCTGGTTATTTACTGAAACCAAATATAGATATATGACAACTTTGCCTATTTTTTGAACTTTTGGCAATTGCAACTCTAAAAGCAATCTTCATTTTGTGAAACCTTCGTAAAATCCATTAAGCAAAGCTCCTAGAAGGAACAAAGAGAAAAGACCCAAGTTTGAGCCAAAAGAATAGGACTTAGAATGGCTCATAAAGGGCATAAGAGCAAATCGTGTTCCAAAGCCCCCACCAATCACAAGAAGCATGTAAAAAAAAGGGGGGGATGGGAAAACTAAAAGAATAGTAAACCTAAAAGAACCCTCACCTACAACAAATGGTGCATTTCAAAATAGAAGCATTGTCAGCTTTTTGCAAAGCTATCAACACACTATGCCTATAGAAAGCATGCAAAATAATTAAAGGAAGGCCATCGAAGCCTTTTGCTAACCATGCCGTGTTACCACATCGATGAAAACAATTGTTTGTTTATTGGTGTAGGCAAATAAAAGGGGAAGAAACATAAATTTGTCAAATGTTGATCATGGTAAAAAACTTCCTTTGCCTAAACCACCACAATCATAGCCACCCCATGAGATGAAGCAACCCATGAAATCAAATATCTTCAAATGGGATCGACAATGACAACATTGACTAAAGTGCGAATGCCATCATTTGTTAACATGATGGTAACACATTGGCAAGAATACTCAAAGGAAGGTACTGGAAGGATGTTAGTTTATTCATGCAAAAGATGAAGCCATGCATCTATTGCAATGGAAACAAAGGCATCCCAAATGGCATTGTGGGATGCAATCTGTTCCCTGCTATGGGAGCAACGAAAAAAGAGGATCCCCATTAAATCTAAAAGTTAACCACAAATGCATTATATCAACCCAAGGATTAAAGGATGGGGAACACTCAATTTGGTGTGCAATTGTCATAGGCACAAAAAACTATAAGAACAAGAACTAAACCAAGGACACAACAAGGAAAACAAATCACAAGAAATGCAAGCCTAAGTGTACTCCAAAACCAAAAACATAAAGACACAAGGCAAAAACACGATATATGTTAGAAGATAATTCAATCAAAACTTTATTCTGATAACATATGAAAACAAAGGTTATGACAAGAAAGTGTACCCAAAATTGGTGTTGAACAAACTGAAGGTCATGGGGGGTCCTACCTTTATTTATACCCTATTAGAAACCAAACTTAAAGAAGTTTCCATAGAGGCTTACATGTGTGCACCAACCAAGGAAGTTTCTAAAAAAATCCCTTACTTATAGTGAACTAAAATCAACCAAAACTTAATTAAAGGTTAACTCAAATTATACCCTAATGGGGACCTAAATCAATGAAACTTCCATAAAGACTTGCATGTGTGCACCAACCAAAATTTTTTTTTAAAAAGTTTCCCTATTAATGGTGAACTAAAAGTCAACTAAAACTTAATTAATGGTTAATTCATATTATACCCTATTAGGGACCTAAATCAAAGAAGCTTCCATAGATACTTCCATGTGTGCACCAACCAAGGAAGCTCCTCAATTAATAGTGAATTAAAAGTTAACTTAATGTTAATAATGATGTAAGCAATGATGTAAACAACAAGTGATGATGGTGTTCACAACAACAACATCAAAAAGAAAACATTTGAAGGTCTTTCCATAATATAGTGTACACAATCTATGTCAAAATTAAATGTCCATAAAATATCAAAAATCATAACACATAAAAATTCATTCATTTTGAATTTTCTTAAAATCGCATATAATTGATTTAGTCTTTTATGACAAAACAAATTGTATAAATCATGAATATGAAATTGATTTATATTTTTATCTTTATGTAATTGTACATCAATAATTTTATTTTATTTAGAAAACCTTGTTTCACATTAGTTTACTATTTTTCATGAATTTTAAAATTTCACCTCATCTTTGTAAAAATATAAAAGCAATATTTAACCCAACTACATCCTTAATGGGAAAATATATATAATTTAAAAAGATCATAATCATCAACATTATCATAGCAATGTACTATCAAATTTATTTATCATTTAATATAAACATCATGAATTTAGTAAAAATTGAAAGTTTCATGGAAAAGATTATTCATTATGGTTTTCTCCTTGTATATGCAGAATTTCATGTCAATTTTTTATTAAAAATTAATATTTTTTAGCCCTTTTGTTAAACTCTAGTCTTTATTACAAACCCTTACAAGTTAAAAATGTATTCTAATCAACCATTGAATTCTTCAAATGTGCATCAATTTCATAACATAATGAATGTGTGGGATGTTATCCACCTTTAATTTCACATTTCAACTTCAAACCTTTTCCAAACATCTTAGAACACCACATAAATGTGATATAATGAAAATTGTCAAACTATGATGAATTTTTGTCTACATTATACCATGGAAACACCCTTAATGCTAAACAAAACATGGAATGACCAAGTGAACAAAAAACTAAGCACATGTCTCCATGCTTATGCAAAATTTCAATTGTGCATAATGTGAATCAAAGATCATGTCAAAGATGATGATAGAAAAGGAACGGTTGTGCAATTTGTCTAAATTTTTTTCCTAAAGTCAATCTATTCCTTTCTCTAAAAAATTGCAAAAAAGGAAGAACACAAGTCACCACATTTAAAAGAAAGAACTTTTGCATCAACCTTAAATGGGCCTAAAAAGGGAGTAAACCAAAATTGTTAATGCCTATTGCCTCCAATGTCGAATTCCCCAAATAAGTTCTTCGCGCAAAGAATTTTGTGGAAATGAAGTCAATCCCTTCACAATAAATGGGGAAAGAAGCCTAATAGTGCACCAAGGAAAAAAACCAAAAGGCAAACCAAAAGGCAACCAAGCTGAACACTTGCAAAGTTGGACCACAAACCGCACAAAAACCAAGTGAAAAACAAAATGTTCAAAAGCAGAAAGAATGATAAAAATAGTGTTAATGTGAATGTCATCAACAACGGAATGGAAAATATAAGAGGGAAAACACCCCATAGAACAACATAATTTTTGAAAATGGGTTAGCGCAAAAAGAAGCCCAAAAAGCAAATCACCTTGGCCTATGCCCAATAAAAAATGGATGATGGACAATTGTCCCAAAAGAGAGGTGGCTAAAAAAGAAGGGAACATGTTGGGCATAGAAGGATCAAACAAAGGGAAAAGTTGAACCAATAGGTTTCCTATCACACAAAGCTCTTGTAAGATGGTTTTTCAAAAGATGGTGTTGAAAACATTTGTGGCATCCACCTATAACATTACCCAATCAAGATGATTTTTCAAAAGACGGTGTTGAAAACATTTGTGGCATTCACCTACAATAATACCCAATCAAGATGGATATCTAAAGCAAATTAAACACCATGAACCATCACCTAACACCCACCTCTAACATCCACTCCAAATTGATGAAGCGATGAATGAATAAAAAGATGTCACAAAATTGCAAACATAAAAAAACTCTACTCATTAATCAATAGAGGACCTCACCCACTGCAATTAACTAAATGCCTCTAGAAAACTTGGCCATAGCCAAAAGTTTGGTAACATCAAGAACTTGAATAATGGACCTTAGGATAGAACATGTAGTGAGAAGGGAATTCACCTAGAAAAGTTATGTGAAGCTGTTAGTTGAGTCTTCAAGGTCAAAAGGAATTTGTAAATGTTAAAAAACCATATTTGAAAAACCATTAGCTAAAAGATGTGATGATCGAATGACAATTGACCTAAAGGAATTCAAAGAAATTTTAAAATCCAAGTGAAGCTAAAAATCCATCAAGGAATCCAAGCAAAAAAAAACAAATCTAAAAGGTGAAATGCTTGCAAACCACCAATGGTCTCTAAAGAAGCTAAGGTTAGGGCAAGGAGGCAAAAACCTTAGTAACACAAGCATATTCCCCAACACATTCTAGGGAAATTTTTTCCTTTTGGCCAAGTTTTTTTCTAACTTTTGGGGATTGAATTTTTTTTTAATAATTTCATTTTCAATTTTTTATTTTGATTTCACATTTAGATGAATTTTTTCCATTAAAAAAAAGTTAATGTTATATGAGTAGGTCCATTGGTAGCATTAATATTGTGTGTGCACTATACTTTAGATCAAGTACAATGTTCATCATTGATAAACATTGGCCCAAATAGAAGGGGTGGAAATTAGAGACCTCCTCTAAGAATGTTATCCTTCATTATGTCCTCTCAATGATTAATATAAAACTATAGTTTCACAAAATGGTGTACTTGCTTGCTATTGGTGTAATTGCATGTATATCTTTTACTTAGATAAAATTTACCCATTGAATATGGTTAAGGTATATAATATATTTTAACTTATTTTTTCAAAACAATATATCAGCATGTTGTGCATATCATGGGTATGTAAATTTTGAAATGTTATGTCCTATCCATATGCTTTGACATATGCAAGCTTGTATCAATACCTAAGAAGGGATATATGTCAAAATTTTGGGTAAATAAGATTAATGTAAGTAGGCCATGAAACTTATATATTTCAAAAATTGGTTTGTGAATATTTCTAATTATGCCAATTTGTTGAGATGTTTTCGTGCCAGTGTTTCCACTTCTACAAATCGAATGAAATGTGGGGTCAACAAACCATTGAACATGATGATCAATCTCAAACATAAAATGGATGTTTGATTCAAAAAAGCCCTATAATTCCTTTAGTTGTTGCATTTTATGTGTATATGTTTAACATTAAGCAATTGAGCTCCATGTTTTCCTTGAGTAAATAAAAAAAAATTTAATGCATTTGTTCATATTTTGTATTAAATGATAAAATCAAACATTTTTATTTTTTCATTTTGATGTGGAATTTGTGCATGATCCCATTGGGTTTGGTCTTGGAAAATTGTTTCAGTATTTCCAAATTGCGGAATTTTTATTTTAGTTTAATAAATGAATAATACTTACCCAATCCTTGTACACCACATAAGGGTATTTGATAAAGGGTACCTAGACTTTACCCATTTGCAAGAAACCACAATTTTGTAAACTAAAAGCCTATTTTGTTGGAATAAAATTAGCTATAATATACCTTTACCTAATGAATAAACCCATTGAAAAAAAATTATACATCCATTCAAGGATATATATATCCATACAACATTAATCAAGGTTCGAATAATAAAAATAAATCTTTAAATGTTGTTTAGATGGACAATTTGTAAGATGTTATTACATTATGAAATAAAACCACAAACCACAAAAGGAAAAAGTCAGCCCTAGCAAGAACAAAACTTACCCAATGAGGTTAATTGACCTAGGGATTGTTAACTTCAATTAAATCTTATCCCATTCCTCAAACAAATAGATGAGTGTGGCATCAATAGCTTATCAAACATAATATTGAACTTTCTTAACAACCCTTGTAAACTTGATGCAAAGTTTGGTTCCGTTAAATTTTTTTTGTAATCTATCAAACCTTCCAAATTCAACAACATAAACCAAATTCAAAGTGAAAAGAACTCCAAAAAAAATATCATTTCATTCCATACATATATTCCAAAACACAACGTTGTTTGGCAACATCCTAAAAGGGGCCATCTTTCAAAACTTCTTCTCCAACTTTTTTTAAATAGGCAATATTATATTGTTGAATGTCAAAAGCTAGCATGCATGAAGGGTCAACAAGAGGATGATGATGGAAAACAAAATTGAAAATACCCATGCATGGGTTCAACACCCTTTAAGGTACTTAAAGAACCTATTGTACCTTAAATTAAAGCTTTATCATGATGAGAAACTTATCATTGTTCGATGTTGAAAAATTACATCTACCTTTTGATAATGGATTTGGAGGAAAAGGAGAAGGCTTTTGGAAGTTTCAAATGGAGACATTGGAAGTGTTTTTGGTTATTTATGTTGTTTGTTTTGTCTTGCAAGCTAAAAGCACAAAGATCTTGGGAACTTTTGCATGGCAAATAATGACAACATAAATGTCATCACAAACTTATCAAGCTTCATAAGTCGTACAAATTTTGTGCAAAATCTAGTTTTCATTGGTTCATACAAAAATTGCACAAATTTCGTGTTATGGTTAATATGAATGATATTTTTACATATTTAATATCTTAAATATTCAAAAAAATAAAACACTATTCTTTAATGACATGTGTGAATGGTCATGTTTAATACATAAAAATCACACAATTTTATCCAAAATTACATCACGATAATTACATGGATTTAATTAAAATGTAAATTGTACATACTTCACATCAAAACATCATGGGTAGAAAAAAAAATTGTTTATATAAAAATTATATATATAATTTTCATGTCATTTTTACATTTTAAAGCCCATTGATTTTGCATGGACATATTGTTTCACAATTTTCACATGGATTCTATTGAAATTTTGTAATATTGTAAGTTTGTGATGGTGTGGTGTTTGGTGACGTTCCTTTTTGGAGTTAAGGGGGTGGGTGCAAGGTATAGTGGACCAATGTTATGTTCCAAATTACCACATTTAAAATCCAAAGCAAAGGTATTTTTTGTGGGTTAGAGTGAATTACAAAGGTTTTCCATTGGTTCTTTGGGAATTTTTTTCCATTTAATCTAAAGCCCATTTAGATGTCCCTTTCCTTAACACATGTGCACAAGAATAATCCAAAACCTTTTTTAAAAATATTTTATGGACTTTTGAAAAAACCATATTTTAAAATTTGTGTAAAAGTCCCAAGGTAAAATCTTACAAATGTTATCATGCAAAACTTTTCAAAATTAATTTTCTTAATATGTTATCTAACTAGAATCCAATCCCTAACCAACACATCATAAATGATTAGACCATTTCATTATGGACTATGGTGGAATGATGGAACACCATGGAATTGGTGTTATAAGGAGGTGATGTTGGGACTATTGCTTAGTGTGAAGTTTTTTGTTTCATAGATGTTGTAAGTAGCATGATCAACATTAGTTGTTTGCTAAATTTTAGCTATATATATTTATGTTGCCTTGTACTTGATGTATAAGGATGTTTAGAGGAAAAGGATGAAAGACTACATAGTGCCAAAACTCTTTAATGAAAAGTAGAATTTGAGGATTTGTTGTTGTGAAAACTAATTTTTGATCAAATTTTTCATACTTGATGTTCCAATGCTCAAATAGCCCTACTTGTCTAAGTTGGGTATGCTTGTTATTTGTTAGGAATGCAAAAAGGTTGTTGGGAATTAAAGAAAAAGGGAATTGTGTAATTGAAAATGTTGATGGAAATTTGGGAGTTCAAATGTTGCTATGGATTTGAAATGGGAATTTGAAATGTTATAATGGGTTTCATATGAATGTGTGCTAGGATTTGCCAAAGTGTCATTTGGTGTGTGCTTTTTATGTTGATGGGATTCTTGTTGATCAAATTTGTATTTGTTGATTTTGGTCTATGTTTAAGATTAAAGTTTATAATGATGAGATTTTGATTTACTTGAGCATATTTTGTGTTCTCACATCA
>Ga0209208_10009803_pt1 | contig 12547 bp, 5 predicted proteins | sample S1TSphfallax_3_FD_187694 | JGI IMG/M metagenome (GOLD analysis project Ga0209208, IMG submission 187694) | Host-associated microbial communities from peat moss isolated from Minnesota, USA - S1T2_Fd - Sphagnum fallax MG (SPAdes) (version 2) | ecosystem: Host-associated > Plants > Peat moss >...
AAAGTTCCAACCTTTTTTGTGTGCAAGGGATTTATCTCTAAGGAATTATGCCTTTGGAGTTTCATCTTTGATGGGCTCTATTACAAAAATATTTATTTATTTATTTACTTTTTTAATCTTTTTTTTAAAAAATATTTTTGTTATTTGCTTTCAAAGCCGTGTTTGAAGTGAACAAAGTTCAAATTTTTTCATGTTTGGGGGATTTTATCCCTACAGAATGTCATTGGACTCTCATCTTTGGTGCACGGCATGCATGCGTGCATGCTATAATTTATTTTTTTGAAGGAAAATTTTCAAAAGCATTCGATGAGCACCAAGAGAGAGCCGAAATTCCGATGCGAAGAGGATCCCAATTTTTTGAAGCCATTATAGGAAATGAAATGGTGCGGGTGCCAATACCCGATGATTTGCCTCCATTGCTTCCCACTGAAGTTGAGCCATTTTCCAAAAGGCTCAAATATGCAATTTTCCCTTATAGTCATGCGGAGCCATCTGTTATGAGCTCCTCTTGCAATCCACAAGCCAACATTGCCTGGACTTAGAAATAAGAATATACATTCATCCATTCATTCTCTCACATACATTCATTCATTCTCTCTCTCTCTCTCTCACACACACACACAACACTTTTGAGGATAGTTATTTACTTTGGTACTGAATTGGGTAGTTGTGCAAGCTTTACCATTTTAGGTAGAATTTACTTGGGTTTCAGCTTGTGGTTTGTGCCATGGTTTTGATTTTTTTGTGTTTTTTCTTTTTCTTTTGGGGTGAGTTGCTTGTTCACTTTCAACTTGCTTGCAAGCAAGCAAATGTAAGATTTTATGTATCTCTATGGATTTTGGTTTTTCTTGGTTCACTTGTGAAATTAGGAATTCTTTTCTTTGTGGGCAAGTTTGGTTTCACATTTTGCATATGTGGGCTCAACTTTAAAAGACATCAACATGATTAGCCTAGGTTGAGAATGGTGACAAACTGTTTTGGAAATAAAAATTTCATGCAACCTATGAGAAGACTCCGGGGCTTAGTTCTTTCTTTTGGGTTTGGGGGGGCCGGGGGGGGGGGATCTTTTGTTTTTGGTTGGTTCCCAATGTGTTCCCATCAAGTTCTCAAGGTGTTCCCATGATGTTCCCAAAATACTCCCCAAGTTCTCAATGTGTTCCTAAGACCCAATAGCACATCATTTTTATCCCATATTGTTTGACCATGGTTCAACTTTCATGTATACAAGTTGTAAATGGGGGAGCCAAAGGGAAACATGAGAAGGCGAGCTTCCATTTTGAGGAGGGAAGCATATTTAGCCTTTTATGTTGAGGATCGCCCAATGTTCCAAAAATATTGATGATGGGCCAATCAAATGGCTCCTTCTTGGGAAGGAAAAAAAATCTATAGAAGCACACCCCTCACTAATTTATAGAAGCATGAAGATCCTAAAAAGAGCTTCGTTACCATATACAAATTAGGGGGACCGTTAAACACACCTAATAAACTCCATGGGTGTCAAATGTGACACCATACACAATACATATTCAAGGGCTACTCTATGTGTAGTTGCACTTGAATGGGTAACTTCAAGCCTTGATTTCTCCCTCATTCCCAGTCCAAATGGACATATTCATCATTCCCCCCACATTCATATGAATGCACTCCACTAAGGAACCTGAAAATCTCCATTTCAGCAAAAGAGTCCAAAAAATAATGCTAAAATTTCATGATAATTGCTTAGGCTACTTGAAACTACCTCGGTTACACACTTAACAAGCAAGAAATCTACAATTCTGAACCAAATTATACATTTTTCTTTCGCTCGAAGTTTCAGCCCAAAGTTTAGGCACAATTCCAATGAGTTGAATTTCTAGAAATGCTATGATTTATCTACATTCCCCCTAATTGGTGTTTTACAATCCCAGAATGCCTTTCCCCAAATGGTTTGAGGGTGCTAATTACGCGCTTATTTACTAAAAGAGAGAAATTATATGATCGGAGCCATGATTTTATTTTTTTTAAAGACAAATTTTGTCATTTTTTGACCAATTTTTTTGAGATTTTTTTTTGATATATGTGTTTTTCCTAGTGTAATTTTGACTACTTTTGCTAATTTATTGGAAAAATTTGCCAATATTTTTTACATTGTGAAATTTAAAGGAAAAAAAAATTGGATGGGAAAAATGAACAAGACCAGAAAGTGTCTTCTTCTCTAGTAGTTGTTGATGCTTTAGTATAAAATTAAAACACATTGTTAACTCCTTCAAATGGGTAACCATGAGTCTTGAACTTGCAACCAAAGCACATTTGTACTAAACAATGAACAACTCATCCACACACAAGGTCATGTGTAGGAAACAACAGCATTTCACCAAATTTCAATACAAATTGAAATTCAAGCAAAAAAAGTAAAATCAAACATAACAAGAACTAAATCGAATTCGCCAACATGTTAGTTGACAATGGAAGTTGCTTGCTAATTAAATAAGGAGGGGAATTTTTTCAATCAAATTAGAAAAAAGATGATATCAATTTGTTTAATTGGGAAAAAAGCCAACTTACTCTATTTCACAATATTTGTCTTCTTGTTTATCATACCAAGACTTAATGAACAAACAACAATACCTTGGTCTCTAAGTGCTATTGAAAGTCAAGCTTTGCTACTAGATCATCTTTGGGGCAAGTCACATTGACAAGCAAATGTTGCTTTTCCCCAATAACAATGGCCATGCAAAATACATAACTAAATCACATTTGGAAATTGGGGGCATGGTGAGAAGTACATGACCACATTTGTTGGCTTTGAAATTTTGAAGTTGAAGGAGAAAAATCCCCAAGCCACTTGCAAAAGGGTAATCATTTTTTCTATCTCCATTTCCATGTATGAGTTTTTGCTTTCAAGTTTTTCTTTCAAGTTTTGATGCGAGGCCAGCCTTTGTAAACTCCATAGGTGGGATTCTATTGCAGAATTCTGCTGGTCATTATCATTGATGGCCATTGTTAAATCCTCTATGGCATGTGATTCTTGAAGCTTAAACATCTTTAAACCCTTCATTTCCATGCATGTACTACATGTAGACTCACTTAGAAATTTGGGTTTGTTAAGCTCATGCGTCAAATTCAATCTTGGAGTCCAAATCCAACAACCCATGATCTATGATATAGCCTTCATCGATTTATGTACCCATTGTAAACAAAAGAGAGGAACATTGTGATGGTCCTAAACACATCATTAGGCTTCTTCTATCAAATGTGAAAATTTCTCATTGTTCCCAATTTCAGGTTATGCAAAAAGATGGGAACGTAACAAACCCATCATTTATATAGCCTTCATTCATGTATGTATCCTTGTAAAGGAAGAGAGGACCATTGTCATGGTCCTAAACACCTTAGGCTTCTTCTATTAAATGCCAATATCTTGGATTCCTTGAAATGTTTCATTGTTTTCAATTTCAATGTTGTGGAGAAAGAAGGAACCCTCATCAATTCAAGTCTTGTAAACAAAGGGAGGATGATTGTCATGGGCCCAAGCACCGTAGGCATCTATCAAATGCCAATTTCTTGGATTCCTTGAAATTTCTCATTGTTCTCAATTTCAATGTTGTGGAGGAAAATGGAACCCTCATCAATTCAAGCCTTCCATTCAGCCCCATCCTAATTTCAATTGAATATGTATGCTTTTTTTAATAATATGGTCGCCTTATTGAAAATGAAGGTTGAGCTTGCATTGTCTTTTGTAAATTTGGAAATTGTAACCATTCAAAGATTGGAGCCCACACTCTCATTTGGGTCATCCCCACAAGTGTTGTCCTGAAGCAAGCATTCTGAGTATCACCATCCCAGCTACAATCCCTAAAATCAGGGCAACTTCCAACCATGACATTTTGAAATACCTAGCACATATCTAAATGAAAAGGGAGGGAATCAATGTTGGCAAAACTCTCTTGGGAGGGAAAGTGCCCAAGCTGCTGGAAACAGGTTACTTAGTTACCTTAGATATCAAGAGGTGCATAGTCATAGTGCATACCTACCAAGGTCCTCATTCTCAACACAATATGAAAAATGAGATTCCTACTTAAGAACATGTATACTAACCCTAGTGGAGCCCCACATGCCGTCATCCCCCATGGCCTTTCAATTCTTTTCAATAGGTACTTACCATAGAGAGATGTCTCACCAACATACCATAGCAATGTTGACCCATTCTAGGTTTTGGGATAGTTCTTGATTTAGTCTTGAATAATTGCAAATGGAATAGCAAAAAAGGCCACTATCCCTTGACCCTATAGGAATATTTCAAAAAAGTTGAGAGTGCCTTGCCCTACTACGGAGTTGATGCAAAAATAGATTCTATAACCAATGGTTGGCCTAAGGTTCTCGACATGCCCATGGTGCATTGCATGTCCAAGGGTCCAATTGTCCAAGAACACTTGATCTTGGGTCATCACCTAATATGTATTTTATATTTATGTTTTTCAAAATAAGTACATCATATTTTTTCATTCATACCTAGTTTTATTTCCATCTTTTCTTTGTGAGGATGACCTAGCTAGGCCCCTTGTTTCCAAGAAGTCTAGGTCCATACTAAAAAAAACCCTTGCCTACTAATAGCAAAAAGGCTATTAGCACCGGCCATGATACCCATGACCACATTCCCATAACCAAGGGTGGGAAGACCTTTGGTTATGAAAATATTCTTATGTCCATGGTTAAGAAGCATGAACTTTTCACAAATATCTTTCAATATAAATGATGTTCTTTACATCTAGGGTTTAAAAACCTAAGCTTTTCACATATATCCTTCATTATAATCACTTGGGTTTAAGAAATCTAAACCTCTTAACCTTGGCCATAGTTAGATAGCTAAAGCTTCTTAACCAAGGCCAGGCTATCTTGCTTGATTTTTTTTAATAAGCTAATAATTTAATGAAATGACCATTGAAACAAATGTTTTATGCCTTTGTATTTTGGAAATTTCTTTTCACATACCTTAATCCAAATGATATTGAAAAAATATAAGATGATATTGAAAAAATAAAAGTCTAAAGATGATTGAGTGTTAGGTTTGTCAAAATTTATGTTCCTAGTTTATTTTATTTAAATGTAAATTCCAAAACGAAGTTTACATCATTAGAAAGAGATGTATTTTTTCCTAATTTGCCTTTGACATCTATAACAATTACTGCACATATGTTCTTTATTTGCAAATGCATAACCTCATTCATAATCATTCATAACTACCGTAGTATGCAAATGGTTTTGCATAAATTAAATTATTTTTTATTTTGCCAAAAATTTGTAAAAATCTTCATTGCTTTTGCCAAAATTTTAATAATGATTATAAATCAAATTCTAAAGTATTCCAATTGTCAAGTTTGAACTTTAAACCGGCCACTTCTAAAAATGAAAAATGTGACAATTTAAACACACTTAGATTGTCTCACAAAGACAAAAAAATTCATGTTTATTATTTTATATATATAATACTTGTCAAAATTTTCAAAAATTGAAGACCGACTATTGAATTGAAGATTTGAAATTTAATTAATTATTAATCGGTTTGTTGCCAAATCCTTTTGGGTATTATGATAATTATTAATTACATTGAATATTTATGCACCCCTCTTTTTATCAAATAATGAATCTCAACATTTAAATAGACATGAGTAACATCTTAATTTGATAATAATATTATTATTTTTTGGAATGTGAAGCATTCCACCACCACCAAATCACCATGAACATTATTTAAAAGTTCATTGTCCTTAATCTTCACCTAAAACAAAAAGTTAAATATTTTTTCACATGTGACAAATGTTTCATTCTCATTATCCTCACTAATTTTTCTTGTCATTTCACCAATCACTAATTTCAACAATTTGTTCTTCTACAAACACATTAAATCAAATATTACACATGCACGTATACCACATTAGACATCATTGGCCTAATTTTGAATATGGTGCACAATGGATAATGGAGAGCACTCATGCCCTTATATAGTCATTTGTAGCAAACGAAATGCACACACATGTACCACTCACTAATCCCAATCAACATTTTCTCACCCAAAAAAAAAGTTATCCTTTTACTAATTATTGTCATAGTTAATAATAATTCATACACATTTTTATAAAAGCTTCCATTCTTAACATTATTAATATCCAAATCCCTATGCAACCATCTTTTATAGATCTTCATGCAACAAATGTCACCATTATATTTATGAGCAGTAACCTCATTAACATGCATGTACCAACTACAACACAACATCATTAGATATTAATGATCTTGAATGGATATCCATTAAGCAACCCTCAAAAATTTAAGGATGTATTTTTACATCAGAAGTAATTTTGCAAGTGTGAACCCCAACTAAGCTTGTGTAAGCAAAATACACTAAACTATAATGCTAGTTGTCATGCATATTTTCCAAACTATGTTAGGAAATTTAATTAGTTATGCATATTACTTTCTATTCTAAAGATGCAAATGAAAGATGTAGCAACAAGAAAACAACTAGACCACGAGGATCATGCCATGAATTTTTGCATGTAAGCATTATAATTATATGTGCAATGATTACATTGGTGCAATCACAAAAATAAAATAGGGGACATGATCACATAATGTAAATGCAATGTATACAAGTTTATGTCCAATATGTGTTTTTGTGCATGTTGATTAGCAACCATTTATAATCGTATTCCATGTTTCATTATTTGTGAATTATAATTTTTTGTAGATTTAAGAAAATTAAGCTTAGATTTTGTATGTTTTGAAGGCCATAGTGAACCAACACCCATCAATACACCATGAAGGATAGATGGTAAATGGTCAAAATAAATGTTTTAGTTGGGTTTCAATTCCCTAGCTAACCATGGTGGTTAACTTAGTTCCTTATTTTTACTACTTACTTGCTAACAACCCATAACAACCCATAGCAGATTGTTAGTACATAAGTAATAAAAACGGCCTTTACCTATGTATAAACTATATATTTATTGAATAGTTATCTATTTTCCTACCTATCTACCTATATATGAGACTTATTTCTTACATAATTGGTTACCAAGGTGAAACCATTTACTAATTCATTTGAGGTTCATCCATAATTGAGTAATAACATGCATTCAAAGGATTGTGCATTGGTGGGTGTTGGTTCAATGTGGCTTGTTTTGAGTATATGTTGTTCCAATTTCTTAGAACCATTAAAATCCCTAATAATAATTGTGAACATATTCAATACAAGGAAACAATCTTTCGTAAGTGAAAATTTTACTTGAAATCTATAATTTGTTGCAACAATGTTGATGTTGATATTGTTTAAATATTAAATTTAACAATTTAATATGTGGCATATATTAGGTGTGCATATTTCATGGTGTGTCAAAGTCATATTTTCATCATGCTTCATCATTGTACCATAATTATCATACCCGTTTAGCAAAATGTATTTAGAGCATGTTTCTTCTTATGTTTTGCTTTGTGAATGATTATGTTTCTTTCTTCCATGTTTGCTTTTGTAAATGCTTGACATATACATGTAATATCAAATAGATTTTGAAGGTGTTTCTTCTCATGCTATTTTGAACAATTTTTTTTCTTTATTTCACATGTGTTTTGTGAATGATTATGTTTTATTCATTCCATTGCTCTTGTGAATTAATGTGTTTTCTTTTCTCCATATTTTCTTTTGTGAATTGTTTTGATTTACCTGGTATTGCCTTGTTTTTTAGAGTTGCTATGTAGTTGTGTATAGTTTTCAATGTGTTGAAAGGATTTGAACCAAGTGATTTTCAAGCAACATCCACATTAACCCAGGAAACTAGTAATAAAAGCTTGAAAGCTAGTGTGGTATCATGATGATATCCTTCCCACCAACTTCTAGTTTGTAAAGGTAATGAATTCCCATATCTCCTTGCTTTGACACTTGTTTATTTCCATTATTTCATTGTTTCAACATGAGATAACAAGCACTTGGGATTTATTGAAAGTTGACAAAGTACAATTATGTGTTCCCCATTTTTTCTTCATTGAAAATTTATATTTAATGCTTGGTAAATTTTCCCTCTTGTTTTTGGTGTTTTGCATGTTGCCAACTGAGTAATTTATTCAAAGTATCGATTGTAAAATAATTACACAAGACCAAGATTTTGCTACCAAAAATACCAACTAAAGTTTTATAAATGAACCAATCTTCCTAGGCTTAATCATCAATAGTAAAAAAAATTAACATTGTAAACAATGTATATGAAAATTTCAATTTGCAAACAAGATTAGTGGCAATCACAATGTGAATTCATATAGTTGAGGTTTTGGTATAGTCGCACAACAACAAAACTTTGATGTGGATGTTCCCTCCATTGAAATAATTTTTTTTTTGCAAGTATTATGCATTCTATATACATCTCATACGAGTCTTGAAAAATAAAGGTTACAATCATGTTATTATAGAATTTCAATACCATTTTTTAATACTTTTGGATAGGTAATATCCCCAAGGCCTAGTCTCAACATGATAAAAATTAAGGTTGATTAGCCCCAATTTCTAGGTTTTGAGGGCCTTTTTCTAATGTTTAGGTTTGAAGGTTGGGATCCTTTAAGAATTGATGACAATATTTTATAGAACCCATTGGGAACTTAATGAAGAACAATTTTGAAACCTTTGAGGAAGTTGATGGGAACATATTGGGAATTTGGGAAATCCCTATGGAACTTTATACATGCATATTGGGGAATCCATTGGGAATTTGGGAAATCCCTATGGAACTTTATACATACATATTGGGGAATCCATTGGGAACTTGGGAACAACAAAAATTGATCTTGTGTACTAGATCCCAAATTTAACTGTAATTTTATGTAGAATCAAACCAAACTAATAAATGAATTGTGTTCATGAATGTGTGTCAATAAAACTAATAAAGGTTTGAATACTTGGGGAGATTTTAATTGTCTTTGCAAATAAAATATTTTATATTTCCTAGATGAAGCTTCAATATAAATTGGAATAAATTATTTAGTTTATCCCTTGGATTTCAAGGATTAAGTCATTTGCAAATTTCTTAATGGACAGGGGCCATGGGGGAAAAAAATTATAAATGTTATTCATGTTCATAATTGTAGCAAAAAAAAAATATTCATAATGTTGGTTATAAAAATTTAATGTATGATTTTTTTTAGCTTGGGATAATCATCTTTCCAAAAGGAAATTACCAACTTTGGAATCATTAATTGACCACTTTCCATTATTTGTTGGTTTTGCAACCTAATTTGTAAATTTTCAAGGATAAATGTTTTGTTGTAATGGGTTAAATAATACATTCATTTTTTGTCAATAACATGGAAATTGAGTTTAATGTCTAACAAAATTTTGGAAACTCCTTAAAATAAGATCTTATGGGACAAATTGTGATTTGTGCACATTTTGTCTTTTATCAAGCTTGTGAGACATCATAACCTAGATGTTATTGAGAACATATTGGGGAACCCATTGGTAGTTTAGTAAACATATGAAACCCCATTGCACTCAAAACAATCTTGTGTTTTGCAACCAATCTTTTCCAATTAGGAACTTGATGGCAACAGTGTAGGAATTTGGTAAAATCACATCAAGAATGTAAATTATCCAAAAATCCACCATGTTGTCAAAGGTTTCCTTGAAATGTCTTTAGTTTAATTTTCAAATATGGTGAAAAGAACAAGTCACGCACCATCCAACTTTTGCAAAGGTTACAAGGTTTTCACATATTGTGAACGAAAACCTTTGTGTTATATTTGATTTTTTTTAATTAACCATGGCAAGATTGATAATGTCTTTTGCAATTAACCTTTGACCAATAAAATTACTAACACCTTGTCCACGTAATTTAACAAATGATTTGAAGGTAAACTTTGAATTTCATATCTTCTAAAGAGAGAAGTTATAATATTATTTTTTGTTGCATTTTTTGAAAAGAGTTATTTAATTAAAATGGTGGTGTTCCATTACATTTAGTTCAACATGATTTAGCAAAGTTGGAACCAATTTTTTTGAAAAAAAATCATAACAAAAAAAACTTACTATAGTCGCTTGTTATAACTCAAAATTAAATGTTGAATATAAACCAAGTTATGTAGAATTTGGTTTAACTTCTAAAATTGGAATTGGAATTTTTTTCCAAGAACTAAACCCAAGATTCCAATTTTGTGTGGAATTGGAACCAAAACTAGACCAATAAATTTCATTTTCAAAATGCATGAAACTATTGCAACTAGGGGTTAAAGAAATGTTAATTAGAATTAACTATTGGTTTTGAACAAGGTTACTACAACCATACCAAAACTAAGTTTGTTTTCCAAAACTCAAACTATAATTATTTTTTTCAACAATTAGATCCATCTTTTTTTATGTGGAACTAAAACCAAAACATTTTTTACTTAAAAAATTTTGAAGCTTTAAGTCATAAAAGTCAAGAATTTCCCAACACTGGTAAAAATCATTGACTAGAAAGAAAGTGCACTACACCAAAATGTGGCATATAGTATTGTGTTTGTGATAATTTAAGTCACATATTACCACATGACTATGTAGTAAAATCAAACTTGTGGCTTATGACTAATAATAATTATGGTCAAAATAATTTATTCCATTAATCATGTGACTTTTATTACCATCATGAGTTTTATATTATAATTAGCATTAAATAATAGATATTTATTGACTTATGAAACATAGACACATGTTTAAAGATAATAAAGCCATGTTGACAATCTAGCTACCTATTTATAACATAGTTACCTTGTCTAGGTTATAACCCTAAACAACCTAAGCTAGCCTACAAAACTAAGGTACCTAATTGAGCTAACCTAAGCCTAAATAGCTTAAAAACCTAAGCTAGAATCTTAGGTAGGCATATAAGCATAGGTATGTAAGTAGACATAGGTTGGTAAGTAGACCTAAGTAGATAGGTAAGTTAGATCCTATTTAGTATTTTTGGTCACAAGCTTTTTTGATTGGTTCATCACAAGTAGTACTTGCACTTTGAATATATTTAGTGCATGTATTACATGTAGATTAAAATATTCATTTCATCTAATTGAAGAGTTTACAAAGTTGAACTTGTTAACAAAGGATAAACCCTATATCATCCTAACATTCCATATCCCATAAATCCATTGTCCCATATTTCATAACACCCCATAAATTTAATGAAAGAGAAACATTACAACATTATCCCACATCGTCCACACATCCCATATCCCATAAATCCCATAGCTTTAATGAAAATGAGACATTACAACATTATCCCACACCATCATTTGTTCCATACAAAGGTAACCAACTTTAACAATTATTATATTTTTCATACTTTGTCCAAATGAAACAAACTAACTTTCATTTTTATTTTTTTCCAAGATGTACTCATTAAAAAAAATTAAAACAAAATACTCAGGAATTTGACTAAAAATGCATTTGAATCTTCATTTTTTCATACATTTAAACAACAATGATGTCTTAAAAAAAAATTTGTCAAAAAATTTGTAAATAAACCTAGTGGCAAACACAGAGTTTTTTTGGAATTTAAGAAATAAATATTAGATTTCCCACCTTTTAAAAATATAATGAATAATTGTTATATAAATGTTATATAATTTTTCATTTTTATTTATTTAAATATCTACATAATTTAAAGTAAAATATGTAATTAATATTATGTATAAAGATTTAATGTTATAAAACATATTAAAATTATGTAAATTTCATTATTGTTAATTCACACACACACACACACACACACACAATTTCATAATTTATATTAAATTTATATTATAAATTATAATATTATAATATTTTAAAAGGTCTTTTAAGTTCATAAAATATGATTTAATATGCATTTAAACACTTTTCCAAGTTGTATGACCAAATATTTGATAAATTAATTATAAAATATTAATGACTTAATATTTTTTCTATCGAATTTTATATTCTTGGCTACCCATTATATGGAGACTTGCAAAATAATGCCATTTCACAATGCCAAAACATGGCAAATATGACTTGATCTTTTGGATTAGATTAACATCCATGATTAAAAATAGTCATTTAAAAAAATCGTGGATGTTAGTTAGTCCAAAAGACCAAGTTATATTTACCATGTTTTGGCACTGCGTTTTGGGGCATGTGAATTTCTTTTGAAATCATTTGGATATAATTAATAGGATTATTTATCATTATTTAATGTCAGAAAATGCAACAAATATATTTATCAAAATTAACCTTTCATGAGCAAAAGTCGCAACTTAAGTGTTTTTTGGGTGAATAGTCACAATGTAGTTGAAATAAAATTGGAACAAGTTCAACATTTTCATTTTTTATGTGTAAATTTTTTTAAAAACTAAAATATGGGAAAAATTTGCCAACATTTCAAAACCACAATATTGAAAGAATGAAAAACTTTAAGCAAGCCATAACATAACTACATGCTTCATTAAAATTTTATGTTGCAAAATGTTATGTAATATTTATTTAAAATATATTATAATATACCATTATATCCAAACTAGGATCAATTTTGTGGAT
>Ga0209208_10009804_pt1 | contig 12547 bp, 10 predicted proteins | sample S1TSphfallax_3_FD_187694 | JGI IMG/M metagenome (GOLD analysis project Ga0209208, IMG submission 187694) | Host-associated microbial communities from peat moss isolated from Minnesota, USA - S1T2_Fd - Sphagnum fallax MG (SPAdes) (version 2) | ecosystem: Host-associated > Plants > Peat moss >...
GTCTTGAGGAGAAATTATGGTTGTTAATGACTTCAACTCCTACTTGTGTGACTTTTTTCACCAAGGCCAACTTATGTTGTTGCACCAACTCCTTGTCAACAAAACACATAGATGCACCATAATCAAACAATGTTTGAGTCTTTATTGTCGTGGACTTGTTACACTTGATCATGACTTGTAACAATAAACTAGGTGTTGGATTCGAAGACAAGTTGGGACCATTTTCAACACATGATGTATTGAAGTCAAGTTTTAAGGTCCCTACTAAGACTAAATGTCTTCATTTTCCAATTCTCCAAATTTTAAATTAATGAGGGAAATGGCATGTGTTTCATGTGGATTTCATTTTAATGGACATTCACGAGCAACATGGCTTGGTCCTCCATAATATAAACAAAGATTGTTCATAGGTCATCATTACTTCTTTTGTTTAGTGAGGGGCTTGAATTTTGTTTCATCAATTTGCATGGGATCATTTTTTATTATCGATAGAACTCTGATGGAGTGGCATGGGGGGCATGAATTTTTTGCATTAGCGATGACTCCCAACGCTTATTTTGGTGATGTTCAAAAAGACGATTAACACAATGAACAAGTTGTGTAATTATTTGATTCAATGTTGTGGGATTTGGCATGGTCAGAAATAAATCCTTCATGTCGCTATATAACCCAAATTGGAACCGACTCATGAATGCAACCTCGTCCCATGAAATGTCACATGTCGACTTCTTAAATTCAAATGCTTACACATATGCAAGTTGTGAACCTTGACGAAAAGATTGCAACTTGCTAGTAGATGTGCGTTTTCTATCCAAATCTCCAAAGGTCATTGTGAATTTTTTGAAAAATGCTTCAAAGTTGTTTAAAAATGATGAATATCGTTCAAATAATAGTGTAAACTAGGTTAGTGCAATGTTCAATACTAAAATGCCAATGAATTCAACTTGGGGTGGTCCATTTGGATAACGATAAGGATGATGCTTGTTGCTGCTGGATCCTGAGAATTGAACTCAAAGTGAAATATACTTCATATCTTTGCTTCTAAGTTGAGCTTCCTCTTGTTTGAGCATTGATTCTTTCATAACTTTGTTTGCTTTCTTTTCCATCAAGCAACCATGGGTAGTGCAATGATGAAAACTCTGCAAAATGATGTGATTTGCAAAAACTCCTTAAGCTGTTGCTGTGTACACTAATTACTATGACAAGAGCAGGCAATGGTGTTTTGATCTAGTTTTCTGGTTTTGACTTTGTAATGGTACAGATTGCTCAGCAATTATTGTATGATTGTTGTTTTTGCAAGGATAGGGTCTGCAGAACAACAAGTTTGAAGAAGAGCTCGCTGACAGGGAGCACATCACCGAAGCAAAGACAGATGCATTCGTGAGCAACTACAAGAATGCAGTTAAGAATGGTACATGGCAAGATGGAGGGTTTCCAGCCAGGAACACAATCTCTTCTGTCTCCAAAATTGCAGTCAATGGGTATGTAGGTGCATTGGCTAATGAACTCTCAAGCAGACCAGAAGGGCAATGAATCCAGGTGAACAGCTTCTGCCCTGGCTACACACAAACAGACATGACAGACAGCAAAGGCAACAACACCCCAGAACAAGGTGCTGATACAGGTGTGTGGCTTGCATTACAGCCTCCAGGAGCACCATCTGGTAAGTTCTGGGGTGAGTGCCATGAGTTAGCATTTTAAACCATATGTTGGCACAGTCTTGGGCATATGACAAGGTGATTTGCATAGCTTTTTGCAAGCTTCTCAACGGAAAGGAAAAACTTACAATACAAATCTTTTGCTTCTTACAAGCCTTACCTGCAGAAAATGGAAATATCTGTGAATTTGGTACTGTCTACTTGCAACCTGAAGATGACCTGAAATTTTGCTGAAAAGATGGTCAAGAAACCATAAATATGATGGTAGATAAACTCTGCAGTTTTTTGGCTCAAATGCATGCGAGCTTTCTTTCATTTGAGTGTTTCCACACTGATGTCAAGCTGTTAAAACTCCCCAATCCACATGAAATATTACATTCACTGAAAAGTTTGAGAGAGGGACCTGGCAACAAAGCCATGATTTGAAGCAGGGCAAAAACTAGAAATGTGCAATCTCTTAAATGGTAGCTGCTGACATGCATCTTCAATAGAACGTTTGTTGGCAGTAGAGTGATCATCTGTAGCCTAGTTTAGCGACTGTGGAATTCCATATGCAAGAAACTAATTTAAGAGCTGGACACTTCAATCCTCACTCTGGTACTTGCTGGAATTAATGTGGCTATTTACAGCGCTTTTAAACAAGCAGTACCAAGATCTACACCTAAAACCAGATTCTTATACTCTTATGTTGATTGCTAGGGTTTAACAGAAGACCAGAGCAAGATGTATGGGGAGAGGTTTTGCAAGCTACTTAGTAGAACATCACAGAGTGTTGCAAAGAGGAAGGCGACATACTGTAAGTAGGATGCCGAGTGTACTATAGCATTGACCACATAGGGTTTTGTTTGTTTGCATCAAGCCAATCAAATACTCAGGTCTGCCTCCAGCTCACTCAGAACTAATCAGTGTGGGAAAAGTTCACTCAAAAGTTCTTCAATAGAAACCCTAAAACTGAACAGCAATCCCTGGACTCTAACCAATCCAAGCTCTTGATGGAGGAAACATTTGCTAGCAAAATCATATCTCTGGCTTTCACATCTATGTATGCATGATGTGCTGCCTGCACATACAAAAAGTTGGCCAACTGAATCACAATGAGAGAAGACTCCACACAGAAGTCATTGAATTCACTCCCAGCTTTCTTATGACCATCAATAAATGAAAGGGTTCATATAGCCTGCATATCATCAAGAGCACAAAGCATTGGATAAGATGGAGATAAATCAACAACTACCAGATAAATTGCACATACTGCCATGTGAAGCAGAGATGAAGATGTTGCTATGCAAGCACACATGATAATCCACAGCTGCGAAGAGAAAGGCCTTCACCTCTATTGTTCTACATTTGTGAGAAGCTTCCTGTCGAGAAAATTGTTGCGATAACATGCTCACTCTCCTACTAGTCTTTTGGATGCAACTGCACATCCTGGTGCAGAGGAGATAGAAAGAGGCTAGAGAGATGTCAGGCAGTTGGTTTTTGTCAGAATCTGCAGTGTGCAAATGATCACACCTCCTGCTGTCGGCATGCCGGCTCAGAAATAGTGTAAAATAGCTGCATAGCCATGGTTTATGATGTTCTCAAACAAGAACATCATAACCGTGGCAATGCTGATGTCTGCAGGCCAAATAGGACCCTGCAGCCTTAAGTGAGACAGCACTGCAAGATACAGATTGCATGAGCTCCAATGGGAAGCAGGTTTGTGATTTGTGCTGAAGCTCTTGTCAAGGATTGCTGCAACTGTCTGCCCATTCTACTACTCTTTCAGATGCAACTGCAAATTCTGGCATGCAGAATGCAAAGGAGATAGAAGAGTCTACATAGATGTCAGGAAATGGTTTTGTCTAGAATCTGCATTATGGCAATCATAACTCCTACTGTCAGCATGGTGTTGAGTAGCTGCATTGCTGTAATGAACATGTGACTCATGTGGAGGATTCCATTGCCTGCGGAAACATTGCTTTTGGCAGAGCTTGTCAATGGGATCAAAACCTCCTGTTCAGACACTGGCTGGCTTTCAGGTTTACCTGAATTGAGAGAAAAAGCTTGCACACTGAAAGATGCAGTGTGCAAGAAAACACAATTATGGTATTGCTGCCCCTTAAGACTCAATGGACAATGTACAAGACTGCCTTCTACGCAACCTACACCACAACCCAGCCTTTGTGTGTATCGTAGCTCCAGTCACCACCTCCACTTCTTCAGGTGAGCCACGCAGCTCCAAGTCAAATTTCTGAAGCAGCATGCAAAGCCCTATTGTTGATTCCATAAATGCAAATTGATCTCCAACACACTTGCGTGGTCCACCTCCAAATGGCAAAAATGAAAAATCTGACATCACCTGTGTGACAATGGTATATAGCACACAAGTTCTCCAGATCAGAGCTCTTATACAAAGAAAAGAGGAGCAAAAGTGCTGATAGGTGCTCTAACTCAAGGCATGGAAGAAAGGACAGAGCAGAGAGTGACTTGGCTTGCTAACTTACCTCATTTGGATACAAAGCTCCTTGACCTTTGGTGGGATCAAATCCTGCCCATCCTGTTATGCCATCACTAGCCTTGGGTGTGAGGAATCTTTCAGGATTGAACTTCTCAGGTTCTTCCCAAAAGTCAGGAGATCGATGCAAATTATATAACTGCAATAACATCCAAATTGAATTGACACAAATCAGAAACCAGTTTAGCATCCTGAAAGTTGTGAGAGCTTTGGCATACCAAGTAAACAGCCAAAGCTCCTGCAAAAACACAAGAAAATTTCTGACATCAAGCACTTACAGATATAAAGAGGTCTACTCCCTTTGGTATTGAATACCCAGCTGGATCACCTTTGTGCCCTCCTGAAGAATATCAGCTCCACACTGCCATGTTAGAAGGACAATCATCCACATGAAAAAAAGACCACCTACTATCCAGGTGATAACAAAAAGGTCTTTTAATACCTGTTGGTTGACAATTGATCGCAATGCAGTCACAAAACCAAAGCCAAAAAAATTCACTTTGATCACTACATACCTGGAAGTGTGTCAGGCTTTAGAGAGCGCCGGATGAGTAAAGGCGGCTGTGGATATAAGCGCAATGATTCCGCCACGCACAATCTCAAAAACCTGAGTTTCCATACAACAAATTTTGTTTAGCTTGTAGTAGCCAAATGCTGTACCCCAAAATACACAGCTGAAGAAGCCAAGTACTTAAGTTGCACAACTGCATTTTGGAGTCAATTCTCTCACAGAAGATAACACAACTGTTATTGATAGATAAATTGTGCCTCACAAAGTCTCTTAGGTTGACAGATTTCTTCTCAATTGTAGAATATAGACCCAACTATTCTGGTATCACTTATCTTTTGGTGGATATAAATGCTCATTGATAGAGCTCATTCAAGTCACAAGAAGGTTATCAGACATTTTCCTTAAAGACAGAAATGAGTATTTTTTCCTTGCAGCTTGATCATGACGTGCTTCTGTGAAGGTGAAATTACAAACTCACTAATGAACACTTTAAGAAAAACATGGGCACTCTTAGTTTGCCAACTAAGATCACTTGAGTAGCTACCCTTGATTGCTTGAGACTGAAGAGCTACCTTTGATTGCTTGAGGGACAAAGAGTGCCTCCAAATTCACCTATTAAGACTAAAATCTCAGCAGGCTGGACTAGGTGCTTACTGCAACTTTTTTAGATCCTCCAAGCGTGGTCTCCTTCCTTCAAGGACACTGTCTATTTCAGCTTGCACCTTGGAAATCATTGAAGGATTCTGCATGCCAAAATAGAAGCCTGTCTTATGGAGACCTTATAAGCTCAATATGTAGAAGCAAATACAACTGCTGGAAGTAGAGAGGGAAAGAAGTGTAGTCTTCCTATCAAAAACACATGTAGCAAAAAAAGATTCAGCCTGTCCAAAAATTCAGAGTCTAGAGACTTAAGACATACAGAAGCTTGAGACTGTCATGATGCAACTGAGCTCAGGAGAAGTCAATTGATTCTAATGCAAGACCATGTCATCAATCAAGAAATAGCAGAAGATAAATCCAAGTTGGCCACCACCAGCAGATATTTGGCATGAAGAGACAACCTGCCAAGAAGGCAGGCAGATGAGAGAAAGAGACAGCACTAGTTTGCAATTGCAGAGGCACCTGAGCAAGCATGAAGGCAGCCCATGTGAGGACAGCTGCTGTAGTCTCATGTCCAGCAATGAGCATGGTCATCAAGTCATCCCGCAACTGCACCCACCATCAAACAATTCTCAATCTCCTACTGGCACCACTGTAATGACATCAGTAGTGTTTGCAGTTACTTTTGCTCCCATGCCAAATATAGCTCTGGTGAAGCTCACAAATCTCATCAACTTACATAACAACAGCCTATGCAATGAGGAGTAACTGCATATCCCAAGACAGAGCAGTCTTTTTACCAAGAATTTGGAAGTTCACTAAACATGTTCGGCAATACCAGATCATAAGGTTGAAGAAAAAGAGCAGCAGCTACCCACCTGTTTGGTGCTAGCGTCTTCCCCCCTCATGTCCACAAGAAACCTTAGCAGACTAGAATCCTGTCACTCAATTCCAATGAACTATAAGCAAAAGATGCAATGAAAATCAGCCTTGATACCCAGTCATCTGGTGCTTTTGAGTCACAAGCCTGTGTTTCAGCCAAACAAGTAATGATTGAAAAAAGTGCTAGTATACTACACTCACTTCAGTTTTGGACAAATCCCTTTGCTGCAGTACTTCTACGTCCTCTTCCTGTATAGACATGTGACAGAATCCATTCTGATTAGAAATTGGCTACAAACAACATAACAGTTGTATCTCCACTGTCTAACATTCAACAACAGACAACTAAGAATAGTCCACACCTGTCAGAAATGACCAAGAATAGGTTACTCCATGGCCTGTATTACAGGGTCCATTTGAGCTTCTGACACTCCAGACAGAAAAATAAGACCTTTTGTTTCTTATGACACATGCATTGTGGTGTTGAAGTACTGCTCTGGAACCTATGGCTCTCCAGCAAGCAGGTATAGGGCTCAATGTAATAGCCATAGTATAGAGCCCAAAATGAACTCAAACTACTTGGCCTGGAAAAGTCCCTTACATTGTACAAGCTGGTGTGTAATTGGAGAGATATATTTTTTGGAAATTGTGGCTGCACATTTTGTGATGCTACAGGCAGTTTGAAATGCCCTTGATCTGAATTTGTATTCTGTTCTGAGATGAATTCAGAGAATGTAATGACACCATTGAAAACTGAAGTACTAACCTGCCGAGTTTCACGTGCCCTGCTTATGAGGCCATCTAGACAGTCATTGATAACCTTGAGATCTGCCTGGAACTTCCGTTGTCGGGGGACAAGCAAACGTGCCAGAGGAAACTTCCAGTAAGGAATATAGAATGTTGACCGATGCTCTGCCTCTGACAATGTGCCATATACTGCCTGTTGAGAAACCACTTCAATTTCACAACCCAATCAACATTCAACAGACCTCTTCAGGAAAAATGATTGCTACTGCCATCCATTCCAACACACATTTCTATCAATGGGACACTGCAATCTAAAATCTCAGAGTGTACATCAATCTTGAGATTTAAGTACACTATTGAGAAAACCAGTACTTGACTAAAAGCGGTTAATGTCACTTCACAGCATATTAAAGAATTCAGTTCTTCAGAGAGAGCTCAACATCAGTATACAGCAGAAGGGAGAAGAAAAAGGGGATATGAAACAAATCCATTTGTGTAGAACAGAAAACAAAGACAGTGCAAGACATAGCTCACTTGAATAACAGGAGACTCTTTGGTAACCGAACCAAAGTCATAATTGAAAACACTGAGCCCGATGATATCCAATGCAAGGTTTGAAAACTCAGATTCCATGTCCAGCTCTATGTGAGACATGTTATTATCTTCTGCAATGCTTAAAAGCTTTTCCAGCTTTTCAGTTGTGCGTGCTGCACAGTTGTCAAATACTTGAACCATGGCTTCCAGATAAGCTGTATGGAATCCTGGAACAATTGCTGCTTGCACAAACATTTCACTTCAGAGAAATCCATTCACAACAGAAGCACATCTTTTTGACTACAGTTGAAAAGGAGCTTCGCTTTCCCTTGGAAAAGCCTTCCACGAGTTAAGGATCAAGTCATTGCAAAATGCCATATCTTTGTGACAACATCAGGTATCCTAAACTCAGACAAGAATAGAAACTAACTTGTGTGAAACTATAAAACAGCATCGCAAAAATTATGCAAAATCTTCTGTGTGAGGAGGTGCAATTCAAGCTTTCTGTGGAGTCAATACATCATAGTAATGGTAAAAGAAGGCAGACCTCTCCTTCGTACTTTCCAGGTTTCCAGATCAGCAGGAATGAGCCCCTTGCCCATAATTGGTTCCAGTATATCAGCTAAAACTCCCTACAACATCACAGATGATTGCAGAGATTTTTCCAGAGTGTCCAACAAAAAATTCCAGCCACCACATGTGCATATTGCTCTTCTTCCTTGAAATGACATTGTTTGGATTAGGTATGTAAAGTATACAGTTTGAAACACACCTTGTCATATCCAAATGCATTCTCCCTGAGGATATGACGGGCGACTATTGGATCCGACACAACCACAAAGGCTTTTGGTCCAAATGCAAGCTTGTAAACTGGTCCATGCTGCATGCATACATAAGAGATTGCCACTAACTTCTGACTCTCAGAAAAAGTGAGAAATTTGCAAGGAGACCTTTGAATCTCAGGTTTGCTTGCAGACAGACAAAATGCAGATGTGCAGCGATTGTGACGAAATTGTAGTGAAAGAAACAGGGCAAAAGAGAAGGGTTTTACCTCAAGAAACCAGTCATAGAGTGCAAAGAACAGAGGCTTCCCGAATAGGTCAGAAACAGCTCCTTCAGCTATAGGCATGCTTCCCATGCTGCCACCATTGAGCAAGCTGGTGAGGAGATTGCTGGCGTTGTCCATCAGAGTCCATTCCTTTGCAGGCTTCCGTTGTGAATCTGCTTTTGCACTGCACAAAAAAGAACCAGCTCTCCATGAGCATTCTGGTAAGCTTTTTCCCCCTTCCCCCCTGCTGCAGCTACAAGATCACCACCTGCTTGCTCGCTGCACGAACAAGAAAGATTCGCCCGCTCTTCTTTCTTCTTCTTTGTTCATGTTCTGGTTCTTCCTCTCAGCAAAACCAAAAGAGATGGGGAGAAAGAAGCATACAAAACTCACCAACGGACATTCAAGGGACACCAACCAGAGAAGGAAACTTGGCGGCTGCTCTGGTGCATCGTCCTTCTCCCGTTAATGCCATACGGTCGCCGCTGCTTCCACGGTGAACACCTGCTGGAAGAAGAAGCAGCAGCAGCAGCCGAGACAGCCGACAATGGATGCAAACAAACCGCAGCCATCGCTTGCCTTTCTCACTCTTCACCTCCTGCTCCAGCACCAGCACGTCCTGAGGCTTAACGACACCTCCACCATGCTCCCTCTCTCCTGAAAAACTCCCTCCCTCCCCGCATCTCTCTCTCTCTCTCTCTCTCTCTCTCTCTCTCAAGTCTCTCTCAGACAAAGCACTCTTGACTACTCAGCGAGGAGATGTTCCTACCTTCTTGTTGGAGCTTGAGCTTGATCTGGAGCTTGAGAATCATGCTTAAGCTCCAGATTATATTGCTAATCCTGCTGCTGCTGGACTGGGAATATACTGGCTGTAAGGATCGAGGCCGTCGAGCAAGGATATGTTTGCAGATCTTTCGCTAGGGTATGGACGAGATACACTATTGTTGATCGCTGCTACAACATCTCTTCCTTCCGCTCCTTTTGTTTTTTGCGTGCAGGCCCTGTACGAGTGTCATGACCTCTATGGCCCACCATCAACACGGATGCTGAAGTACCTGGAGGGGAAAACGAACAGGAAAAAGCAGTGTGAGCTTTTGGAACGCTTTTCTAAGGTTGCCATGATTTGGACAAGGAGGCAAAAGGAAGAAGTGAAGCTGCAAGAGTCGAGGGTACCATGCGAAGAAGAAGAAACTGCTGCTGCTCCTGATTGAGAGTGTGGTCTCTTTTGGAAAAAGCTTGGGCGGAAGAAGAAATACTATAGAAGAAGAAGAGGACATGGCAATGAAGGAGGAGGAGGCGAAGTGCGCTGCGAATTACACAGCTTTAACCCCGCTGAGCTTTATAGAACGCACTGCATCTGTGTATGGAGAGCGAGACGCGGTGATCTATGGCGACATTCGCTTCACTTGGACTCAAACATTCGAGCGATGTCGTCGCTTGGCGTCAGCAGTATCTAAGCTCGCAGCAGTTGGAGACACGGTGGGTGTATTTGGTTGGTTTTCTTCCTTGCCAAAACTCGTCGACTTCTTGTTGCTGTTGCAAGGAGTTTGATGATCCGAGGAACTTCGGGTTTGAAGCTTTCGTTGCGTGTCTTGTGTTTGTGTGTGTGTGTGTTTTTTTGTGCAGGTATCGATTGTCTCACCGAATTCTCCTGCTCTCTATGAGATGCATTTCGGAATTCCCATGGCTGGGATGGTGCTGAATACAATCAACTTTCGGCTGGATGCAACAGCGATAGCTGTGATGCTCAAGCACTGTGAGGCCAAAGTTGTGTTTGTCGATGTTCAGTATCTTCAGGTTGTGCACAAAGCTTTGCAGACAGTAGTGTCGTCATCATCATCATTATCATCATGGAGGCGGCCTGCAATTATCGTCGTGGAAGACAGGCTACATGTTGCTGCCACAGGAGGGGAGTCCAACACATGGAACTCTTTTCTTCCTGGTTGGGGAGAACTTGTGGAGTATGAGGATTTGCTTAAATCTGGAGATCCTCAATTTGCAATCAGACTACCTGCTGATGACTGGGAAACCATATCCTTGAACTACACTTCAGGCACAACTGCACGCCCCAAAGGTGTGCTCTACCACCATAGGTTGGTACCCACCACCACTGACCCCTTCTTTGCTGCCTCTCTTCTTCTCACAGTGCTTTGGCTACAGATGATAATTCTTCTTGTATTTTTCTTCACAACATTAGGGAGGAAAGGGAAGCAAATAAGGTTCCATTCTTCACTTGTTCTTGATTCAGACGATGATGAAGCGTCAAGGAACAAGCTCCTGACATCTCTCTTTCTATATCCTCTCTTTCTTTGCATAAGGCTGTCTGCACATCTGAGCCCTGAACTCAAAACTTGATTTGGGCCATCTCCAGTCATGTTTTTCCCCCACACTATCTGCAACAGCAACCATGTTTCACTTCTTTAATTGTTTGTGCACAGTGCTCCATTCAGTGCTTTTGTACAGAAGGTGCTCATTTTGTTTGTGATTACTGTACCAGGGGAGCATATCTGAATTCTCTTGTTTCGGTTCTGTTTTGGGGGATGAAAGAGGGCCCTGTCTACTTATGGACATTGCCTATGTTCCATTGTAATGGCTGGACCTTCACATGGGGAGTCGCAGCCATGGCAGGCACCAACATCATCATGAGAAACATGGAGACAAAGACAGTGTATGATTTGATTGCAAAACACAGAGTGACACATCTATGTGGAGCTCCAGTGGTGTTGAACACCATCACCAGTGCTGGTAGTCATGAAAAGAAGAAGCTTCCTGGTCGAGTTCATGTTCTTACTGGTGGGGCACCTCCACCACCATCTGTCTTGTCAAAAATGGAAGGAGAAGGATTTGACGTGATGCATTCTTATGGGCTTACAGAGACTTACGGCCCAGCGTTAGTTTGTTCTTGGAAACCAGAATGGAACAACCTTCCCCTTGAAGCTCAAGCTAGCTTAAAAGCCAGACAAGGGGTGATACATTTGGCCCTCCAGGAAGCTGATGTTTTGGATCCTACAACAATGATGCCTGTTCAAAGGGATGGAAGCACAATTGGTGAGGTAATGCTCAAAGGCAGCACAGTAATGAAAGGTTATCTCAAGGACAAGGAAGCAACAAGAGCTGCATTCAAGGGGGGATGGTTTCATACAGGTGACCTTGGCATTATACATGCAGATGGATACATTCAGATCAAGGACAGGTCCAAAGACATAATCATCTCTGGTGGTGAAAACATAAGCTCAATTGAGGTGGAATCTGTGTTGTTTAAGCACCCTGACATCTTGGAAGCCGCTGTTGTGGCTCGTCCTGATGATCACTGGGGGGAGACACCATGTGCATTTGTCACTCTAAAAGACTCTGCAAGTAATGTGTCTGCAGGATCCATCATTGCCTACTGCCGTGAGCGCTTGCCCAGATTCTATGTCCCTAGGACTGTCATCTTCAGTGAGCTCCCCAAGACGTCTACAGGGAAGGTGCAAAAAGTTGTACTGAGAGAGAGAGCCTCTGCATTGAACACCCCTCTGAAATCAGCCAGCAAGCTCTAGAACAATTACTTACAGTTTGACAGGGTTATGAGCAAGCCCAAGTCATGTCAGGTAGTGTGGCAGCTTGTGATTTGTATACTCAAAAGCATCATTCAGGGAGCCAACATAGTGGAGCTCAACACTCAGAGAAGAAGAAATCGCATCTTTTCAAACTGTAATATTTCTACCTAATTTTATTGATATGAACAAAGTAGAGCCTCGCCATTAGGTACACTCTTCACCCAGTTTTGTGCATAGAATGATCAATTGCATACTCCAGAGTTCACATGGACTCATCACACACCAAATGTGCTCTTTCATGCTTGTTAACCCTCTAAACACCTGACAAGCCAAAAGTAGCTTATTTTTATAATTTAAAATCAATGTGAGTCATGTGGAGTGTGGTCATTGGGCTGCTGATCTGGGAAGTCCACATCAATATTGGGTTGGGGAGTTGTTTGATGAAAATAAGGCATGCAATGACTTGTGACCTCTAAGGATTGAGGAAGGAGTTTTCCCTGAAGGCATGAGGGATCCAGTCACATGAAGGAC
>Ga0209208_10009805_pt1 | contig 12545 bp, 8 predicted proteins | sample S1TSphfallax_3_FD_187694 | JGI IMG/M metagenome (GOLD analysis project Ga0209208, IMG submission 187694) | Host-associated microbial communities from peat moss isolated from Minnesota, USA - S1T2_Fd - Sphagnum fallax MG (SPAdes) (version 2) | ecosystem: Host-associated > Plants > Peat moss >...
GTTTCTTGTTGCACAAGTAGCTTGCCCGTCATACTTAGAGGTAGGCCAAAATTTCTTTTTTCGTCTAACTTTGATGATGGTAACCCTAGGATTAACTTAACTTGCTAAACACAATCATTAGAAGAAAACCTTTTATCTTTTTTCACTTTCCATCCGCACAAGGGATGTGGTGGTAGTGTAGTGCATGTAAGTGTCAATAGTCATATATACAGCGTGAATTTATACAATGTGTAAATTCAGTGTAAGTGTAAATCATTTACATTTACACATCCAAATTTTCTGACTTTACAATTATCCTGTTGTAATGTATATTTTTTCACTTACACGAGGCTAGTGTAAATATTTGTCAACTACATTTACACAGCCCCATGTACCTATTTAAAGGCATGTAAGTGTAAACACTACAATTATTCGTAAAGTCACCCTATCTTTGGACCTCCTTTCACCTCAAACCCTTCTTTCAGGTGTATCCATAAAATAATGAAATTTTATTAAATCTGGGAATGAAATGCATTTAATGCACAAGGTATAAGACTAATTATAGTAGCTTCACAAGTAGGAGCAGTAATGGATGCGCTAAAGAAAAAGGAAAGACAAGATGAAACTCAGTTCACCACAAAAACTGAGGTCCACCCACCCTTGAATGCTAATGTTTTTTGTACTATTTAGGATCAAACTCAGGGTTCTTCTGTTGTTTCCTTACTTTATAGATAATTTTAGGCAGTATTTAAATTCACACCTTTTTTGGTTAAATTCACACCCTGTGCGCGTCCAATTTTATGCAGATTAAACTTTAAGAGTATGTTCCTTTATCAGTTCAATTACTTCTACGGGCAAGTTCTCGAGTTGTGCCCTGATTGACCACAGACCCCACACTTGCGCGAAGAAAAGGTGTGAATTTAAAATTTTCTTAATTTTATTATATATCTTTAATGACCAGAGCTTCTTGCAAAGTCATAGGAATTAGTTATGGGTGTATATTTTGATGGTTTTTTTTCGCAATGGGCGATTTAGCTGGCTTATCATCAAAAACATTATGAAATCTCCCCTCCTCAAATAAAAAACACATTCTTTACATTGTTATATATTTACATTGTTTTAACTATACATATTTTTATCAGACTGTGTAGAATTATATAAATATTTTTATTTTTACATTTACCCACACAACATTGGCAAAGACCTTTTGACCACTGTCAACCACTTTTGAACACACTTCAATGTATGGCTATAGAGTTTTTTTTTTCCTATTCATCATGACTAGTGTGGCATGTGTGGTTGGCCCAAATGTTACCATGTCCTCAACTGATTTTTCCTTCCAAAACCTGGTTTTTTGGAATTTATTTGAATTTTCAGCAGCAGAAATCACTTCAAAATCAATATTTCCCACATTCTGAATCCGAATCTTACCAAATCAATTCCATTAAATTCTGCTCATCAAGATCTGTCCAACAGTGCCAAAGGCACATTCCAATTCCTCCGAAATTTTCACCTACGATTTAATTTAATTTTCAGTGAAGAAATCATTCAACATTCAAGAACTTTTGCCCCACAATTCCAAACATCATGGAACCAAGGCCATGCACCCCTCCTCGTCAAGAGCTTTCCAAAGACACCAAGAACATAATCTGAAGCATCCTAGTTTGGTGGGTCTTATAACTACAAAACAAAACAAATTACCTTCCTTCATAGCCAGATTTGACCACAACCCAAAACCTTAAGGTTATAAAGTTTTTTCTTTTTTCACCATGATTTGACCACGGCCCAAAACTTGAAGCCCAGATCTCTTTACTTAAGATAAACCTTCTTGCAACACACAACTCTTCTTTTGTCTGGTTCTTTGCTTTTCACATGATTGATTTTTTCTTTCATGTAGCTAACTTCTTCTTGTGCAAATGTGAATGTTTTCTTTGTAGCACGATTGTGAATTCCAAGTACACATTCCTTCTTTTTCATCTTTTTGTTTTAACTTGAAGTTTTAAAATGTTTATTTTGCGTTTTTTTAAACATCTATGATTTTTGTGTTTCTTTCATGTCAATTTGACTTTTTTTTGTGATGAATCATCAACTCTTTGCTCACCATGGACTTTGGAGATTTTTTGCACACATTGGGAATGATTGTCATCCTCATTGAATCCATGCAAACATTTTGGGAAACAAATGATTTGTCATAGATGTAAATTCTATGGAGTTCATTCATTTGGATGTTTATTCATGACTTGTAATAAACTTATACTTAAACTTTTAGTTAGGTTCAATTCACTTTTATTAACTTCTAGTTAAATTTTAGTTCATTTCCAATTAATTGTTAGTTCACTTCTAATTACCTTGTAATTAATTCTTAATTAAATTCTAGTTAAGTTTGAATTAACTCCCAATTAATTTATAATTGACAATTAATTAGTAACATTCGCAAAATGTTTTTTACGCAATGCACACATAAAAATTTCATTGAAAGCTTTCTTCATCTAAGTCCCCAAAAGGGTATAAATAGAAGTAGGACCCCTCATTTCCTTCAATATGTTCAATATTAATTTTAAACCTAATCTTATAACATAGCCTTGTCATATTATTTTCATGTTCATATTTGCATATGTTAACACAATAAAGATTTTTTTTCATTTTTTTCCTACACATCTCATGTTTTTATTTTTAGTTCTTGTGTTTTTATTTTTGAATCACATAATTTTGTCTTGTTTTTTATTTGACAGTTAAACTTCGACCTTTTCTTTAGCCTTTGTTCTTGTGATTCTTTGTGTTCATAACATGATTCTTCTTCCACATTTCTTATTTCAACATGTGGCAATGATAGGAAAGTTTTCACTACTAATCTCATGAATATTACATTGCAAACTTTGCAGTTGACATCCAATTTGGTTACAATGGGGTTTGATTTAGGGCCTTGGGTCAAACTATGAAATACACCATGGTTTTTTGTGTTTTTATTAATAGATGTGATGATGAACGATGGATTTAAAATTTCAAGATGTCAAAGGGCACATTGTTTAACAATATAACTAACAACTTGATGCCTTTGATTGCGAAAAAAGATACAAAGCAAGCTACTACATCAGTTTCAAACCTACGTTTAAAACCTAGAGTTGGAATTTGGGATGATAAAATGTCTTTTCCCCTAGAAGCAAACATGAATGTTTTTTTCAATCATCTAATGAATGAAAAAAGTAATTACATTTAATACATGTTTTTAATAAATAAAACTTCCATCAAATTTATGGAAGAATTTTTTAATTTTATTATTAATTTTTTATGGATTTTTTTCCATTATTTTAATTAACTAGAGTTTCATGAAACACAATTCAATTATATATGATATAACATTTGTTGAATAATATAATCAAAATTCCATTATAGATGTATTTCATGGCTATAGTTTAAATTTTCATTATTTAAAAAGTTATATTAATTATATTACCATTACTATGCTAACCTCCACCCCATGGTCATTGTTTTTTTTCTCAAGCAAATTGACCCAGTGTTGTTGATGACAATGGGTGTTTCCCTCCTTTCTTCATGAAGGTTGTCATGATTTTTTTCAAATTTAACTAAATTTGTTGTTGACAACAATAGGTTTTTAAGTTTTTAGATATTTTAAAATTATGAAATATCATTAGTGAGAATGGGTTTTAAAAATAAACTAAAATTCACTTTTAGGCACCTTAATTAACTTTTTTCAAACAACATACTGTCATAGATGACAATGGGATTCTTTAAATATTTATTTATTTTCAAGGCACCCTAGTTATCCATGAAATAAATATATAATGTTGTTGATAACAATTGGGCAAGGGGGGGTTCATTCCATGATAATACTTCTTGAATTGCTTAACATTGTTCGTGAAAATGATTTCTTAAATAAAATTTTAAAAATTGTTTTAATCCCATCATCATATTTTCCCTACTATCACAATAATTTCATTATCCATCATTATTAAATGACATTCAAGTTTGAAATATTAACATTTGGACAAAAAATGAGGATGGATATAAATAATTTTGAATTTATTTATTTTCCAATCATGAAAGAATTTCATCCAATGATTTATTTATTTATTCCAAATCATAGATGAAATTCATCCATGCAAAAATGACATTCATCCATATGAAATCATTCATCTATGGACATATTCATCCATAAAGGTGGATTAAAATCACATTAAACTTTAAGTTCCAAGTTCAAAGCTTCATGCTCATGCACAAATCATCTTTGAAATATACTAGGTATTGTTTCACAACCCCTATGGAGGTTTGAATTGCTTTCATGATTTACAACCTGTCACATGGTTCAAACTTGTTGACTTGCAATGAATTATGCCATCAACAAATCAATTGTTGGGTTGGTCATATATGAGGTTGTTAAAGCTATCAACATAATGTTCAAAAGTTCGATTTGATGGCCAGTGGGACAAGAGATGGAATGTGTCATGTTAGAGTTTAAGGATTAGTGTGGGTTACCAAGTGTGCACAACACCATAGATGGTATGCACATTTCCATTTCAAAACCTAACATTGCATTTGTGGAGGATTACTATTACCACAAAATAGGAGGTTATTCAATTGTGCCATAGGGAGTTGTGGATGTTAAAAGGAGGTTCATTAACATCTTTGTTGGTTTAATTGGAAGCATTAATAACTTTTGAATCTTTTGAAAGCATGGATTGTGTAAAAAAAATCAACATAGGGGGTCAAAATGCACACAAAGGAGCCACAAACATTATTTTACATTAGGATTGCATGTTCTTTTCCCCGAAAATAACTTTTTCATATCAATGATTTTTTGAATGATTAGAATTCCCCCAATAAGTCAGATTTTTTTTCATAATCATTTTTTGATAAATATGAATTTGTAAATGACAATTTTTTGGCAAATTTTTAACACAAACTTCAACAAAATAGTTACATTTTTTTTCAAAAAAATTTAGAGATTTTTCAAAATACTTTATTTAAGAATATTTCAAGAATATTTTTCGAAAAAAATCACTTAAAAAGGTGCTAGTGGCTCCTATTAGCCCATTTATACCTTCAAATGGATTTTAAAATTGAGTTTCTTGACATTCATGTGTGTTAGGAAAGAATAATGGGCCATTATTACCATGGTTTCAAATGACAATAAATAAATAAATCTCTAATGTTTTATGACAAAATCTAATATCAATGCCCTTTGTGGTTTCTTTCATTGTGTTTTGATCCTAAGGGCCTTTTCAATTTGATGAAAGGTAGTGAATAATGTTTTTCACCTTACCTTATTGGTGATAAAATATATCCAACGCTCATGTGGATTATGAAACCTTGTAGGGAAGCACAACAACATTCTATGATTAAACTTCTATATAACAAAAGACACAAATGAAAGTAATCGGTTGTAGAAATGTTTTTGACATTTTGAAGCAAGACTTTTAAGAATTTTTGTACAAAACTAACCTTACTATCATTTTGGTTCTAGGTGTGTTTATGTGTTACTACTTTCTATAATTTGATTATGGTTTAAAGATAGGTTAAAATTCAAACACTTTTATGTTTCCTTCAATTAAAGGCACAATATCATGAAAGATCGAATCCACATCAACCACCATTTATTGACCTTGAAATGAATGTGGAAATAGGAAGAGTAACATTGAAAGAATCTAAATTTTTTTGTAACAATTCAACAAAATTTGGCACAATGTGAATTCAATAAGTTTACAATTTGTAATCTATATTTATTATCTCTCTTGAAAAATTTCAATGTTTTTGTTAAATCATAACTTTTGTTCTTTGTTAGATTTCAATTGGCATCATGGTTTTGTACCTTGATTTAATGTTTTCAGAGTAGTGGATTAAATTTTAGAGGTTTAGAATTCTTAATGTTTTTTAAGTTTAAGTTTCAACTCATATCCATCGTCACCAACACGATCTAAAAAAGTTCTAGCTTGTGTGTCAAATGGGCCATGGTTTGGATAGGATGAAAGTACTGCTAAATTATTCCTTACAAAGTAAACTTGACCATCATGTGTGTCAAACCTATAATCACATGCACCATACTCATTTGAATTTGAGTCGGATTTGCATATCAATGCCAAAAATACTTTAGTAGTTTTTCAAGAATTTATTGTTGAATTTTTGTGCATCATTCTTCAATTTGAAGGTTCACTAAATTTATATGATTGATGGATTCAACAAGGGTGTATTTCCCTATTTGTTCATCCCTTTTCACTTCAACCAAGGCTACAACTTCATGATGCTCTCGATTGGTCTATCTTGGTTTCTAGATTCACTTCACTTCACTTGCAATATTATTTAAACCTTGCACTTTTTTTATCCTTTTTTCTTATTACCTTCCATTATGCTTGGGATTGAATTGAAGTGAGACTTTCAACTTTAATGATACTTAAACAATTTTGATTCAATGCATCAATTCTCTTGAAATTCATTAACAATATTTTTTGACTTTGTTGTCTATCATTGTTGTGTGTTGCCTAATCTCCCATTTCCATGATGTTCCTACACTTGTTGTGATTCTCATTGTTGCAAGTCTGGGTCTGGAAATATTACACAACAAATGTATGTGTTCTTGTGTTCCTCTTGTTGTGATGGTGGTGACAAAGTTCTTGGAGGTGCAATGGTTGGAGGTGAGCTTACACACACTATGGTAGGCACAAGGTGAACTTTCTTGCACATTGCCTAGGTTCATAGGAGAGGATTGTTAAGATAATGTTAAGTTATTTGATAGTTTTTTAAAAAGTTCGTTACATTAGTCATTTTTTCCAAAATCTATGATTTTTTGTAAATCTTAGGGCTACAAACCTTTGTGCCTAGTTGCAACTTAACTTTTTAACTTTGACACCTTGGCTTGCCACATAGGCAACCACATAAGATTTGGTGCTACCTAACTTTTCATGTGTGGTTGCAAGAATAAAATCTTCAATTTTAACTTTGAATTACCCATGATTTAATTTTAAGTGTGGCTGGCCCTTTAGTTAAGTAGCTTAGGTAAGTAGGTACTCTAAATATGTACATAAGCTGGTAGTCTTACGTTGGTTGATAAGTCAATAACATAAGAGAGGTAGGTAGGCAAATAGAAACGAGGTACACTAAATAAATGGATAGGTCGGTGAGTTAAGTACCTTAGTAGGTAACTTAGGTGGGTGGGTAGGTTGATAATTTAGTAACTTAGGTGATTAAGTACGTATATTAGGTAGGTGGGAATATAGATTCATAAGTTGATAAAATAGATAAATAAGCAAGCAGATAGATGGTTAGGGAACTTAGGTAAGGCCTTATTTTAGGTAGGTAGGCGCCTTAGGTATGCACAAGGTTTCTAGGTGCAGCTAAACAATACCATGGTCACTAATTTTGGAGAGTTCATTCCTAGATTTGAGCTTTGGGTACTAGATTGGGAGACTTCAAAAATAGTTGCAAAGATGCTGAGACTAATAGTAGTTTTTCATTAATAAGAATAAATACAATTTAAAAACCCTTAAAGAATACATGTGTATGGAAATTTATCTTTTTTATAGAACTATATCCAAGTTCAATATGAAAGCATATCCGAAATGTGTTATTCCGACGACTCCTGACTCCTGATGGTGTGGTGGATTGGGGGGCCGTCTAATAAGGCTCCTCCAACCTTTGGGAACGTCTTTGAGAACGAAAAGGCGGTGGGTGACGACACCCTTGCAAACGCGGGGTGGCTGCCTCCCGGCGTGCCAGGCTCCTGCCCCTTTGTAGCAAAAATTAGACGGGTCTCCGACATCAACGGTCAGATCCCAGATCCGAAATTTGTTCTGAGTAGAAGAGACTTACACGCACCCGGTGGACACTCTTACTTGCCACCTCTGAAGCTTATTGGAATTCCAGCCTTTTTGTCACTGACGAAATTCAAAACTCAAAGCTCCAAAATGGTGATTTTTTTGGGAATTTCAATTGTCATAAATCGAGAAAATAAAGGAAAATAGTCAGATTTCTATACTTGGTTCAAGTAGGGTTGCCCACAATATAGCAGGATTTTTTTTTAAAAATAAACTTTCATATCTTGTCTATAGCCAAATTTGGCTAAATCTTCATATTGTTGATCACCACTTTGCCTACATTAAAAAAAAAAATTGTATTGAACTAATACAATTTTTTTAAACATAAAAACTTCTTAGAAAATTTGTAGTGTACGTGGAGGGCACATTATTATAACACATAAATACTTCCTCCGCCCCCAGAGCAAGCGTCACTACGGGCTGTATGAAAAACATAAAGCCCCAAGCTCTGATGTTTTGGCATAGATTTTTACGCTGTGTAAAGCCTGCGAGCAAGGGTTTTTTGAAAACAGGCTTGCATTCAGCTCTCACCTCACACGCCCTTACTTCAATAATGCCCTCGCCTTGGCTTTTTACCCTACAAGCTTTTTTGGAGGCACATCAAAGAGTCGGGTGAACTGGCTCCCACACTGGTAAAAATCCTGAATTTTTTTAGGTTGCTTCTAAGTACCCCCAGTTTATATGGTGACGAACAGTTTCGGAAATAGAACTTTCATGCAGCCAATGGGAAGGCTCAGCATGCACTCAAAGTGCCCAAATCTTTTAATTTTTAAGTTTTTGGGTTGAGGGGGAAGGATTTTTTTTTCATTTTTCCTTTGTTCCCAAAAAGTTCCTTTCAAGTTCCCAATGGGTTCTCATCAGGTTCCCTAGGTTCCCAATGTGCTCTCTAAGGGTGTTCCCAATAGCACCTCCCTTTAATTCCATATGTTTTGCCCAAAGTCCTCTCATTGTCACCTATATAGGTGGGCCAAATGGGGAGGCCCTGTATCATTCCATAGAATCTTCTATTTTGGGGAGCCTCAATAGTTTCAATTTTGTTTTTGCGATGGGCCAATCAAATTGGCTCATTGCAAAAAAAAAGTTGGACTTGTGAGGCACCCCCAACTAATTAATATGAAACAGAATACCCTTGTTTAAATAGGTAAGTACCCCCAGTTTGAATAAAGGCCTTTGAGTCCATCAAAGATGCGGTTGAAAAAGGGGGAATTTCAGGAAAAAAACGTAAGGGGGGAATTTTTACCCACCGGGAAATCGGCGTGTCGAAATGCGAACTGGGTTGGACTGCCACGCGGCAAAAGATAGGGCTGAAGCTACTCAATAAGCACATCGTAGGCCTAGTAGGCCTATGTCTAGCTAGAAGCCTATCACCACACACAAGAAAGAGAGCAACAAGTGGGGCTCGATGCGACTTGTCTTCTCGCGCGCGTTTGCGGATTTCTTCCACCGTCGCAGCGTCGCAGTCAGAGCAGAGATTTTGGCATTCTTTTGTGCGAATTTCATCACCGGCGTGTATCCAACAACAGACATTAACAGTCTTTCACGCAATTTTGGAAGCAAGGCGACGTCTTTGGAGAACAAACCAGATTTGAGCAAATTGGTGGAGAAACAACCAGTGCAGGATATGGCAGAGATGGTAGGAGCACCGCATACTTGTGGTACAGATGATGCTCATGCTGTTCAAGATCAGAAATCGGTCTCAGAGGCCGTGGAAACTACTATCGTAAACAGCGATGGGAATCACAAAAGGTACTTAACACTGTGTTGTTGTTGTTATTGTTGTTGATGTTTTCCCCCGCCTCGATTTTCGTTTGCAAGCGTTTTCTTGCTGGTAAGTGCGCGCGCTTTGCTATCGGATTGCTAGATGATGGAAATGAGGATTTTCCAGTAACGTTGCTTGTAATTGGGGCCTTTTTTCTTTCTCTCTCTTCCCTGTTTTTCTGTCTCTGGTTGTGCATGGAAGTCTTCTTTGGAGTGTGGTTTTGACATCTGTGTAAGTGTGTTATGCTGGTAGTGCTGCTCATGGTGCGGATTCACATAAGAGATAACGTTTAGGGCACTAATCTTTGCACTGTGAGAATGGAAGAGCTTCGAACTACAAAACAGATCATCCTGAATCTGTGTGATCCTTGTGCTTTGTCAGTTCCGTTGGGCATACCATGTTGGCGCCGTTTACAACGGGCTGGCAGCAGACAGAGACAGAACCTTTGATAATTCAGAAAGGAGAGGTAAGTAACCGGGAATTCCCTTAAGTTTGTTTTATACCTTACTCCTCCACGGGACTTCCTCTTCATGAGTTTAGGAAAGATCACTTGAGGTCTCGTTGAAATCTATAGCTTTTGCTTTTGTAATGTAGGAGAGATCAGTTGAAGGAGCGTAGCTCCGTTTTTTTTTTCCCATCAGTGCTTTCTATTGAAAAGTTTCTCTTTTGATTTGCAGGGGGTGTATGTGTGGGACAGCAAGGGAAATAAGTACATTGATGCCTTAGCAGGCCTCTGGTGTACTGCTTTAGGTGCAGTGCTCACTCTACCCTTTGGAATTCTTCTGATGACTGACTATTTCTGCATGAATGCACAGTGTTTCATTGTAGAATTTGACTGCATGCCCCACTTAATATTCAATTCGTGGTGCAATATTATGCTGCCCTTTTATGCAAACAAGAATTTGATCAAGATGTTGACTTGCTTGTGTTATGGAGCTCTCACTGTTTTGTGAAAGCTGAGTTGGTTGTAAAAATTAATGATCAGTTTCTGTCAATGGTCAAGATCCAAATTTGTAGTTTGGCTTTTTTGGCAGGCTTCAGTGAGAAACGTCTCGTGGAAGCAGCTGAGAAGCAACTCAATATATTGCCCTTTTACCATTCCTTTTGGAATCGAACTTCACAGCCCACCCTGGTACTTTTCTAGTGAATCTTTATTGTGTTGGTTATATCAGCATACAGTCCAGTTATGTGCTCATACTTTCAAATGGCCTATGAATGCACAGTAGTATTTCTACATGTGTGTCTATCACCCTTAAATGATCAGTGGAGCAATGTCAATTTTTTACTGTTTGATGCATCTGAACATATAAGGCTGCACACTGTGGGCTGTAGGATCTAGCAGCTGCATTGATTGACCTTTTCAAACCTGTGAAAATGGGGAGAGTCTTCTTTTGCAACAGTGGTTCTGAAGCTAATGACACCCAGGTACAAATGTTGATCTTTCAAGGTGCATCTAGGTTCTATGAAAGGTTTATAACCGGCTTTGCAGGGCAGATCATTCATGTGGACCTTAATTTGGTAGCTGTAGATGATAATAACGTCATTCCTTGCCAATTATTGAAACCTTGGGTTGGCAGGTAAAGCTGGTGTGGTACTACAACAATGCCATTGGCAGACCTAACAAAAAGAAGTTTATTGCACGTCAGAAAGCGTAAGCAGTCACCTACTGCACTGATATTCTACAGCCTTTATAGTTTTCTTGTCATCATTATGGTGCCACAGAGGTCTTGATTCCTTCCTGATTTATCCCTTTTGATGGATTATCAAGCAGCTTCTGAGTTGTTGATTCTTTCTAATAATGCATTGAGATTATATCGGTCAAATGGCTTATGTCCAAAGTAATTATAGAGGAGCCGTATGGTGTGCAATCTCTGTCCCTAAAGTAGGGGGGATTAATTAGCTTCATCAAGAATCACAGATGGCTGTCAAGCTTGGTTTTGAAGCAAGATCAATCCAAGATCTACAAGTTTTTACAGATAAGGAAGTAGCTGTTGCAATTTCATTTTTCTGTTGTTCTTTTTCAGGTATCATGGATCAACCTTGGTGACTGCAAGTCTCTCAGGGTACGCACTTGATTTTCCATACTGGTTGATTGCTCTAATTAGTGAAAGGTTATTTGGATGGAAATCTACATGCGGATGTTATCTAATGGTGCTTGCATTAGTATATGTCCAAGGATTTAAGTTTACCACTCAAGTATTTGCTTGTAGAAATCATTTTCAAATTCACCAATGTCCAAGGATCTTGTTTACTTGGCAGGCTGACATCCCTCCAAAAGGGTTTTGATTTGCCAGTCTCTTTTGTGTTACATACTGATTGCCCTCACTATTGGCGCTATCACTTACCAGGTAGGATATTTCATCCATCTTAATAGGACTCCAGACAGGAAATAATTCTTATTATATGCTCAGATTGTTCACTTTTTAAGTCCCTCGCACACTAGTCTGTCACTTTGATTTGTTATTTGTTCCACAGGTAAGAACCCATCTGGATGATGTGGGACATTTGGCTTCTATTACCATGCAATATTTCTGAAGTTTTGAGTCTATATGCTTGGGCTGTTGATACATCTATTAGATTCTTTAGACCAGCTCTCAGGATTGGTTGCAATTTAGATGGTAGACAAGAGCTTGTCTGCAACAAACATCCTAAGAAGCTTCTGATATGTTGCAGGGGAGAGTGAAGAGGAGTTTTCAACAAGGTTGGCTGAAAACTTGGAGAAGCTGATAATCAAAGAGGGACCGGAGACTGTGAGTTACCTTCCCAATTGGGATATGCAAAATTTCAGTTTCAGAGTAATGTTTTTGATGGTGTTCTAGAGGACTGAGTCCTTGTGGTTCTTTTACATTTGTTGGTGGGAAAATAATATTCAGTTTGAAGAGGAGCAGGCTTTTTGTGCAATGTTGTAAATTGCATTGGAAGCAATAAAAACAGAATATAACATGGCTCTGTAGGAGTTTCTATGATGGAACTAACAACAG